>Ga0082335_1003559_pt1 | contig 25375 bp, 23 predicted proteins | sample Subgrocontami58m_FD_72375 | JGI IMG/M metagenome (GOLD analysis project Ga0082335, IMG submission 72375) | Subsurface groundwater microbial communities from S. Glens Falls, New York, USA - GMW37 contaminated, 5.8 m (SPADES assembly) (version 2) ...
AATCAGAGTTCCATTTAAGTTAGGTTCAAAAAATAAAAATAACCGACATTGGCAAAACAAAAATCACCTCGAAATAAAACCATCTCTTTAAGCCGGGAAGAAATATCCAATTATTCTAAGCGATTAATAAAACTAAATGATAAAACCTCACTAACGGAAATTATTAACAAGACTATCAACCAAAATTTATTTGATGTTTTAGACTTGCTACCGGAAAGATTTGTTGATTTGATGATTGTTGATCCACCGTATAATCTTACCAAAACTTTTAACAAAACTTCTTTTAAGGAAAAATCAATTCATGAATATGCTGAATGGATAGAAAGTTTTGTATCAAAACTAAAACGGATCTTGAAACCGAATGCATCAATTTATTTTTGCGGAGATTGGCACACTTCAATTTCAATTCCATTTATTCTCGAGAAATATTTTATAGTTAGAAACCGGATTACATGGGAAAGAGAAAAAGGAAGGGGAGCTCAAAAAAATTGGAAGAATAATTCGGAAGATATTTGGTTCTGTACAAACTCAAATAAATATACCTTTAATGCTGATGCTGTGAAACTGAACAGAAAAGTTCTAGCGCCTTATCGTGATGCAAATGGGAAACCGAAAGATTGGAACCAACATGAAAATGGTGAATACCGTCTAACTTTTCCATCTAATATTTGGAATGATATTTCAGTTCCGTTTTGGTCTATGAGCGAAAATTCTCCTCACCCTACTCAAAAACCGGAAAAGCTAATTGCTAAATTAATTCTTGCCGGATCCAACAAAGGCGATTTGGTATTCGATCCCTTCCTCGGTTCCGGAACTTCATCAGTAGTGGCCAAGAAGTTAGACCGTAAATATGTCGGCATCGAATTAGACAGATTCTTTGCTTGTATAGCCGAAAAGCGGCTTGAAGAAGCGGAAAAAAATAAATCAATTCAAGGTTATGAATTTGGTGTTTTCTGGGAACGCAATACCGCACCAATCAGTATAAAAACTCAACGAAAGAAGCATTAGTACTTAAAGAACAACAGCTTCCTTCCTTGATTTTCTAACCCTCAATGGGTAAAATAACAAACTAAAATTTACACTAATGGAGGTTTTCTAATGTATAGGGCGAGGATAATTCTACTTATTCTACCGTTAATTATTTTTATCTCGTGTTCTCAGCAAGGTCAACGAACAATTGTTGGTGAATACGGTGATTACAAAATTTATTTAGATGATTTTGAAAAAGCTTATGCACGAAATTCAGGTGGAATTGAAAAAGCTAAAACTGATTCATTGAGTTCTTACCAAACATTTCTTGATCTCTACCTTAACTATAAATTGAAATTACGTGATGCTGAAGTCCGTGGATACACTAAAGACGCGGATATGCAAAAAGAATTGCGTGATTATAAGATGAACATTGGTTCTACTTTATATCTAAACGATAAATTATATGAACCGAATATGCACAAGCTTTATGAAAATAGAAAAACTGAGTTTAGAGCAAGTCATATTTATCTTACGACTGATTCAGTTATGAATGTAGATAAAGTAAAAGAATTGGGTAATGAGCTGATAAAACGAATTCAAAACGGAGAAGATTTTGCTACAATCGCTAAACAATATTCCAAGGATTCTTATACAAAAAATATTGGCGGAGATGTTTATTATTTTACAGCTGGTTTGATAAATAATACAGCAATTGAAGATGCAGTTTATGGAACTGAATTAGGAAAAATTTATCCTGAATTAGTTTTTTCCGGTGCAGGTTATCATATTATTAAGATAACTGAAAAACATCCTCGAAGGGTATCAATTTCTGTTGAACATATATTAATTCCTTTTACTGATTCAACTGGTAAAGCAGATACTGTACAAGCATTAAAAACAATTCAAGATATTGAATCAAAAATTAAAAACGGCGCTAACTTTGGTGAGATGGCGTTTAAATATTCTAAAGATAAAGGGAGTGCAGTACAACGAGGTTCTATAGGATCTATTACGCGCGGACGAACTGTAAAAGAATTTGACGAAGCAGCATTCAAATTAAAAAAAGGTGAAGTCTCCCCAATTGTTAAAACACAATTTGGGTTTCACTTAATAAGATTAGTTGATGAACCTCCTTATCCAACATACGAACAAGAGAAAGAAAGTCTTAAAGAGATTTACGACAGGATGCGTTATAAAAAAGATTATGATCAGCTTGTTGAAAAGTTGAGAAAGGAAATGAAGTATTCCTTAAATAGTGAAACATTTGCAAAAATAATGGCTAACAGTGATACTACAAAAATTGCAGCGAGCTATTGGAAAAGTAATCTTCAAAAAGTTGTTGGGAACCTAAAACTTTTTAGTATTAATGATAAATCTTATCCTTGCGATAGTTTGTTCGCCTATATAATCAGTCATAATATTAGTTTAAATCAGGTTATCAACTCAGCAATTCTTGAAGAATCTTTGAAAGCATATTCCGGCGACTTACTAATAAAAGAGAAAGCATTAATATATGATAATGAGAATCCCGAATTTGCAAAGTTGGTTGACGAATACGAAAAAGGAATTTATTTATTCCAAATTCTTGAAGAAGAAGTTTGGTCTAAAATCTCTATTGATAGTGCAATGGTTTATTCTTATTGGGAACAAAATAAACAAAACTATAAATGGAACAATCGAGTTGAGTTTAAAGAAATCTACTGCCAAACAGATTCTTTAGCTAAAGTGTGTTATTCATTAGCGGCTTCTAATTCCAACTACGATTCTCTGTATGCAAAATATAATCAACGAACCGGATACGATAATACACCCGGTTATCATGGTTTGGTTGATGTTGGTTTAAATGAATTAGCAAATCAGTCTAACGAATTGAAAAACATTGGTGATATTTCCAAACCTTTCCAATTTGATAAAGGTTGGTCTATTGTAAAATTGATTAAACGCGATCCGGCTCGCTTAAAAACTTTTGATGAAGCAAAAGCAGAAGCGAACAGTCAATTGCAGGAAAGCGAAAGCAAACGTCTGGAAACTGAGTACTTGAATAAACTGAAAAATATTTATAAGCCAAAACTCTATTATGAAGAACTTAGTAAGGCATATAAGAATTAATAATTATTTAATAATAATAATTTTTGCTTTTGCATTAGCTCAATTTGGTTGTTCAAAAGAAGAGAAGCCATCGAGGTATGTTGCAAAAGTAAATAAATCTGTATTAACTGAAGATGATCTGAAGTCAGCCTTAAAAGAAGAACGTAATAAAGGAATTTATAGGGAAGAGTATATAAACTACTGGATAAAATCTGAAGTTTTATACGAAGAGGCAGTCGATCAAGGATTATTAAATGATAACGAGTTCAAATCATTGTTGGACCGTACTAAAAAAGAATTAGCTTCCGCCTTACTCGTTAGAAAAATAGCAGATGAGAATAAAATCGAACCGACGGATGACGAGATAAAAAAATATTATGATAGTAATAAAGATGATTTCAAACTGGTTGACGATGCATATATATTTAATGAAATTAATTTTAACGACTATAATAAAGCGGTAGAATTCAGAAATTCTTTACTGGAAACCGAATGGAATCGGACACTAAATCAATACCGAAATGATCAATCTGTAATCGAATTACAATCAAAAAAAATGTTATTGAAATATCAGATTCAACCGAGTACATTGCTTCGCGTTATTACAACTTTAGATGTAAATGAAGTGAGTGTAGTTTTAGAAACGGAACAGAAGAAATTTACTGTTGTTCAACTTTTAGAAAAGTCCGGAAAAGATTTTATTCCTTCGATTGATGTTGTGAAGGCTGAAGTCAAAGAAAGATTGTCAATAATAAAAAGAAATCAGTATATAAAAGAGTATATAGATAAATTAATTGCGGATCATAATTTGGAAATCGAGAGGTATTCAGAATGAAGAAAATATTTTTAATGCTGTTTGTAATTGTAGGAATATTAAATGCTCAGCAGGTTATAGATAAAATTGTTGCTGTTGTTGATAATGAAATTATTTTACAGTCGGAACTTGATTTTAGAATTAATATGGAAGCTGCACAAAAGAATTTAAATCCGGCTGATGTAAATTTGCAACGCCAAATTCTAAATTCCATGATTGAAGAAAAACTGCTTTATGCTCAGGCTGAACTTGATTCAATAACTGTTACTGATGATCAGGTGAAACAACGTCTTGAAGACCAGATGAATTATTTTATTCAGCAATATGGTTCTCGTGACCGTCTTGAACAAATTTACGGTATGCCGTATGAAAAAATAAAACGATCGCTTCAGGAAGATACCCGTAAAGGATTAATGTCTTATATGCTTCAGCAAAAAAAGTTCGGCCAGCTTGATGCTACAAGAAAAGAGGTTGAAGATTTTTTTGAAGCATTCCGTGATTCCTTACCTAATGTTCAGGAAAAATTTGTTATACAGCATATTTTCCAAAACCCCAAAACCGGTGAGCGGATAAAAAAGAAAGCAAAAGATTTTGCTTTGTCATTATTAGATTCACTTAAGAAAGGTGCGGATTTTGCGTCACTTGCAAAAAAATATTCTGATGACACAGGCAATGCATCACAAGGTGGTGATCTTGGCTCCGTTAAAAGAGGGGCACTAGTACCAGAGTTTGAAGCAGCTGCATTTGCATTAGCTCCTAATCAATTATCAGGTGTTGTAGAAACTGTTTTTGGTTTTCATATAATTCAGCTTTTAGAAAGACGCGGCGAATCAATTCATTGCAGACATATTCTTATAAAAGTTAAGAGCGATGAAGAATCTGATCTTAAGGCAATTGAATTTCTAAATGATTTAAGAGACAGTGTCGTTAGAGGTAAAAATACTTTTGAACACTACGCTCGTCTATATAGTGATGATAAAGAATCAGCTAAGTTAGGCGGAGAACTTGGTACGTTTGAAACAAGTCAGCTAGACAAATCTCTTCTTGATGTAATTTATAAGTTAAAAGAAGGAGAAATAAGTTTTCCAAAACGGCTTGAAGTAGATAGAAGTGTTTACGGTTATCATATTGTTAAATTGGAAAAAAGAATTCCGGCTCATAAAGCGAACATAGATATTGACTATCCGGAAATAAAGCGAATAGCAGAATATTACAAAAAGAAAAAATTGTATGATAAATGGATGAGTGAGATTAAAAATAAAATATATTGGGAAGTAAAAATATAATTTCGAAAATATTTTCGTACTCTAAAATATAACTAAGGAAATATATTGGCCGATCTAAAAAGCACTAATGATGTACAAACGGTTGAACAGTTGGCTCAATCAGTAAAACAGATTAAACAAGAAATTGCAAAAGTTATTATTGGGCAAGATCAAGTTGTTAACGATCTTCTTGTTAGTCTTCTTTCCCGAGGCCATTGTTTACTCGTAGGTGTTCCTGGATTAGCAAAAACTTTATTAATAAAAACTCTCTCTGAAGTCCTCGATCTAAAATTTAACCGTATTCAGTTTACTCCGGATTTAATGCCAAGCGATATTACAGGAACAGAAATAATTGATGAAGATCCCGTAACAAAGAAACGTATATTTAGATTTATTCAGGGCCCAGTTTTTGCAAATATTATTTTGGCCGATGAGATCAATAGAACTCCGCCAAAAACACAAAGTGCACTTCTTGAAGCAATGCAGGAACACAAAGTAACTGCGGCCGGAGTAACACGAACACTTGAAGAACCGTTCTTTGTTTTAGCAACACAAAATCCAATCGAACAAGAAGGAACTTATCCATTACCCGAAGCCCAGCTTGACCGTTTCATGTTCAATTTGTGGTTGGATTATCCAAGCTTTAAAGAAGAAATTGAAATTATTAAATCTACAACAAGTGATTATAAAGCCGAACTAAAAAAAGTATTAAGCTCAAATGAACTGATCAATTTTCAAAATTTAATTAAAAGAGTTCCCGTTGCCGAAAACGTAATTGAATTCGCAGTTAATTTTGTAAACAACACGCGGCCAACAACTATTAACCAACATAGTTTTATAAAAGAACATGTGGCTTGGGGAGCCGGCCCGCGTGCATCTCAGTATTTGATTCTCGCAGCTAAAACTAAAGCTGTTATGGAAGGACGCTTCACACCTGCAATTGATGACGTTAAAGAATTTCTAATTCCAGTTCTCCGCCACAGAATTATTCCTAACTTTTCAGCTGAAGCTGAAGGCATTAATTCAGTTGAGATTATTAGGAAACTGACCTGATGCCAAGAAGAACACATAATTACATAAATATATTTTTTTTAATTCCACTTGTTTTGTTATTCACTTCATGTAATAGTGAAAAGAAAACAACAAAGCGTGAAGTAATAAAACCAAATCAATTCGGATTAAGTGTTGCAAATCTTATTGAAGTACGCGATACAATTGAAGCAGATCAAACCCTTTCCGATATTTTAATTCCTCACAGTGTAACCCAGCAAAAAATTAATGAAATAGAAAAAGTAGCCAGGAATATATTTCCACTCCGTAGTTTTAGAGCCGAAGATGAATTGTATATTTATGCTAAGTGGGATTCAGTAGAAACCGTTAAATATCTTGTGTATGTACAGGATCAGGTGAATTATGTGGTTTTTGATATAGCTGATACTGTAAATATTTATAAGAAACAAAAACCGGTTATAATTAGAGAAAGAGTTGTCTCAGGCGTGATCAATAGTTCCTTATACGAAACACTTCAGGAAAAAAAGATTGAATCACAGATTGCTTCGAGACTGGAAGATATTTATGCGTGGCAGATTGATTTCTTTAGAATTCAACCGACAGATAGTTTCAAAGTTATATATGAACAAATATTAGTTGATAGTGTTCCGGTAGATGTCGGGAAAATCTATGCAGCTAATTTTTATTCTAATAAAGAAAATCATTTTGCATTCTACTTTAATAAAGAAAAAAATGAATGTTATTTCGATGAAAAAGGAAATAGTCTAAAAAGACTTTTCTTGAAAGCACCTTTGAAGTATTCCCGTATCTCATCAAAATTTTCATTAAACAGATATCACCCTATTCTACATAGGAATAAATCACATCTTGGTACAGACTACGCCGCTCCTTCCGGAACACCAATTATGACAGTCGGCAATGGGATTGTTCTTGAAGCCGGTTATTCAAGCGGGAATGGAAATTATGTTAAAGTGAAACACAACGCTACTTATATAACACAATATTTACATATGTCGCGCTTTGCAAAAGGAATACACCGTGGGGTTTCAGTTTCTCAAGGCCAAATTATTGGTTTTGTTGGAAGTACAGGACTTGCTACAGGACCGCATGTTTGTTTTCGCTTTTGGAAAAACGGCAAGCAAGTAAATCCGTTGAGAGAAAAATATCAATCATCCGGTCCTGTTGAAAAAAAATATAAACATGATTTTGAGTTAGTTAAGGATGAATGGATGGTAAAATTGAACGACACAATCGGGCATGTTGAAGAATTGAATACTCAATCAAAAACAAAAACTGAAAACTGATTAATGACCGCTCAAAAGAGTTTTGCATCTTCTTGCACCATTATGAATAATTATTCACAGAACTTTTTCCCCTAATCTATCACTCGAGCGTCCCAATTAATTTTTTTTTGATCTCACGTCAAAATTATTGCATTGAAAAAATTAGTTTCATAGTTTTGCAACACTTTATAAATCTAAGGATGTAAAAATGAAAACAGAATGCCCCGTATGCGGTGCACAGATAGAACTTGCTTCCGATGCTGTTCAAGGTGAATTAATCGGATGTCCCGATTGCGGAACAGAGTTGGAAATCGTTTCTGTTAATCCGCCTCAAGTAAAAGAAGCGCCTCAAGAAGAAGAAGACTGGGGTGAGTAAGTTGATCTGGGTATTAGATTCAACCTTACGCGAAGGTGAACAAACTCCGGGTGTTTATTTCGATAAGCACATAAAACTTGCGATTGCAAGTTTGCTGGAAGAAATCGGCATTGATATCATTGAATCCGGCCACCCGATGGTTACACCTGAGATTCATGCTGCTGTAAAATCAATTGCACAAAAAGGATACAAAGCAGTAGTTGGTGCCCATTCCCGTTCACTTCAGACTGATGTTGATCTTGCTCTTGAATGCGGTGTAGGATTCCTCGGAATATTTTATTGTGTTTCAGATGAAAGATTATCAACAGTTTTTAAAAAGGATCTTGATTCTGCAATCAAACAAATTACCGATGTTATTAAATATGCAAAATCACAGAAACCAAATTTGTTAATTCGTTACACACCTGAAGATACAGTTCGTTCTCAATTTGAAAATGTTGTTAAAGCGGCAGCGGCAGCAGTTGAAGCTGGGGCAGATATTATTAGTGTCGCTGATACAACTGGTTATATGGTTCCCGGAACTTCAAGAAGTATGTATGATTATATTTCTCAGTTAATTCAAGAATTAGATAAATTAAATTTACATCCACGAATTGCTGTTCATTGCCATAACGATCGCGGGTTGGCCCTTGCAAATGCGCTGGACGCATACAGAGCAGGTGCAAGTATAATTGATGCCGCTGCTTTAGGTCTGGGTGAAAGAGCAGGTATAGTTGATCTAGCTTCTCTATTGGTTGTACTCACTGTTGATTACAATGAAACAAGATGGAATCTTTCCAAGTTAGTTGAACTTTACGATTTAGTTAGTAAACACTCCGGGATTCCAATTCCGGCAAACTTTCCTGTCACTGGTAAAAATGCTTTTACTCATTGTGCAGGTGTTCATACACATGCGGCTTCAATCAATCCGATGCACTATGAAAGTTTAAATCCGGAAATTCTTGGACGTTCAAGAACTTTTTCGCTTGATCATATGTCAGGTATTGCTTCGTTGAGATATGCGTTAAAGTTGATTGATGAAATTTCATTGGATGAACCTCATCAAATGGATGTTCTTAAAGAAGTAAAATCCGTTGGTCAACGTGGCCGTACCGTTGATCTTGCCGAACTTAAACATATCGTTGATGCAGTTAAACATCACAAGACATTCAATAGCTGAGATAATTCTCTCGGCTCTACCTTTTTAAATTTATTTGAACTAGGAGAGTAAAAATGAAAATCGGGTTGCTTCATTCGTTGATTAGAAAAGATGAAAAATTCCTTATTGATGAATTTAATAAGATAAAGGGAATTGAACTTGTAATGATTGATGACCGTGAAATTAAATTTAATATCGGTAAAGATAAATTTGATCTTGATATTGTAGTCGAGCGTTGTATCAACCACTCAAGGGCATTGCATGGTTTGAAGTTATTTGAAACAGCCGGAATTAAATGCGTGAATACATATAGTGTAGCAACCATTTGCGGTGATAAATTATTAACGTCATGTGCTTTAGCAGATCACAAAGTTCCTCAACCAGAGGTTCGTGTAGCGTTTACAGAAGAGTCTGCACTTAAAACAATTGAAGAAATGGGCTACCCGGTTGTACTAAAACCTGCTGTTGGTTCCTGGGGAAGGTTACTTTCAAAAGTAAATGACCGCGATGCAGCAGAAGCAATCTTGGAACATAAAGCAGTTCTTGGTTCATATCATCATTCTATTTTCTATATTCAAAAGTATGTTGAGAAAAAAGGAAAAGATATCCGTTCATTTGTTGTTGGTGATAAGTGTATTGCTGCAATTTATAGGTCTTCTGCTCACTGGATTACTAATACTGCGCGTGGTGGAGTTGCAACTAATTGTCCAGTCACCGACGAATTAAATGATATCTCAGTAAGTGCAGCAAAAGCCGTAGGCGGAGGAATTGTTGCAATAGATGTTTTTGAAACTGCACAAGGATTAATGGTTAACGAAGTGAACTATACTATGGAATATAAAAATAGCATCACAACAACAGGAGTAAATATTCCACAGAAAATGGTAGAATATATTTTGCAAGTTGCTGAAGGTAGAAAATGAAATTAAAAGTTTCGATCATTGGTGCATCAGGTTATACAGGAGGAGAGTTACTTAGACTTTTACTATTTCATCCTAATGTTGAAGTAAATCAGGTTACATCTGAAAGCTATATAGGAAAATTTGTTTATAAGATTCATCCGAACTTACGTAAATCAACAATGCTAAAATTCAGTTCTGCAAACGAGCTGCAGCCGTGCGATCTATTATTTTTATGTTTGCCTCACAACAGATCTCAGAATAAAATTGATGAATTTAAAAAGTTAGCTCCAAAAATTATTGATCTCAGTGCTGATTTCCGATTGAAAGATGTTAATGAATATGAAAAATGGTATGGGCATAAACATGCACGTCCGGATTTACTTAATGAATTTGTTTACGGAATTCCTGAACTCCACCGCGAAGAGATGAAGAAAGCTAATTACATTTCGAGTGCCGGCTGCAATGCAACCGCAAGTATTCTTGGCTTGTATCCGCTTTATAAAAATAATTTAGTTGAACTAGACAGAACTGTTATCGAAGTTAAAGTTGGATCAAGTGAAGGCGGTAATAAAGGAAACGAAGGATCGCATCATCCTGAGCGAGCAAATGTTGTGCGTTCTTATCAGCCGACTCAACATAGACATACTGCCGAAATGCTTCAAGAACTTTCATTCGGCCAAAAACTTGCAATTCACTTTTCTGCAACTGCAATTGATATGGTTCGTGGATTACTAGCGACTTGTCATGTTTTTTTGAAGAATGATCTTCAAGAAAAAGATATTTGGAAAGTTTACCGCGATGCATACGGTAATGAGCCATTTATAAGAATCGTTAAGGAAAGTGAGGGCATTTACCGTTTTCCCGAACCGAAATTATTGATCGGGACGAATTACTGCGACATTGGATTTAAGAAAGATGAGTTTTCAAATCGTCTTGTTGTAATAAGTGCAATAGATAATTTGATGAAAGGCGCTGCAGGACAAGCACTTCAAGCATTTAATTTAATGAATGGTTTTGATGAACGGACCGGGTTAGAATTTCCGGGACTTCATCCAATCTAAAAATCTTACTCTTAATCATAATCTTACTAATTAGAGATTAAGATTACGAGCAATAGCAAGAGCAAGATGAAAATATGTGCCGACTACTATATGTTAATTCAAAAAATAAATTTTCTTGCGCAGAGTATCTAAAAAAATTTGCAGAGATTTCCAGGAACAGTAAAGAGTTTCAAGGACATGGATGGGGATGTGCATATATATTAGATAGTAAGTGGAGTTATTATAAAAATGTTAATCCGATTTGGGAAGATGATCTTTCACAATTTTGTAATTCAAACCGCTTAATTGCACATGCAAGAAGTGCTTTTAAAGATGAAGGAATTGTAGTTGATAATAATATGCCGTTCTATGATGACAAGTACATTTTTATTTTTAATGGCGAACTTAAGGGTGTAAAGATTAAAGAAGAAGGAAAGATTGGTGCAGAGAAAATATTCAACTACATTAAAAGATTTGATAAAGTAAACATTAGAGAGGCTTTAAGTAAGGGAACTGAGATTATAAAAAATAAATCAAATTATATTCGTGCTATGAATATTATTATGACTGACGAGAAATCAGCTTATGTCTATTCTCATTTCAATGAAGATGAAGATTACTTTACAATGAAAATTAAAAAAGACGATGATATGTTGATTGTTTGCTCGGAAAAATTATCGAATGAAAATGATTGGACACCAATTCAAAATAATTCATTAACGGAGATACCATGCTTATAATTAAGATTGGTGGTGGGAAGGATTTGAATCTTGTTGGGATTATAAAAGATTTAGCTACGCTAAATGAAAAATTTATTATAGTTCACGGTGCCAATGCTTTGCGGGATGATCTTGCAAAAAAACTTGGTATAGAGAAAAAAGTTGTTACATCGCTATCCGGCTATGATTCTGTTTTCAGTGATGAAAATACAATTGATCTTGCTATGATGGCTTATGCCGGATTAAAGAATAAACGTATCGTTGAAATGCTTCAGCAGAATGGTGTTAATGCAATTGGACTTTCCGGTGTTGACGGAAAAGTTATACAAGGTAAACGGAATAGTGGAATTAAAGTCCGCGAGGGTGGAAAAACATTATTGCTTAGAGATTTTTCCGGTAAACCGAAAGCAATTAACAAACAACTTTTGGATTTATTACTTGATAACGGTTACACGCCTGTTCTTAGCGTTCCGTTGATTGACGAGAATAATTTCGCTATTAATTCTGAGAATGATGATATAATCGCTTTGCTCCAAAACGAATTCAAAGCCGAAAAAATTATTTCTCTTATTGAAGCGCCGGGATTTTTATTAGATAAAAACGATCCGTCATCACTTGTTTCTAACATTTCAAAAACAGAGTTGGAAGTAATGGAACAAAAAGTTGATGGAAGAATGAAAAGAAAAATTCTTGCATTAAGAAAATTATTCGAGTCCGGAGAAACAACCGTTATTCTCTCAGACGGCAGAACTGAAAATCCAATTAAAGATGCATTAAATGGAAAAGGAACTACAATACAATGAAAGATTACAAAGCAATCACCCAGAAATATGAAATTGATGTCTATCCACGCCGCGATGTTGTGTTGGTAAAGGGAAAAGGCGCGCGCGTGTGGGATGATCAAGGTAATGAATATATTGACATGGCAGCAGGCATCAGTGTTGCAAACGTGGGGCATGCAAATGATAAAGTTGTTGAAGCAATTTCCAAACAAGCGGCAACACTTATAACTTGTGCCAATACTTTTTATAATGATACAAAAGCAATCTTTTTGGAAAAACTTTTCAGTATTGCGCCTAAAAATTTAACCAAAGCATTTCTAACAAATAGCGGGGCTGAGGCAATTGAAGCCGCGATAAAATTTGCTCGATTGAATACTAAGAAAACAAAATTCATTGCAGCAATGAAAGGTTTTCACGGAAGAACGATGGGCGCGTTAAGTGCTACATATAAAACAGAATACCGTGAAGGATTTGGTCCGTTAGTTCCGGGTTTTTCCTTTGTTCCTTATAATAATTTTGAAAAACTTTTAGCGGCTGTTGACGATGACACCGCTGGAATTATTCTAGAGCCAATACAAGGTGAGGGCGGAATTAACATCGGACAGAAAGAATATTTCCAAAAAGTAAGACAGCTTTGCGATGAAAAAAATATTCTTCTAATCATTGATGAGATTCAAACCGGATTCTGCAGAACAGGAAAAATGTTTGCAATCGAGTATCTTGGAATCGAAGCGGATATGATGACACTTGCAAAATCAATTGCGGGCGGATTTCCTATGGGTGCGTTACTTTGTTCCGATAAAATAACAGTTGAAAAAAGTAAACACGGCTCAACATTTGGCGGTAACCCGCTTGCATGCGCCGCGGGAATAGCAGCTATAGATTTTATGATTGAAAATAAATTATGGGAACAAGCAGAAGCTAAAGGAAAATATTTCAAAGAGAAGTTGGAAAAACATCAGCTCTCTAAAGTTCGTGAGATTAGAATTATAGGATTGATGATCGGTATAGAATTAAAAGATAAATCTCAGCCTATAATAGTTGAGTTACTTAATAATAAAATACTTTCATTGCCTGCCGGCACAACAGTTTTGCGTATGCTTCCGCCGTTGGTAATTAGTTACAAGGATTTGGATACTGTTATTATGAAATTGGCCGAACTACTTGCATAATAATGATGAGCGTAGAGTGAATAGTAATTAATATTACCATTTACGCTTCACTCTTTCATTATACCATCCGTTCTGTTTTGCTTTCTAACCTCAATTCATTTATTTTTCCCGTGCAAAAAAAAATAATATTTATTATGATTCTTGATTATATACCCATTATTCTAGTAATAATTGTTGCCTCTGCTTTTGGCGGGATTGTTGTGTTTTCTTCGACACTTTTTGGACCTCAACGGCCGACAAAAGTAAAAACCATGACTTATGAAAGCGGTAAAGATCCGGTCGGTACTACTCACGAAAGAATTTCGATTAAGTATTATCTCGTTACGATGATGTTTATCATTTTTGATATCGAAGTAATTTATGTTTATCCATGGGCAGTACAATTCAAAAAATTATTTGCAGACCTTGGACTTTTTGCTTTCATGCCGATGTTTATATTCTTAATAGTGCTTGAACTAGGATTTCTTTATGTCTATATGAAAGGCGGATTGAAATGGGATTAGAAGCTGTACTTCAAAAAGATGGATTTTTTACAACAACAATAGATGCAATTGTTGCATGGTCACGCAGAAGTTCTGTTTGGCCTATGCCGATGGGAATTTCCTGCTGTGCAATTGAAATGATAGCTGCAGCAGATCCGAAATATGATATAGCAAGATTCGGTTCCGAAGTAATGCGTTTTAGTCCGCGTCAGTCCGATCTTATGATTGTTGCCGGAACTGTTACATATAAAATGGCGCAAGTTGTTAGAAGAATTTATGATCAGATGCCGGAACCAAAATGGGTTATTGCAATGGGCGCTTGTACTTCTTCGGGCGGAATGTACCGTTCATACAGCGTTGTGCAGGGCATTGATCAATTTCTTCCAGTGGATGTTTACACTGCCGGTTGTCCGCCGCGTCCGGAGAATTTATTAAATGCATTGATGACAATTCAAGAAAAAATTGGAAAGACAAAAGCACGGGATTTTCAGAACAGATCACTTGCTGAACTTGAACACTCTCAAAACTAATCCATGAATACCAAAGAACTAATTATTGAAAAAGTAAAAGAAAAATTCGGTGAATCTATAGAAGAGATTTCGGATTTTAGAGACGATCTATGTTTTACAATTAAGAGAGATCAAATTGTAACTTTTGGAAAATTTTTGAAAGAAGATCCCGATCTTCAATTCATAATGTGTAAAGATGTAACTGCAATTGATTGGGCAACCCGCAAAAATAGATTTACAACAGTATATCACATTTATTCTTTTAAATTGAATTACACATTAAGATTAAAATCAAATATTGATGATGATCCTCCAACTATAGAAAGTGTTTCACCGGTTTGGCCAAGTGCAAATTGGTACGAACGCGAAACATGGGATATGTACGGAATTAAATTTATTAACCATCCCGATCTTAGAAGAATGTATATGCCTGAAGGATTCGAACATCATCCGTTAAGAAAAGATTTCCCAGTACTTGGAATTCCCGGTTCACTTCCACTTCCTAGAAAAGCAGATTAGTATGGATAGAATTTCTCAAATATATAACGACGAAAAGCTTCTTAAGAAACTTCATGATGATAGAGACATCACCATTGAAGATGTTCTTGAGAACGAAATGGTGATCAATATGGGTCCGCAGCACCCGGCAACTCACGGTGTGCTTCGTCTTGTGTTGCGTCTTGATGGTGAAACTGTTACCGGAATTGTACCGGAGCTTGGCTATCTGCACCGCGGTTATGAGAAGATGGCAGAGAATATGAGCTACATTGAATTTATTCCTCATACAGACAGACTTGATTACACCGGAACCATGTGCAACAATGTTGGTTACGTTCTTGCTGTAGAAAAACTTGCTGGAATTGAAGCGCCAAAACGCGCGCAATATATTCGAATGATTGTTTCGGAGCTTTCCAGAATTGCTGCACATATGGTAGCAATCGGTACTTATGCAATGGATGTTGGCGCCGTAACGATGGTGATGTGGACATTCCGCGAACGCGAAAAGATAAATAGTATATTCGATAGAATTGCCGGCGCAAGATTCACAACAAGTTATACACGTATCGGTGGCGTAGCTTCCGATATTGATGATCAATCAATTTCAGAAATAGCAAAATTTTTATCTGAGTTAGAACCGGCATTGGTTGAGATGGATAAGCTGTTGCTCTCCAATAGAATTTTTATTGACCGTCTTGAGGGCATTGGAATTCTTCCTAAAGAAGATGCAATTGCTCTTGGAGTTACCGGACCAAACTTGCGTGCAAGCGGAGTTGAGTATGATGTTCGTAGAGCGAAACCATATTTATTTTACAACGAGATAGATTTCAAAATTCCAACTTTCACACAAGGTGATTGTTTAGCTCGTTACTTCCAGAGAGGCGATGAAGTAAGAGAAAGTATAAAAATATTGCGTCAATGCTTGGATAAAATTCCTAATGGTGAAGTGATTGCAAATTCACCAAAAAAAGTTCTTCCTCATAAAACAGAAATCTATTCCAAGATGGAAGAACTAATTCATGATTTTATGATTATTAATTTTGGAATTAATCCGCCGGTCGGTGATACTTTTTTTTCTGTTGAAAATCCGAAAGGCGAATTAGGATTTTATATTGTAAGTAACGGAAGCGGACAACCATGGAAATTAAAAATTCATTCACCTTCATTTTGTAATCTGCAAGCATTATCGCAATTATGCAAAGGTGCAATGGTCTCAGATGTTATCGCAATTATTGGAAGTCTTGATCCTGTAATGGGCGAGGCTGATAAATAAATTAAGAGTAAGATTAAGAGAAAGAGTAAGAACAAAGGTTTAGTGTAAAATGCCATTTAAGTTTTCTGAAGAAAATATTGAACGAATAGAAGCGGCAAGAAAAAAATATCCTACCGCACTCGCTGCTGTTATGGATACTGTTTATATCGCTCAAGAACAGAATGGATTTATCAGTAATGAAGTGATGGAAGAGATTGCAAATGTTCTCGGCATAGACAAAGTAAATGTTCTAAGTGTTGTAACATTTTACACAATGTATCATACCAAACCGATGGGTAAATATCATGTTCAAGTCTGCACTAATGTTTCGTGTATGCTTCGCGGCGCTTATGAAATTTGGGATGGAGTTAAAGACAAATTGGGACTTGATCATATGAAAGTTTCTTCTGACGGGAAATATTCTCTCGAAGAAGTTGAATGCATGGGAGCTTGTGGTTATGCACCAATGATTGCAGTCAATGAAGATTACTTTGAAAATTTAAATAAAGAAAAAGTTTTTGAAATTTTGGATTCGCTTAAATAATGGAAAGAATAGTTCTTCCCCAAATAGAAAATTTCAATCAGATAGAAGTCTATCTTACTAACGGCGGATTTGAATCTGCAAAAATTGCGTTTGCAAAAACTCCAGATCAAATTATTGATGAAGTTAAAAAATCCGGATTACGCGGCAGAGGTGGAGCGGCTTTCTTAGCTGGATTGAAGTGGAGTTTCATGCCGAAGACAACTGATAAACCGAAGTATCTTTGCATTAATGGTGATGAAAGCGAACCAGGTTCATTTAAAGACAGACAGATTTTTGAAGACAATCCGTTTCAATTGATTGAAGGCGCGATCATTACTTGTTACGCAATCGGGGCTAAGGTTGCATATCTATATATCCGCGGCGAATATCATAAATGGATTAAGTTAATGCAAAAAGCCGTTGATGAAGCTTATGTGCGAGGATTCGTCGGTGAAAAAATGAAAGAAACATTTGGAATAGATTTTAATTGCGATCTTTTCATTCACAAAGGTGCAGGCGCATACATTTGCGGTGAAGAATCTTCATTAATGAATTCGATTGAAGGATTGCGCGGTTATCCGCGTGTTAAACCTCCGTTTCCGGCACAGCGTGGATTATGGGGCTGTCCAACTACTATCAATAATGTTGAAACAATTACAAACGTTCCCGCAATCATGAAAAACGGTTGGGAATGGTTTTCAAAAATTGGTGCGCCTAAACATCCAGGTACAATTTTGTTTGGTGTAAGCGGACATGTTAACAAACCCGGAGTTTATGAATTGCCATCCGGAATTCTTTTGACAGATTTAATTTTCAATATTGCCGGCGGAGTTCCGAATAACAAAAAAATTAAATGTGTAATTCCCGGTGGATCGTCAATGCCGCCATTACGTGGTGATCAGCTTGAAGGTGTACGTATGGATGCTGAATCACTGAAAGAAGTTGGTTCTGCAATCGGTACGGGCGGAGTTATGGTAATGGATGAAGATACAAATCTTCTAAAAGTTTTAATTCGCATTGCTCATTTCTATCATCATGAAAGCTGCGGCCAATGCACACCTTGTCGAGAAGGAACCGGTTGGATGGAAAAGATTTTGCGTAGAATAGATGAAGGTAATGGAACAACAGCAGATTTGGATTTATTGATAAGCGTTGCAAATAATATTGAGGGCAATACAATTTGTGCACTAGGAGATGCAGCAGCGTGGCCGGTAAAATTTATGATCGCACGTTTCCGAGATGAATTTGAAAAATATGTAAATAAAAATATTTCCATTCCCGTTCCTAACAAAGTCCATTCAATGCGCGCAACAGCAATTCCTCTAGCAAAAATTCAAAAGTAATTACAATTCATAATTAAAATTACAAGCGAATCTTTGGTTCGTCTTTATTATTTTATACCTAGTAAATCAATCTTTAAGAAAGATAGATGACAAGAATTAGAAATATTATGTTTCTTTTTGTTGCTTTCGTATTTGCATTCAATTCCTTTGGATTCATTTTTTATTTTTTGATCGAAAGAGAAAATGCAAAAGAAGAAGCATTTGAGAAAATAACTTTGTCAAAATCAAAAGAGAAGGTTGAAGTGCTATCTATTACTAAATCTGTGATCAATGAAGGCAAAATCTTTCAGCGAATCAACAAAAATGAGATAAGATACGAAGGGAAGATGTATGATATTGTAAAGGAAGAAAGAAAAAATGATAAAATAATTTTTTATTGTATTCATGATAAAAAAGAAGATAAACTGGAAAAGGATTTTGGCAGAACGTTTAATAAAAATCTTAATCAAAAAGCAGCGGCCGGCTTTTCAATTAATTTTAATCATCTGATACAATATGCTGAATATGGTATTAAATGGGGGAATGAGTCACCAATTAATAAAGTAAAATATTCAATCTATCTAAATTGTAGTTACAATCTTAACACTCCGAAAATATTAACTCCGCCTCCCAAGTACTCACTTATCTAATTATATCATTCCAATTCTGTTTAACAAGAAAGATGATATTTTTTGAAACTCATCTTGTTCATTGTATATAATTAAAATCAAAAAAGAATTTATAGAATGGCGGTGTTCGTATGAAAAGAATTATTCTTTTTATTCTTATCACAATTTCAGTAGTACAGGCGCAGCAAAAAACTCAAACAGACACATTAACTTATGAGATGAAGCAAATTTCAGTTACTGCAACACGCTATGTTGAAAATCTTTTAGAAATTCCTTACGCAGTTACTGTACTTCAATCTCAGCAGTTAAAAAACTTACGCGGTTATGGATTGGATGAAGCTCTTTCAACTATTCCTGGAGTATTAGCACAGTCAAGATCGGGTAATCAAGATGTTCGGCTTGTAATACGCGGATTTGGAGCGCGAGGTGCTGGTGACAGATCTAATTCAGGTACATCAAGAGGAATTCGTGTTATGGTTGATGGAATTCCCGAAACAGAACCTGATGGAAGAACTTCATTCGATCAAATTGATCTGAGTATTGCAGATAATATTGAAGTAATACGTTCTAATGCTTCTGCTGTCTGGGGTAATGCTGCGGGAGGTGTTGTAAATCTTTCAACAGTACCTACTGGAACGGATCAAGGAATTTCATTGCGCACTATTGCAGGAAGTTTTGGATTTAATCAACTTCAAGTGAAAGCTAATTCTAATTTCCAAAACGGGAAAATATTTGCGTCTCTCTCGAATAGTAATTTAGACGGATGGAGAGGTCATTCTTCAAGTTTTAGAACTTTGTTCAATTTGGGATTCGTTTCAAAACTGGATGAAGCAACTAAGCTTGGAATTTTTCTTTCGGGAGTTTCAAATACTTTTCATATTCCGGGACCATTAACTCAGAAACAATTTGATGTTGATCCAACACAATCAAATCCGACTTATTTACTAAGAGATGAGAGAAGATTTAATCGTTTAGGAAAAATTGGAGTAACATTAAATCATGAATTTGATAATGCAAATAGTATTTCAGGAATGGTGTTTGTTAATCCAAAATATTTGCAGCGATCGGAGAGAGGAACATTCCGCGATTTTACACGTTACCATGTTGGCGGAAACTTGATGTATACTAATAGTTCGGAATTATCTTCTTCGATAATAAATAAACTTGTAATAGGTACGGATGAAGCTTACCAAGACGGCGCAATTTTATTTTATAGTTTGTCTACAACAAATGCACGCGGAGATGAATTAAAAGATAACAAAAGGGAAGGTGCTAATACTTTAGGTGCTTTTGTCCAAGATGAAATTCTATTTAATGAAAAGTTTAGTCTAATTGTGGGGGTACGCTATGACAACATTGCTTACTACAGTGAAAGTTTCATAGAAAGCGGATACGGATTGCAGAAAAAAATCTTTGAACGACTCACACCAAAAGCCGGGTTCACATATAGAATTTCTTCAACTCATAGTTTGTATGCAAATTTGGGAGGCGGTATTGAAGTCCCTGCTGGTAATGAAACTGATCCAGCCGGAACTTACGGACAGGATCTTGTGTATCTGATAAATCCATTGCTTGAACCGATCATTTCAACAACTTATGAAATCGGTACAAAGCAATTATTTGCATTTCAGAAAAATGATCTCTTGAAAAGTTTATCCTATGATCTTGCTCTTTACTACATAGATGTAAAGAATGATATAATCCCGTATAGAGGTGGAAGATTTTATTTCACAGCTGGCAAGACTCAGCGTGACGGAGTAGAACTTGGAATGTCAGCTCAATTCACTTCAGGGTTCACAATCAATGGGGCATTCACATTCTCCAATAACAAGTATCAAGAATATCTTGTTGATTCAGTTCATTATGATTTGAACAAGGCAGGTAAGTTTGCTAACTACAAAGACAATAAAGTAGCCGGCATACCTGATTTCTTTTACAATGTTGGTATTACTTACTCACCAATAGAAATGAATGGAGCTTTTGTTTCAATAAGTATGAATGGAATTGGAAAGTATTTTGTTGATGATGCTAATACCTTATCGGTTCCATCATTCAACGTTCTAAATGCAACAATTGGATTGAACAAACCGGTGAAGTTAATTGGAAATCTTTCTGTTACTGGATTTTTAACGGTCAACAATTTATTTGATTTGAGATACGCATCGTCTGCGTTTATTAATCCGGATATAGTGAACAATGAAGCAGTATATCTTGAACCAGGAATGCCGAGAAATTTTGTTTTGTCGGTCTCGTTGAGTTATTAATTATAAAAAAGGCGAATCATTTTGATTCGCCTTTCAGTTTACTGCAAACGTTTACTTCTAACTATCTTGCTATCAACTCTAAATTAAATGTTATTTCTTTTCCACCTCTTTGAACTACAACATCAACTTTATCTCCAGCTTTGTAATCTTGAACGGCATACATAAAATCATAAATATTGCTAACTGTTTTAGGACCGAACTTTACGATGATATCACCAGCTTTCATTCCGGCTTTTGCTGCAGGACTGCCCTCAGTTACACCTGAGAGTTTATAACCAGATCCGTTAAAACCGAATTCCGGGATAGTACCAACGGTCACGCGAGTTTTTCCACCTTCTCCACCTCTTTGTGCAGGTTCTTCAACCTTAACATAATCAGGCCTTTTTTCTAAATTATCAACAACTAGAGCAATATCGAAAACATAGTTAGCAACTTTGGCTTCACCTTCGCAATTTATTTTTTCAGGATCGTCGGATGGTCTATGATAATCAGGATGTGTTCCTGTAAAAAAGAATAGAACCGGAACATTTTTATTTGAGAATGCTTGGTGATCACTACCGCCCGATCCGCCATCGCCCATTCCTAATTTAAAACCGTAAATATTTTTTTGATTTAACAATTCTTTCCATTTAGAAGAGGTCCCGGAACCAATGATGGTCAAACTGTTGTCGTCATTCAACCGCCCGATCATATCCATGTTTAACATTGTAGCAACATTTTTAATATCAACCGGAAAATTATTTGTCAAATAAGTTGAACCAAGAATTCCAAGTTCTTCGCCCGAAAAAGCTACGAATATTATACTGCGTTTCAATAATCCTTGCATTGATGCAAATTTCTCAGCAACTTCTAATAAACCGGTTGCACCTGATGCATTATCATCAGCACCATTGTGAATTTGTTTGTCTTGTCCTTTATACATTGAAGATTCTTTTAGCTGATCAATTCCAAGATGATCGTAATGTGCACCGATTACAATAAATTCATTTTTCAAAACCGGGTCACTTCCTTCAATCATTCCAGCAACATTCCTTCCTTTCTTTTCTATTTCCTTTACTTCAGTTGAAAGAGATGCTTTGACATTCTTGAATGCAAAAGATGATGGTTTTTTAAAAGCATCAATTTGTTTTTGAACTTCGACAAAGCTCAATCCATCTGCTTTAAAAAGTTCGTCAACGAAACTTCTTTTTACATTTTGAACAGAAATATTTTTCATTGCAGGTGCGCCATCATAGTGAAGTTCCATTAACTGATCATCATCATTCGTGGGTGCATATCCGTTGACGAAGATGATAGCGAGGGCGCCTTTCTCTTTTGCAACAGTAGCTTTATTTCTAAAGGAAGCATATTTATCGAACTCTGATCTTGAACTGTCATGTTCAGGATGATTTCTAATAACAACAACAGTCTTTCCTTTTACATCAATACCTGTATAGTCATCATAATTTAATTTTGGAGCGGAGATTCCATATCCGGCAAAAACTAAATCGCTGCTAATTTTTCCTTTTCCCGAGTAGGATACTGTTGTATAATCAATTCCTGATTTAAGATTTTGTTTTTTTCCCTTTAAATCAAAAGAAAGGGAATTATTTTTTGTCATTTCAACCTTTTCAATAAAAGGAAATTCTTGGAACCAATTTCCATTGAAAGCAGGTTCTAATCCGTAAAGTTGAAATTCACTTTTAATATAATCACCTGCTAATCTTTCTTCGGGACTTCCGGTGAATCTTCCTTTCATTGCATCCGATGCGAGATAGAAGACATTAGCTTTTACTTCTTCGGCAGTAATTTCTGGTCTGTGGATTTTATTCTGTGCTTGGATTGAAACGATAAATAGAATTGTCAATAGAATAGTAATTCTCTTCATGATATTCCTCAGCGGTATAATATTGTGATTGATAAAATAATATTATTCGGGTACATGAACTAAAAAATATTCCTTGGCAGTTTTTCCTATTTGAGTTGCTTGTTTGATGGTCATATGAAGATCAGAAATCATATCGTCTTTTGCACCGGCCTCAATAATTGCCAGATTTGAATCCTTCGCATTTTTTACAAGTGCATTGCAATAAGCAGTATCGCCGCCGTAGCAAATTGATTTGTCATCATATATAAATTTAAATCCAAGAGATGGAATTAATTCTGATGAATTGCCGTCTTCCGATGGTTCTCTATGATTTACTTTGAATGGTTTGATCGTAACTGAATCGCGCTTAAAACTTTTTACTGAATCAATCGGCTTTAAATTTATTTGATAAGATACTTCTTTGCCGTAAACTTTAATAAAAGCACGATAAATACTTTCGATCTCTTTACAACCTTTTGGATAAAAAATGTTTAGCGGACTTTTCTTTCTCAGAACAGATAAATAAGTAAGAAGTGACCAAACACCGCCAACATGATCATGATGACCATGACTTATAAAAATATCTGAAACTTTTAGAATTGTAACAGCACCAACATCTTTATTAAGATCGCGTAATATTCCATCTCCGGGATCTACAATAAATGTTGCTCTGTCAGTTGTGATTAGTATTCCCGTTGCAATGTTAGGAATAGAACAATAAATCTTTATGAAGAAATCTTCTTTACGCCAAATGATGGGATATTTTTGGTACTCGCTTTTTTTCATATTAGATTACTATTTGTGCAACAATTCCGCCAACTAAAAATGCAGCAATCCAAGTTCCGAACCAAATCATCATTCCTTCTTTCCAACCTCTTTCTTTTAGCATTACAACAAACGAAGCAATACACGGAACGAAAAGTGTTATTGTAATAATTGAAACCGTCTTTTGCATTATGGATAAATCCATGTGAAAAAGTCCGGCAGCGCCAAAATCTCTTCGAACCATTCCCATTACAAAAGCATTTGCAGCTTCTTTAGGAAGTTTTAACCATGTTGTTGTAAATGGTGCTAAAACATCCTGCCAGACTTTTAACATTCCGCTTATTTCCATAATTCCGACAGCAAGTGCGCCTATAAAAAACCAAAAGCTGGCTTCTTTCATAAAACCAAAACTTCTAAAAAAAGTTTTTTTGAAAACATTACTCATTCTTGGAAAACGAATCATCGGAAGATCTAATAATAGGGGAGAGCTTTCGCCGGGAAGCATTTTATTTAAGACAGTTGAAAGAACAATAAGAACAGTAGTAATGACTGAGACATAAAGCATCATAGGTGCAAATCCCGCACCGCTAAGAAGCGCAGCTATTACAGCTAATTGTGCAGAACATGGAATTACAAATTGAAGAATTGCTGTAACAATTGATTTTTCTCGTTCACTTCCAAGCATACGCGTAGTAATATTCGCCATTGTAATACATCCGAAACCAAGCATGATTGGAATTACAGCTTTACCATTTAAACCAATTTTATTAAACGAACGATCAAGCATTGTTGCAAGACGCGGAAGATAACCGCTATCTTCTAATAAAGCCATTATGAAATAAAATCCAATTACTAATGGTAGAAGTAGAAACAGTAAATAGGTTACCGTCATTGTAACAACACCAAACTCACCGAAGAAAAGTTTTACAAAAGGATTTTGAAAATTGAAATTTGATTGCGCTCCTTTTTGTTGCGATAATTCAGAAAATTCTTTTTGAAGTGAACGATTAGCGCTAATACCGGAAGGGAAGTTGAAAGTTTTATTATTAATCACACTACCATTATTATCAAGAACTTTTACATCTACATTAACAGGAGTATAATTGCCAGTAAATGATTTAATATTGTACTCAAATAAATCCTTACCAATTTTATTCTCCGTAAAATTTACAACTCTTTGTGATACTAAATCGCCGATGAAAAAATACATTAGAACGAGCATAAACAGTAAGATAGGTATACCCGTCACCGGATTTAAACATAATCTACCGAGATGATTAAAAATCTCTCCCTTTTTTGAATCTTCATATTCAACAAGATCAACAATTTCATTTACGCGATTTCTTCTGTTGATATAAATTCTCTCACGTTCATCAGCGGTACCGCACAATACATTATTTTTTTGTGCAATTGCATCGTCGCCTTCCAATATTAGTAGCGCATCTGATTGAGGAACATCTTTTTCCATTACCTGATTTAATAAGAAATGGAGATCAATTTCTTGTCTACCTATTCTTGCAGAATTTACTGCTTCACCAATTTTATCAAATCCTAATTTGTCTACTGCAGCCGTTTGGTAAACTTCAACGCCAAGAAGATCGGAAAGTTTTTTTGTATCAATTTTAATTTTTCTTTTTCTGAGTTCATCACTAAAATTTAAAAGCACAGAAACCTTTTTCCCCATGTCAATTAATTGAAGAGTAAGGAAAAGATCGCGATCTAG
>Ga0082335_1003560_pt1 | contig 25375 bp, 14 predicted proteins | sample Subgrocontami58m_FD_72375 | JGI IMG/M metagenome (GOLD analysis project Ga0082335, IMG submission 72375) | Subsurface groundwater microbial communities from S. Glens Falls, New York, USA - GMW37 contaminated, 5.8 m (SPADES assembly) (version 2) ...
CACGGTGAGCATGTCCGCGGTAAACAGAATGACGCCGCAGCCGAGCAGGCCGGCGCCGACCGCCAGCCAGGCCGGGCTGAGCAGCCACGCGCCGGCGGCGAGCGGCAGCACCGCGACGGCTTGCAGGTTGAGTCCCCAGTTTTCGAGTACGGGATTGGTCAGGGCGCCGGCGGCTGGCGTCGGTACGCGCCCGACCTTCGGCCCGTACGCGCGCATCCACGTGAGGAACGGAACGATCTTGCACAGCATGCCGCTTACCGCCGGCAGCAACCCGCCGGCGAAAACCGCGATCGCATAGACCATCGCGTTGAACCCGCCGGGCGCCGAACCCCACGGCGTGGTTGGCCACACGAGGAGCAGCCCGAGCACCGCCGAAAGGACGAGGGTTGCGCCGCCGCGCAGGAAGGCCGAGATGCCGGGATCGACGAACCGTTTTTTCCGGGTGGCCAGCGCCCGCTGCAACGCGCGGCCGGTGGCGATTAGCCCGCCGAGAATCGCGGCGCCAAAAATCGCCGCCGCGTAGCCGTTCTGCCAGGCCAGCGCCGGCGCGAGGCCGAGCAGCCCGAGTTGCGAGAGCCAGAGGCCGACGCGCACGGAACGCCAGTCGGGCACATCCGCCAGGGTGAACATCGGCACGAGCCGGAACGAGACACCCTGCAGCAACGTGATGAAGAATCCGACGAGCCCGAGATGAGCGTGCGCCCGCAGCAGCGCCACGGGATTCAGCGGCAGGAAATTCCAGTAGCGGTTCAGCGAGAGCAGCAGCCCGGCCAGCACCGTGATCAGCAGCCAGCTCGCGGCGAACGCGAGCGACCACGCGACGACATCACGCTGGCCGGACCGGCGCACCGTTTGCCAGGTGTTGACCGCGAAGAGGATGATCCCGATCGCGAACACGGCGCCGAAGTGGCCCAGCAGCACCATATCCCAGCGCCAAAATGCGTAGACCATGCCGGGCACCGCCACCGCGTGCAGTCCGAAGTGCCACCAGCCGTACCGCTCGCTCTGCAGCGTCGTGCCGAGCGCGACTGGCGCAATCTGGTACGAGGCGCCGGTCGCAATTGTGACGAAGAAACCGAGCACCCACGCGTGCGTGATGGCGACGACGTGCGGCGCGGAATGCGGCAACGCGAGCGCCGCCGGTGCCAGCGCCAGCATCGCCGTCGCGAGCACCAGCCACGCCAGCCCCAGCGCCATGAACGCGAGCGGCAGCCGGCCCTGGGCCGCGAGCCAGCTCGCCGACAATCGTGGTCCGACAGTCGGCGTCGTCGGCCGCGCGGCGGCCGGCCGCTCAGGCGCGCGCAAGGACAGTGACCCAGCTACCGTCAGGCTGCTCGGTGGAGTCATGGCGGAATCCGCGTTGCTCAGCTTCCCCGAACAGATGGCAGGGACTACGATCGGTGATCGCGCGCAGCCGGGCGCCGGCCGGCAGCGATTCGAGCGCGTTCAGGATGCGAATCAAGGGCTCCGGCGGTTCGAGCCCGCGCGCATCGACTTCCTGCAGTTCCGAGTCGTGCTGAGGGTGGGAACCGCACGACGAGGGAAACTGGAGCGCGCTCGGCGCGTTGACCGCACGGAGCTTGGTAATTTTGACGCGGATCTCTTCCTCACCGCGGAGCAGGTACTCCCACGTGAACGCCTCGGGAAACATCGCGGAGAACTGGTAGTACAGCGGCACCGGATCGTGATCGTTGATCAGCACGAAGTGCTGGCCAACCGGCAGTTCGAGCCAGCGCTGGAGAATCTGGCCGTGCTTGATTCGGCACGGAATCTCGCGCACGTCGAAATGCGTGAGGTCGATGGAGTCGGAGGTTTGGTTCATGATGTGAAGTGCGTGGAGCCAGGCTACGCGATTCCTGGCCATGCCGCATTGATTTCGGTCAAGCCGGCGGCGGATTTGGTGCGAGGTGGGGCCCGCTCTCCGAGCGGGCCCAAATTCCAGTCAGAGCCGAATGGCGCTAAGGAGCCCGGCTACACGTGCCTACAATCCAGGCCGGCTCGGAGAGCCAGCCCCACCGATTCAGATGCCCCACAGATGCTCTACTGCCCCGCCGTCGCCGCAATCGCCTGCGCGACCGTTTTGGCGCCGAGCGGCTGCTTGTCGGTGAACGGACCATCCGCGCTGCCGGCGGGCCACTGCTCGCGGTTGGCGTATTGGTTCTCGTCCCGGTAGAGTTTTTGCAGCCGGGCGATTTCGGCTTTCAGTTCGGCGAATTTTTTCGCGACGGCCGGTTGCTTCGCCTCGGCCGGCGAGAACAGCAGGTTGTGCTGCTCGGTCGGGTCCTTGGTGATGTCGAAGAGTTCGTACTGATCCTTCTTCCAATAATAGATCAGCTTGTGCGTGGGCGTGCGCACGCCGAAGTGCGAGGCCGTGTTGTGGTCGCCCGGATCGTGATAGTAGCGGTAGTAAAGGGTCGTGCGCCAATCGCGCGGGCTCTCGCCGTGCAGCAGCGGCACGAGCGAACGGCCCTGCATCCACGCGGGAATCGCTGCGCCCGCGAGATCGAGGAAGGTCGGCGCCCAGTCGATGTTCGCCACGAACTGCGCGGGCAGGCTGCCGGCCTTGATCCCCGGACCGCGCGCAATCAGCGGCACGTGCAGGCCGGGCTCGTACATGAAACGCTTGTCGTAGAGCCCGAGCTCGCCGAGGTACCAGCCGTTGTCCGCGCAGTAGAAGACGATCGTGTTCTTCGCCAGGCCGGTGCGGTCGAGATATTCGAGCACCTTGCCCACGCCGTCGTCGACGCCCTGCACGCACGCGAGGTAATCCTGCAGGTAACGGTTGTATTTCCACCGGACGAGCTCGTCGCCGGTCAGCGTTTTTTTCGTGCCGTCGGGTAGCGTGACCTCGAGCTCCATCGGCTTGAAGGTGAGCCACTGGTTGCGCGCCGGGCCGGTGAGATCGGCCGGCGGCTCGAGCTTCAGGTCGCGGCGCGTCAGGTCGCGGGCGACGGTCTGCTTGTTTTCCGGCAACGCGGCGGGCCGCGTCTCGTACTTGTCCCGGAGCGTCGCCGGCTCGGGGAAGGTCTTGTCCTTGAACAGCGCCTTGTTCTTCAAGTCCGGCTCCCACGAGCGGTGCGGAGCCTTCTGATGCAGCATGAGGAAGAACGGCTTGTCCTTCGGACGGGTCTCCATCCACTCGATCCCGAGCTGCGTGGTGATGTCGGTCACGTGACCTTCGATCGTCACCCGGCCGCCGGGCACGAGGAACGCGGGGTTCCAGTATTGACCCTGGCCCGGCAGCACGATCCAGCGGTCGAAGCCGGTCGGATCGGAGCCAAGGTGCCATTTGCCGATGATGCCGGTGTGGTAACCGGCGGCCTGCATGTGTTTCGCGACGTTGTCGCGCGAGCCATCGAACCGGTTGAAGACCGGCACGCCGTTCAGGTGCGAATACTGGCCGGTGATCAGCGTGGCGCGGCTCGGCGTGCAGATGGAATTCGTGACAAAGGAATTCGTGAACCGCGCGCCTTCCGCGGCGAGCCGGTCGATGTTCGGCGTGCGGTTCACCTTCGAGCCGTACGCCGAGATCGCATTCTGCGCGTGATCGTCGGAGAAGATCCAAAGAATGTTCGGTCGCGTGGTGGCCGCGCCGGCGAGCGACGTGGCGAACAGTGCGCCGGCGAAGGCGAGGAGTCGTTTGCTCATGGGAAAAGTTGAAGCACGCCGACGGCGGCGTAGCGCTCGATACTCACCACCTGGCGCGCGCATTCGAGTTTTTTCGCAGCAGCCACTGCGACGAATCGGGTCGCAATCGAGATGTAGCCGCGCCCATTGAGGCGCGGCCGTAGCCGAAGTCGTGAGACTTTGGCCAAACTCTGACGAGTTCGGCTACGGTCATGAACGGTCGTGCGTGTGTCCGCGCCTTCAACGGGCTGCACTGAAGGGATAGCGTTGCGTGATCGCGGTGTGGCTTGCAGTCAGCGGTGCGGTTTGCAACGACTCTGCGTGCCTCAGCGGCCGCCGGCCGGTCGTCTGCCCTCGATTTCCACCCCCCCCAACGTACCATGATCTCCCGAATTGCCTGGTTTGGTTTCGCCTCGCTCTGCTGCCTGGCGCGCGCCGTCGATTTAACCTCGCCCGAATGGCAAATCAAGACCGCCGTGCTGGCCGCGCCGCCGGCCGAGCGCGATGCGTGCACGGTCCTTGGCTATGCGAACGGCGCGGTTGTCACGCTGCGCCAGGGCACGAACAGCTACATCTGCCTGGCCGACGATCCGAAGCAGAAGGGTTTCAGCGTCGCTTGTTATCACAAGGACCTCGAGCCGTTCATGGCCCGTGGTCGCGCACTCGCGCGCGACGGCAAGAACGCCAAGGAGGTTTTCAAGGTTCGCGAGGAGGAAGTGAAGGCCGGCAAGCTGCCGATGCCGGACAAAGGCATGCTGAACGTGACGACGGGCAAGGTCGACGAGGCGACCGGCGAGGTGACCGACTTGTACACGCGCTATGTGATTTACATTCCGTATGCCACGCCGCAGACGACGGGGATTCCGCTGGTGCCGGTGACGGAAGGTGCGCCGTGGATGATGGACGCGGGCACGCACCGGGCGCACATCATGATCAACCCCCCGAAGGCCGCGGCGACGGCGAAAGACAAGCCGATGGCGCAGGATCACAAGGGACACGAGTGAACTACTTCGTAGAGTGTAACGTATTACGTTACACTATGCCCAAACGCTGATTTGCTGCGCGCGATGGTGGACGGCGACTTCCGGGCGGCGTCGGGCCGTGGGCGCAGGAAGAACGCGCCGGCCGCGTTTCACCTCAATCCGAATCCACTCGCTCACGCTCGTGGCTACGAGCGCGAGCGAGGAGCCACTGCGGGATCTAGTTTATACCAATGTCTGGTGACATTTTGAATTCTCCGAGGTGGGGCCGGTTCTCCGAACCGGCCTGAGTTTCATGGTGCAATTCACGCTGAAACCCAGGCCCGCTCGGAGAGCGAGCCCCACCTGAATAGTCCAAAACAATCAAGCCGCTGGTATTACGGCTCAATCGCGCCAGAACAGCGACTCCTTGGGTCCGGTGTAGCGCACGGCCATTTCGGGCGTGTCGACCGCGGCGCCGCGGTGAAGCGATTCCACGCCGGCCAGGGTCATGCCCGAGGTGAGCAGCGTCCGCTCGATCGGGTAAGGCGCGCGATTTTCGATCATCATTCGCTCGATGTAATGCGCGAGCGGGTTGAAGAAGTCCGCGGTGGTCGAGCCGTGGCCGGGCATCGGCAGGTACATCTGGCACGAAGTGATTTCACCGGTCTGGCTGTTCAAGCCGGCGTAATTCATGTCGCGAATCGGCGCCAGCATGAAGAGGGACGTGCGGAACCCGTCGCGGTGATCGATGAAGTAACCCCAGCCTTCGGGAAAACTGCGCCGCGCCCACTCGAACGTGACGGCTTCGGTCGGATAGCCGTCCTTCACCGGCAGGTTGTGGCTGCGGCTCAGCGCCGCGACGAGCAGCCGCCGGGTGGATTCGCGCTGCGCCGCGTGGTCCCACATCGGCGCGCCGCGGAGGGCCAGCACGCGCCGGATGCCGACTTCGCCGCCGCGCCGGCGTTCCGACATGCATTGCGCGGTCTCGAGCCCGTGAAAATCGTAGCTGTCCATGCCGCCGTACGCGACGCACAGGCTCTCCGCCAGCGGCGTGCCGTACGGCAGATCGATCGCCGGCAACCGGCGCGTGACCGGGAGCGAAGAGCCGGCCAGAAACGGAAACTTCAGCCGCTTCGAGTCCTCGACCATCTCGACGCACTCGCGCCAGTCGGTCGAGAGATGCTTGTCGTTGAAGACCGGCACGCTCCGGCCGCTGGCCGCGAAGACTTTCACCACCTCTTTGAAGAATCGGTAACGCGGATACAGCGTCTGGCCCCGCTCGTTCTTCGGGTATTTGCCGTGCTCGCCGATGATGACGACGCCGTCGACCGCGAGCTGGCCGGTGCCCAGCGTCAGTGCGTTGGCGATGCTATCGTGGATGGGGACGTTGAACCGCTTCGCGGTGCCGCGTGCGAGGTCGCCCTCGGGAAACTGATCGAGGTAGAGCGACACCAGATCGACCTCCGGCCGGTGCCAGCCGCCGTTCCAGGTGTAGCCGAGCAGGAACCGGTCGATGAAATGCTGCGCGTGCGAAAGCGTCCGGCTCATGGTGCCGATCAACGCGATTTTCTTTCGCGGCAGCGGTGTTGCCGCGCGCAGCGGCCAGGCGGCCAGCGCGGCTGCGGCGGAACTGGAGATGAGAAACGAGCGACGGGTGAGGCGGGTGTTCATAGGGGGAGGGAAGTTGAGAGTTGAGGGTTGGGAGTTGAGAGGCGGGCAAGGGCGTGCCTTCAAATCCTCCTTTGGCCTGTCATTCTGAGCGCGAGCGAAGTCTAGCCCGCAGGGCTGGCCTGACATCCAATGGGACGTCCGTTGCTCTCAGCGGCCTCGATGGTCCTGCTGGATTCTTCGCTGCGCTCAGAATGACAAACCACTTTGAAAACACGCCCTGGTTGGTAACCGCGCATCTTGTAGGTGGCGCGCTCGTCGCGCCACTCGCGGCGCGTTGCGCGGCGAGCGTGCGACCGACCCGTAACGATGTGCAGGGTCGCTTCACTTCCGTTTATGTTTTTGACTGCTCACGCGCTCAACTCACAACCCGCCGCGGCTGCCACCACAGCCAGAGCGGGATCACCGCGAGCAACGGCAGCCAGCCGGCGAGGGCGAGTCCGAGATCGAATGATCCCGTGCGATCGGCGAGCATGCCGAACAGCCTTTGGAGCTGCGCGGGCACGACCCAGGCGGCGACGCCGGCGACGCCCGTGATTTTCCCCTGGTGTTCGCCGGAGATGTCCTGGGTGAAGGCGTGATAAAGGGGGAAAACGCCGAGCGCGCCGGCGCCGGCGAGCGACAGCACGGCGAGCAACAGCCAGCCGCGACCCAGCCACGGCACGAGGGCACAGGCGGCGCACAGCAGCGCGCACGCCACGAACACCAGCACGCGCGCCGCGTGCACCGACAGATGCCGGCGGGCGAGCCAGACCGCCAGCGCTCCGGCGGCGATGCAGCCGATATCGGTGGCGATGAACCAAACCGAGTTGAACGAAAGTGCGGCCGTCTCCGTGTAGCCGCGTCCCTCCTGCAGAAACTTCGGCATCCACGCCCGCAGGATTTGCCATGTCGTGTTGATGCATGCGATGACGAAGAACACGACCAGCATCCGGCGGCTCAAGATCACCGAGAGAAAACTCGGCGTCACGCGCGGTTGACGGTCCTGTCGCTCGCCTCGCTGCGGCCGGCTCGCGCCCGGATCCGCGACCCCGGCTGCAGTGGCACCGCGCAGGTCATGGCCGCGCAGCAGGACCAACCACGGGACAATCCAGGCGAGACCGATCCCGCCGACGACGAAGAACGGCAGCCGCCACGTGCCGAGCTCCGATGTCATCAGGAACTGCATGATCACCGGGGTGATCACGGCGCCCAGCGACGCGCCGCTTTGCAGGAGCCCGTTGCCCATCGAGCGCTGCCGCTCGTCGAGCAGCAGCCGCGTCGTGCGAATCGCGCACGGCCAGTGACCCGCTTCAAAGAAGCCGAGCAGCGTACGGCACAGCAGGAGTTGTTCGTAGTTCTTGACGAACCCGGTGACGAAGCCCGCGACCGACCACAGGGCGAGCACGGCCGCATACAGCCAGCGCAGCGCCAGCCGATCCGCGAGCCAGCCGAAAACGAGCGAGCCGGCGGCAAACGCGTAACCGAACACCGCCTCGACATTGCCGTACTGCGTTTGGCTGAGCGCGAATTCGCGGCTGATCCGCACCGACGCGTTCGCGAGCGTCTGCCGATCCATGTAGTTGATCGCCGAGGCGAGCAGCAGCATCCCGCAGATGATCCATTTCCACGAGGGGGCGGAGGTGCGGGGAGGATTCAAGGGGTGGGGCCGGTTCTCCGAACCGGCCTGAGTTTCAAGGCGGTCGCGTGCTTGGGGGTGAGGGACGGGGAAAGCTCAGGCCCGCTCGGAGAGCGAGCCCCACCGTTCACCACGTCTTCCCGTCCCACGTGATCGCGCGCTCGAGCCACCTGCGCACATCGGCGGCGAACGCGTTGAACAAATGCTCGCCTTTCTCGGCGCTCGCGAGCTGCGGCGAGCCCATGTGCCCGATGGCGGACCGTTCGCGCGTGGTCCAGCCGCGGGCGGCCGGCGCGAATGTCGTGCCGGACTCCACGGTCCTGGCCGCGCGATAATCGCCGACGAGCTGCGGCGCGAGACGCAGCATCATCGATGTTTCCCACTCACAGGCGTGGCCCATCGCATGTTGCTGCAGCGACGGGTTCGTCTCCCAGGGCTGGGCGCCGAGATTCCAGTACGTGGCGAACAGCAGCAGCAGGTCGTTCCGCTGCCGGTGGCGCTGGCGTACTTCGAAGATCGCCTGGCGCCCGGGCACATCGTTGCCGCCGTGGCCGTTGATGAACACGAGCCGCCGGAAGCCGTGAGTGAGAAAATTCTCCGCGAGTCCGTTGAGCAAATCGAGGTACGTCCGCGGCGTGGCCGAGAGCGTGCCGGCGAAATCGAGATGGTGCTCCGAGTTGCCCAGCCACATCAGCGGCGCGACGAGAACCTTCGACGCCAGCTGCTCCTTCGCCCGGCGCAGCACCTCGCCGACCAGCAGGCTGTCGGTGAAGACCGGCAGGTGGTGACCATGCTGCTCGAGCGCCGCGACGGGAATCACCACCGGCGTGTCCTTCGAAAGCGCCGCAACGGCCGGCCAGGACAAATCTGTGAGCTCCATGGCGCGGTTATGCGCGGCGGTTGACCGAGCAGCAAGACTGCCGTAGCGCGGTCAACCTGACCGCGCGTTGGCTGAAATGGAGCTTTGGCGCGGTCAAATTGACCGCGCTACGGCTCAAAATCTTCCCGCGACACCGACCGTGATCGTCGGGAAATTATTAATCGTCGACGACATCTGGTCGGAGAATCCGCGGTAGCGGCGCTGCGACGCCTTGAAGGGATTGGCGATGTCCAGGGTGAGCGTCGCGGCCGGATGCAGCCGGTATTCCAACCCGATGTTCACGCTGGTGCGGTCGTAGCGGTATTCGTTGCGCGCCGAGCCCAGCGCCGAATAGCTGGAAATGTAGTTACCGGTGTAGTTGACGAGCGTCCGGGCGTTGAAGCCGCGGTAGCGCCACGTCAAACCGATGTTGCCGGTCCGCGGAATGAACCCGGCGATCTGGCCGGTGCTCAGCGTGGACGTGCCGCCGAAGTCGCCATGCGTGTCGAGGTACGTGTAGTTGGCGGAGAAGCCGAGGCCCTTGAACGCGCCCGGCAGGAAGGTGAACTGCTGCTGGTAGCTGGCCTCCCAACCCTGGACAAATGCGGTGCCGGCATTGGCGGTCGAAAGGATCGTGAAGCCGGAGTACTCGCCGTTGAAGCCGTTGTCCGTGCCGTTGCCCACGGTGCCGCTGTTGATTCCGCCCACTATATAGTCGTTGATCTTCTTGCGGAACCAGCCGATCGAGAAGTTGCCCACCGGCTCGAAGTAGTAATCGAGCGTGGCATCCCAGTTCGATCCTTCCTGCGGCAGCAGCTTCGGGTTGCTGATCGTGAGCGTGCGATTCGTTTCGCTGACGCTCTCGCTCGGGCGCAGATTGCTCATCGATGGGCGGCCAAAACTGGTGGACCAGCTCAACCGGGCCTTCAGGTTCGGAGTGATCTCCTCGGTCAGGTGCACGCTGGGGAAGGATTTTGTGTATTCGCCACGAATTTGGCGCCGGGTACCGTCGTAGTCGCGTTTGGCGGAGCCAACCGGATCGGCCAGCTGCTGGGCGGTGGTGCTGGGCACGCGGGTGCGCACCCAGCCAAAGCCTTCGTTTTCCGTCTTCTCGGTGCGCACGCCCGTGAGAAACCCGGTGCGCGCGAGGAAGCCGTCGCGGCCCAACCGGCCTTGGGCCATGACGTAGCCGGCCGACACCGTCTCGGCCACGCGGCTGTTGCCCGTGTATTGGGTCGTTTCGCGGAAATAGAGATCCTCGGACCAGAGCGCCGGGGTGACGGGCGTGCCGCCTTTTATATAGGTGCTGGTCTGCCAATAGGGCAGGCGGCGGCCGGTCTTGACCATGTCGTGCGTGATGATTCCGGGATCGGCGGCCAGCGGCGCAGTGCCAATATAGTTCCAGCGGCGCGTCTTGGACCACGTCGAGAACACCTGCTGGCGCCAGTTGACGCCGGTCTTGAGGAACACCGGCATTGAAATCGGCAGCATGTAGCGGGCATTGCCCTGGAGTTGTTTAATCAACTGGATGCTGCCGTTGTCCCGATTGAGCAGGCCGGCGCCGCCGGGCGCGGGGCGGAAGTTGTCGGGGTTGGTGAAATCGGCGCCTTCCGTCTGGATGAACCGCGGATGGAGATCATCCTGCGTGCGATCGAGAATCCAGCCGATGTTGCTGATCCGCATCAGGAGCTGGCCGTCATGATGCCGGGCGGAGAGCACGCGGGCGGAGCTGTAATTGGCGCTGTAGTCGAGCTGCAGCGGGCCGAAGTCATGCTCGGCGCCGATCCCGCCGTTGCGCAGTTGCTGGTTCCAGCCGAGGTACCGCACGTTGGTGATATCGATGTTCGAGCTGGTGCTGGCGCGCACCTGCGTGATCCGGCTGGTGTAGCCCGGCAGCACGCCCGCGGTGCCAGTCGTGCCGACCGACTGCGCGGTGTAGGCGCGGGTCTGGTAATGGTTCTCGAACGGCTCGTCGTTGTAGCTGGCCTGGCCGCTCGCCCACAGCTTCGTCGCGGGCGAGAGCCGGTACTCCACCTTGATGTTGCCGCTGTTCTGCTTGCGGTTGTTGTAGGTGTCCTCGGTGCGGTAGTCCCAGAGATACGCGGGCTGGCTGGTGGTGTTTTGAAAATCGCGCGTGGTCGCGAAAATGCCCGCGGCGTTCTCGCTGTAGAACAGGTTGACGACGACACCCAGGTTGCGTTCACCGCCGAACACGCTGAAGATTTCCTGGTAGCTGCCGTTGAACAGCGGGTGGAAGCGGTGCTGCTCGCGATATGGAATCTGCTCGGTGAACGACGGCGCGAGCCGGCCGGCGAAACTGTAGGTGAACCGGCGTTTCTCCGCCATGCTGAGCGACGAGCGGGTCTTCAGGTTGAGCGTGCCGCCCATCGATTCGGCGCTCTTGTCCGGCACCTGGCCCTTGATCAGCTCGACCGACTCGAACAAGGCGCCGGTGAGAATGCTCATGGGAAAAATCCGCGACGAGCCGCCTTCGCTCGCCATCAGCGTGTTGTCGGCGGTGACGGCGTTGAGCGACGGGCCCATGCCGCGGATCGTGAGGTTGGTGACGTTGCCCTCGGCATCGAGGTTGCCCGCGACCCCCGGCAGGCGAATGGCGACCTCGCCCGGGCTGCGGTTGGGCAGGTTGCCGAAGGAATCCATGGCGACGACGTTCTTCACGTTCGGGGCGTTGCGCTGCGCGGTGATCGCGGCGGCGGCGCCCTCGCGGTCGCCGGTGACGCGGAATTCCTGCAGCTTGTAGATGCCCGCGGTCAGATCGAAGTTGCGCACCGTCCGCTGGCCGGGGGCCACCGTCACCTGGCTGCGGTCCGGATCGAGCCCGATGTAGGTGACGACGACTTCGTGGACACCACCCGGCACGGACGGCAGGACATACCGGCCGGTGATGTCCGTGAGCGTGGACAGCCCGAGTTTGGGCACCTCGATCTTGGCCCCTTCGAGCAGGTTGCCGGTCGCGGTGTTGCTCACCGTGCCGGTGATGGTGCCGGCTTCCGCCGCGGCGAGCGGCATCGCCGTGATGATGGTCGCGAGACAGCACGCGAGGAGCCAGGCGCAGGTGCGGTGGCTGCCGCGGAAGACACTACGGTCGGGATGTGAATGTAATTTCACGGGAGCTGGGGGTTGTGCTCGGTGGGGGACCGAGGAGGGGTAAGGCGAAGATGCGCGGTGGCACGCGCCGCCACAACCTGAATTTGCCATGGGGTCCGAAGAGCGACTTTCTCTGCAGTCGATGTTCATCACGCGCATTCTTCTCGTCATTGGGTCGCTGCTGCCGGCGACCACCGTTGCGGCAGAGTTCCAGTGGAAAACCGAGCCGCCGGAACCGCACGGGCTCGCCACCGCGAAGCTCGATGCGCTGCGCGATCATCTCGCGGCGCACCGCACCAAGGCCTTCCTCCTCGTGCGCGACGATCGCATCGTCTACGAGTGGTATTCCGCGGATCACTCGGCGACGAAGCCGCACTTCAGTGCCTCGATGGCGAAGGCGCTCGTCGGCGGAATTTCCGTCGCGGTGGCCCTGAGCGACGGCCGGCTGGAACTCGATGATCCAATTGCGAAGTACGTGCCGCCGTGGCGCGACGATCCGGTGAAGGCGCGGATCACGTTTCGTCAGCTCGGCTCGCATACGTCGGGCCTCGACGACGCGGAGGAGAACGAGATTCCGCACGACAAGCTCACCGGCTGGCAGGGCGATTTCTGGAAACGACTGCCGGTGCCGCGCGATGCGTTCACGCTTTCGCGCGACGTCGTGCCCGTGCGGTTTGCGCCGGGCGAACGGATGGCCTACAGCAACCCGGGCATCGCGATGCTCGCGTATGCCACCACCGCGGCGCTAAAAAGCGCGCCGGAAAAGGATCTGCGGACGCTGCTGCGCGAGCGCGTCATGCGGCCGATCGGCATCGTCGAAAACGAGTGGAGCGTGGGTTATGGCCAGACGGTGAACGTCGACGGGCTGCCGCTCGTGGCCGCGTGGGGCGGGGGAGGGTACACCGCGCGCGCGGCGGCGCGGCTTGGCCGGCTGATGTTGCGCGAGGGCGACTGGGAAGGCCGGCAGCTGATCAAGGCGGAGGCGGTGCGCGCCGTGACGCGCGATGCCGGCACGCCCGCGAACGGCGCGATCGGCTGGTGGAGCAACAACGATGGCAGCGTCGCCTCGCTGCCGCGCGATGCTTACTGGGGCGCGGGCGCGCAGCACCAGATTACGCTGGTGATTCCCAGCCTGAAGCTGATCGCCGTGCGCAACGGTGGCGCGTTGAACGCGGCCGGCAGTCACGACGACTACGCGAAGGCCCGCGACACGCTGTTTTTCCAGCCACTGATGGCGGCGGTGAAGTAGGCTTGGTGCGGACCGGCGACTCGCGCTGGCTGCGATCGCCCGCCTCGCCTGATTTCCAAACAGAGCGTCGTAATTATTTGCGCATGCCTTGGAGGGCCCGCCTCTGTGCGGGCCGCGGACGACACGGAGGTCGTCCCTCCAGGAATGCAAAAACTTTATTGTCGTCGGTTTTGATTACCCCGTCGCCTTGAGCGAAGCGAAGGATCGCAATGAGCCATCCAAGCCAGGTGAGATTCTTCCATCTTCGACTTCGCTCAGGGTCAGAATGACGAAGTTTCCCAAGAAATCCTCGCGAACGACCCCGCACCAGCCCATCGTCGCCCGGCATTCTGCTTCACCCCTTGTTGCTGATGTTACTTACCTCATCCTTCCGCCGCGCTTGCCTGATTTCGTTCGTGTACGCGGGCGCCCTGCTTGCGCCGATTCACGCGGCCGAGCCGGCGCCAATCACGCCGACGAAGCCGATCGTGTTCTACAATGGCACGGACGTGAATGATCTTTCGCGGTTCTACAAATGGCTTGGTCCGCTTGGCCGCGACAACGACCCGCACCAGGTTTTCACCATCGTGGATCAGATCGACGGCGCGCCGGCCATCCGCGTGAGCGGACAGGACTGGGGCGGGCTGGAAACGCCCGATGCCTATGCGAACTACAAACTCGTGCTCGAGTTTCGCTGGGGCAATCTCAGCTGGGGCTCGCGCAAGGCCAGCGCGCGCAACAGCGGGATCCTGCTGCACTGCGTAGGGGAGGATGGCAACTACAAGCCGGACTTCCAGGGCCACTGGGTCAGCTCGATCGAGTACGAGATCCTCGAGGGCCGGATGGGCGACATCATTCTCGTCGGCGGCGCGGTGCGCGGCAGCAAGGACAAGATCTTGCCGCACCTCACGATGACGCAGACGAAGGAGCGCATCTGGGATCCGAACGGCACGCCGAAGAATTTCACGCCGGGCATGGGCCATCTGCACTGGCGATACTGGGACGAAGGCTGGAAGGACGTGTTCGCCTTTCGCGGCGCGCGCGACGTCGACCAGCCGGTCGGTCAGTGGAACCGCGTCGAAGTGATCGCCGAGGGCGACCATCTCGTCTACTTCATGAACGGCGAAAAGGTGATGGAGGCCACGAACGTCTGGCCGACGAGCGGCCGGCTGCTCTTCCAGTCCGAGGGCGCGGAGATCTTTTTCCGGCGAATCGAGCTGCAGCCGTTGGGAAAGTAGGACGTTCCGAATAGCCGACGGCAGACACGCAGGTTGCGCGCTAGCCGCGCAACGCGCCGTGGCGGGAAAGAGCTCGAACCCCTCTGGCGAGTGGCGCGACGAGCGCGCCACCCGCCCGGGCGCAAAACCCGGCTGATCTACAGTGTAACGTAATACGTTACACTCGCGGTGAGAACAAATGAAGGTTTTGGCGGCATCTTGGCGAAGCAATGCTGGCGTGATTCGGGGCGCGCACCGCGCCCGTGGTGGACGGCGACTTCCGGAACGTCGATGTTCTCCGGGAACGCCGCGGTGATTGCTGGCAGGCGGCGGCCGACGATCGCGTGCGCCGCTGCGTCGGCGCCTCCCCCTTCGCACAGAAGTATTGTGGCGCGCGCGGCAATCGTTTCGATGAGCGCGCGTCGACACGTCGACCGAACCCCCATATCCCGCATGAATGTCTATCTCGCAGAAGCGGTCGGCACGGCCTTGCTCGTCCTTTTCGGCAACGGCGTCGTGGCGAACATCGTGCTCGCGAAAACCAAGGGCAATGGCGGCGGCTGGATCTGCATCACGGCGGGCTGGGCTTTCGCGGTCGCGATTGCCGTGTTCACGGTGGGCCGGATTTCCGGGGCGCATCTGAACCCCGCGGTCTCGATCGCCCTCGCGAGCATCGGCAGCTTCGGCTGGCAACTCGTGCCGGGTTACATCGCGGCGCAGATGATCGGCGCGCTGGCGGGCGCCGGCCTCGTGTACCTCGCGTATCTCGCGCATTGGGAGCCGACGGTCGATGGCGCGGGGAAGCTCGCGTGTTTTTCGACCGGCCCCGCGGTTCGCAGGTTCGCGCCGGCGTTTGTCACGGAATTCATCGGCACGGGCGTGCTCGTGTTTTGCGTGCTCGCGTTCGGCCGGGTGATTGCGGGCGCGCCGACCGAGCAGGCGGCGTGGGCGGCGACGATCAATTTGTGGTTTGGGCCGGCGCTCGTCGGGCTGCTCGTGTTCGGCCTGGGGCTTTCGCTCGGCGGACCGACCGGCTACGCGATCAATCCGGCGCGCGATCTCGGGCCGCGGATCGCCCACGCGTTGTTGCCGATTCCCGGCAAGGGCGGATCCGACTGGGAATACGCGTGGGTGCCGGTGCTGGCGCCCATTCTCGGCGGCGTCGTTGGCGCGCAACTGTTCAAGGCGCTGAACCTGTGAACGGTGCGCTCCAGTCACCGCGGCTTCGGGGCGGTGCGGGGATGGCGCCGATAACGCGGATGGCTTTGTCCGCAACTGTTATCCCGAAAATGCACGCAGACTGCGACGATCCGGTTCAATCCATTCGACCGCAGAATACGCGGACCACGCGGAAAACGGAGGCCGGGGAATTCCGTTCCGCTGGGCTTCTGCTTCCGCGTCTTCAGCGTGTTCCGCGGTTGAACTGTTCGGGGCGTTTCTTTCGTTTGCGGCTGCGCCGCCCTGGATCATCGGTGGTTGAACCAACTGCCAGCTTTTTTCTTCCATGAGCAAACCCCGCTACGTTCTCGCCCTCGATCAAGGCACGACCAGCTCGCGCGCGATCGTCTTCGGTCGCGCCGGTGAAGTCATTGCCGTCGCGCAGAAGGAATTTCCGCAAATCTATCCGCAGCCCGGCTGGGTGGAGCACGACCCGCTGGAAATCTGGGCGAGCCAGAACGCGACGGCGATCGAGGCGCTCTCGAAGGCGAATCTCACGCCGGAGAACATCGCGGCGGTGGGCGTGACCAACCAGCGCGAGACCACGCTGGTATGGGACCGCGAAACGGGCCAACCCGTGTACAACGCGATCGTGTGGCAGGATCGCCGGACCGCGGACTTTTGCACGCGGTTGAAGCGCGAGGGGGCGGAAGCGATGGTGATTGAGCGCACGGGGTTGCGGGCCGACCCGTATTTCTCCGGCACGAAGATTCGCTGGATTCTCGACCACGTGGCCGGCGCGCGCGCGCGGGCCGAGGCAGGCAAGCTGGCGTTCGGCACCGTGGACACCTGGCTGCTTTGGCAGCTCACGGCGGGTCGCCGGCACGTGACCGATGCGACCAACGCCTCGCGCACGCTGCTCTACAACATTCGCCAGGGCGAATGGGACGATGAAATGCTGAAGCTGCTGAACGTGCCGCGCGCGATCCTGCCGGAAGTGCGCTCGTCGTCGGAAGTGTACGGCGAGGTGGGGGCGAACCTGTATCCGGCGCGCGCGCCAATCGCGGGCATCGCGGGCGATCAGCAGGCGGCGCTGTTTGGCCAGGCATGCTTCACGCCGGGCATGGCGAAGAACACCTACGGCACGGGCTGCTTCCTGCTGATGAACACCGGCGACCAAGCGGTGCCATCGCGGAACAACCTGCTCACGACGATCGCGTGGCGCGTCGGCGGCAAGACCGAGTACGCGCTGGAAGGCTCGGTCTTCATCGCGGGCGCGGCGGTGCAGTGGCTGCGCGACGAAATGCAGCTCGTGAAATCGGCGCGCGAGCTCGATGAGCTGGCGGCGTCGGTCAAGGACGCGGGCGGATTGTTTCTCGTGCCGGCGTTCGCGGGACTCGGCGCACCGCACTGGGATCCCTACGCGCGGGGTGTCGCGGTGGGCATCACCCGCGGCACGAACCGCGCGCATTTTTGCCGCGCGGCAATCGAGGCGATCGCGTTCCAGTCGGCGGACCTGATTGCGTGCATGGAAAAGGACAGCGGGCTCGGCCTGAAGGAGCTGCGGGTCGATGGCGGCGCGTCGCGCAGCCAGCCGCTGATGCAGTTCCAGGCCGACCTGCTCGGCACGCCGGTGGTCCGGCCGAAGAGCGTCGAGACGACTGCGCTCGGCGCGGCGTATCTCGCGGGGCTGGCCGTCGGGTATTGGGAAAGTCGCGACGACATCACCCGCAACTGGGCGGTCGACACGACGTTCCAGCCGGCGCGGCCGAAGGCGGAGATGACCGCGTTGCGCGGCGACTGGGACCGCGCGCTCGAACGGGCGAAAGGCTGGGAGAAGCACGGCAGCGGCTGACCGGCTGACGGCCCGGCGCGTGAGGGACGGGATGGCCCGCCGGGCGCGCCTACCGCGCCTAGCCAGCCCGGAGATTTCGCACCGCGGCTCGAGGCCGCAATCAAAGGAGCCGCCAAGGCACTTGACCGCGGATTAGGCAGAACACGCGGAACGTCGGAGTTTCTCGGGCCCTTGTCCCTCATCCGCGTGATGAGCGTAATCCGCGGTCAAAATATCTGCGGTTTTGAGAATCGTCGCACCCGCAAGCGATCCGGATTCGCATCGATCCACCGGCGGGTGAAATCTTCGGGCTAGCGCAGGGTGGGCGTAATCGCGCGGTGTGCGATCAGCTGACGGAGCGCGGAATCAACGAGGGCTTCGCCCGACCCGGGCTCGCACCGCGTGCTTTGCGGTGAGGCGCCATAAGCGCCTTCGGCCTGCGCTTTCCGGTTGGGAATATAGCCAATGGAGCCGTTCGCCAGCTCATCGATGATCGTGTATTGATAGGGCGAGCCCTGTTTGATCGCGAGGCCCAGTTCGACAAACAGCTCGCCGGGTATGCCGACGAACGCCACTTCGTCGCCGAGCGTGATGACCATGACTTCCGCTGCGAACTCGTATTGTCCGTTGACCAGCTTTTCAGTCACTTCGCCGTCGAAGAACGAGGGCCGCGGGCCTGCGTCCGCGATGAACTTGTCGGATTTTTCCTTCAACAGCTTCAGCATCACGGTTTCGCGCGAGACTTTGAGCGGGGCGTCGCTGACGGGACGAAGCCGCTCGTAGCTGCGCACCACCTCGGCGGCGAGCAGCGTGCCGATCCGTGCCGCCTCCTGATATCCCTTGATCCGGCGCGGGTGCTGCGGATCGAGCAGATAGTAATGATTGATATTGCCGCACGCGCCCGTCGTGAAGTGGGTGAGCATCTCCGGTCCTTTCACCTCCGCGAGGATCTTCGCGATCACCTGCGGGTAGTCGGCGGAGTAGGAAAGCCCGCCCGTCGTGTCGAGGTGCATGGCGAAATTGATCATCGAGGCCAGCGGCTGCCCGTTCGGCGTAGCGAGGTACACGAGGGGCAGCGAGGGGTCGGTCGGGCCCGCCGGCCGGACGACGTTCACCAGGACTTCGTCGTGGCCTTTTCCGGGATTCGCGAGAACCACGCCTTCCTTCATCAAGAAGCGCCGATTGAAGGCGACCCCTGGCGCCTCCCCGATCGCGGCCTGGAGCCGGACCGTCGTGAGCCTGGACTCCGCGTCACGCACGCTCTGCGCCATCAACCGGGGCAGGCGATCGATGTATTCCAGCGCGGTTTTCATCTGCGCGGGCTTGGCGTTCTGAAAGAATCGCGGCCGGATATTGGGCACCGTATGCGTGTGGGTCGCGGAAATCATCACGTTTTCCGGCGGCACCGTGCATATCCGGCCGACCTCTTTCCGCGCGGCGGTGATGATTTCGAGCGGGATGCTCGTGAGGTCGCAGGCGACCACCGCGGCCTTCGTGCCGCCGCTCTCAAGGACGACCGCTTTGACGTGCAATGGATCGTGCGTCCCCTCGGCGGGCAGAACCGGATAAGGCGGCACCTGCGGCACCTGAAAGGGCATGCCGGCCGGTGGCGTGATATCGACCATCGCCGTGCCGGCCCGGAGCCCTTCGGCCTGAAGTGCGGCGGGGATCAGCGTGAGGAACGCGGCCGCAGTCAGCGCGACTAAGTATGAGGAAAGGATACCCGGTTCGACGGCGGGGTCGGGAGACCCCGCCCTACAATTTGAGACCAGCGCAGGCGAATTTGTAGGGCGGGGGCTCCCGACCCCGCCGAAATCGGTGCTTAATTCAACGGCCGTGGCCCGAAGGGCGGGGTGTGTATTGTTCGAAAGAGATGACATGATTCGTTAAGTGCCGGTGGGTGAATTCAGTTCCTTGATGCGAATGTTTCGGTACCGAACGGTGTTGCGTGCGGAATTCGGGATGTCCGTGCCGGTGTAGGGATGAACCTGCAGGGCGATGCCGCCGCGCGCCGAAGCGCCGCGCGCCGATTCGGCCGTGTGCTGGAAGTCCGTGATCAATTTCCCATTCAACCACACGCGGATCCGGGCGGGTTCGCCCTCGATGCGGATTTCCAACTCATTCCATTCGTTCGCCCGCCAGCTGCGGACGCCTTCGGGGCAACGATCGACCATGCCCTGGAAGGGAACGTAGATCGCGCCGATGTAGGTCGTCGGCAGATAGTCCAGCATGACCTGATGACTGCGACCGGTGGGGCCGCAACGGAGGAAGACGCCGCTGTCGATCGGGTAGTCGAGTTTGACCTCGGTCCGGAAGACAAAATCGCGAAAGGCGCGATTCACCCAGAGAAAACCGCCGCGGCCCGCCGCATCCGGCGCACCGACGAGACAACCGTCCTCGACCCGCCATTTGCTCCCGGGCGATTCCTTGCGCGCAGCGGAAAAACCCTCGTGCGCCTCCCAGCCGGCCAGCGTCCGGCCATCGAACAAAGGCGTGAATCCGTTTTCGTTCGGTGCGGCCAGGCAGCTCGCCGCCGCGACGATGAGACTCAGATAACGAAACGCGCTCATGGGGCGGTTTTCCGTCGGTCGCGGCGCGCGGCAGGGTTGTTCATCCTCAAAACGTCCCCCGAATGCCCAGCGAATAGAGTGCGCCATATTGCTGCTGGCGGAACCGCTGCGCGTATTCCGGCGTCTGCGATCCGCGACGGTCCGCGCTCGGCCGATCGTCCAGCGCGTTGCTCGAACTCGCGAACAACGAGAGCCGCCTCGACCACGCATAGGTGAGGCTGACATCGACCGTCGTCCGCGCGCCTTCGAATTCGTAGGCGTCGGGCCCCAGCGCGGCCACCGCGGCGTTGCGCTTCTCGCTGCGGTAATTGACCTTCGTGTCGAAGGTCACCGGCTTCAGCCGGAACGTGACGCCTGCGTTGATGGTGCGGCCATTCTGACTCGCGGTATCCTGGAAGAACGTCGCGTTGCCGAACACCTCGAATCGCCGTCCCCAGCGACCGAGCGGTTCCAACGACTGCCGGGCGTTGCCTTCCACGCCGGCAACGTGGCCGCGGCCGAGATTGTAGGTCGTCGTGATCTGGTATCCCACATAGCGTGGATCCAAATCCAGCGCGGCGAGGTCCTCGGCCGTCGCCAGCTTGATGCTCTGCTGGAAGAAGCCGTCGAGTTCCTTCCGGTACACGCCGACGCTGTAGACACCGCCCGTCTCCGTGTAGTGCTCGACAGACAGATCGTAATTGTCGGCCGTCCACGGACGCAGTCCGGGATTGCGGAGGTTGATCGTGCCGAGGGCGCCGGTGGCATTCGCCCCATCGAAATCGTTGATCGTGGCGTTCGGAATGATCTGGCTGAAGTTCGGGCGGCCGTACGTCCGCGCATAGGCGAAGCGCACCTGCAGATTGCTCGTGGCGTTGTAGGTGAGGTGCAGGCTCGGGTAATAACCGGCGTACGACCGCTGGGCGTGGGCGCCGCGTTCGAAGAGCGTGAACCGCAACTGCTCGAGCGAGCCGGCCGCGCCGGCCTCCGGCTTGCGCACGAGATTGCCGCGGCTGTCGTGGACGAAGGCGCCGGTTGCGTCGCGTTGGTATACCCCGGTCGGTTCGGTGAGCGCGCCCTGGCCGGTGTCGACCGTTCTCTCGTAGCGAACGCCGGCGAGCGCGCGCAGCCGGTTGCGGAAGAAGCGACCTTCAGCCTCGAGGTACGCCGCAGTCACGGTCTCCTTGATCGCTTCGGAGCGGCCGATCCGGAACGTCTCCGCGGCGACGGCCTGCGCGACGGTTTGGGTGAAGAGCTTCGGATCGGCCTGCCAGGCGGAATACGCCTTGGTGGGAGAAACCCACGGAATGTTGAAGTAGCCGAATCCGGCGGGCTGACGCTCGTAGATCCGCCTGGTGAGATAAGGCGTGCCTGGATCCACCGTCGCCGCGTTGCCGTCCGGCCCGTTGTAGGTCCAGACCGAACTGCCGAGTCGCGTGTCGTGCTTTTGCTCGCGTCGCGAACCGCCCATCTCCACCGCGAGGGGAAAGGCGAGTTGGTTGACCCGGCGCCGCACCCCGAGATCCAGCGTCTGCAGTTCATCGATGACGTCCCGCGGGAGCGACGAGCCCGAGGCCAGCTGGTAGTTCTTCGGGTCGGTCATGTCCACGGGTCGGTTGAGAGTGTCGCGGATGTCGATCGTGCGCGGTCCCTCGTGGCCGATGTCCAGCAAGTTGACGGTGAACGGCGAGCCGACGAATCCGGCGGCGCTCGAGAGCTGGGCGGTCAGGGTGTAGAAGTGACCGTCGCCCGAATCGGCGAATCGCGTCGTGGATTTCGAGAGGCTGCCGCCGGCCTTGATTTGCCAGGCGCCGTTGTCGAAGCGGTAACGAACATTCCCGAGATTCGTCGCGCCGCGAATGTCGAAGAACTGGCCATCGAGCGTCAATGCGCCGCGGCCGCCGGCGCCGCGGGTGAAGTCCGGCCCGAAACTGAGCGGCTGCCCGCCGGCCACCGGCACCGCGTTGGCACTGGCGTTCACCGTCATCTGGTTCATCCCGAAATACTCGAGAAAACCGCTGTGCTCGCCGCCGACGGAGAGCGTCCCGTTGGGCGAGATGCGCCATTCCGCCTTCAAGCTGACCGAGTCGCGGTAGATGAATCGTGGAGCGTCCTGCAGAATGTAGCTCTGCATGAACGGCCGCTGCAGCGAAGCGCCGCTGCCGGCGAGCGAGGTGTTGTACACACGCGCCGCGACATGACGCTCATCGAAGCTGTTCGCGCTGATGCCGGAGACGACGAGTCCGAACTTGTCGTTTACCGGCACGGTGTAGGTGAAGTCGGCGTTCGGGAGCACGCGGTAGCGGGTCTGGTCGAGCGTGTCGGGGAGCTTGGCCGTGCTCAGGTTGCGCTGACGCCCGTTCAGGTAGAGGCGGTAGTTGAACTGCGCGGTCTTGTGCTCGAACGCGCTCTTGCTGATCAGGTTGATCACGCCACCGAGCGAATCGGCGGGATCGGCCGGCGTCGGCACCTTGGTCAGTTCGACCCGCGAGAGATTGTTGATCGAGACCTGATCGAATTGAAAGACGCGGGTCGAGCCGCCGGTATGGGCGCTGGCCATCTGCGCGCCGTCGGACGTGACCGACGTGACACTGCTCGGCAGCCCGCGGACCGAAACGGAGATGATGTTCGGATCCGCGAAGTCGGCCGTGATCGCCGGCAGGTATTTGATGAACTCGCCGACGTTGCCCTGCGAGATGTCGCCGAAGGCATCGGCGGCGACGACGTTCTTGATGTTCGCGGCGAACCGCTGCTCGTTGACCGCCAAAGCCGAGACGCTCATTTCGCGCGAGGCCGAGATGGTGTACGGATCGAGCCGCGTGATGCCGGCATCCGCGCCGCGCGCCGCGAGTTCGACGTTCTGCGTGACCGTTCCTCCGGGTGGCACTTGCAGCGACACTTCGCGCGTCCCCAGCCCGGTGTAGAAGACCCGCATCACGACCGAGCCACCCGGCACATCCGTAATCCGGTACGACCCGGACGCGTCGGTGAACGCCTGGAGCGGCGTGTTCGCGATCGTGATCTGGGCGTTCTCCAAGTAGTCGCCGGTCGCATTTGCCACCCGGCCGGTGATCACGCCGCGCGAGTCCGCACCCGCTGGCTGCGCCGATCGCAAGGGCGGGAGGAGGGCGGCCACCATCAAGGCGGCGACGCCAGCGCGCATCGTGGGAGCGCACATCCGCGAGAAGAGACTCATGGCAACGGGAGGTTGGTTGTTTCGAACAGCCACCGCGGTCTGCGACCAGCCACGCGAGCGCGCCGTCACTGATTCAGCGGGGGGAAGGAAGTGGGCGGGACGATCAAAGGAGCAATCGCGTTCAAAGGCACCTGCAACGGGAGGACGATCGCTGGGGTTGCCACGCGAAGCTGGCCGCGTGGAGTGCGGATGACTGTAGGCCGGACGGCTCGTCGTCGCTACACGCCTTATGCCCGATTTCGATACTTTTCTGACGACCAAAAGCGGCGGCCCCGCGCACGCACGGCGAAATGAACGCGGCATGGCGATCGCGGAGAACCACCGAAGGGTTTCGTCAGGAAAGTATCGCATTTCGCCGCAACGTGCATAGCGGTTCGTGCGGCATCCTGTTACCTTCGTTCGCCGTTCCGCTCCGTTTCCGGCCTTCGATTTTCCAGCCGCGACTGCCCCCAATCGACTTCGCTGCCGATGCATCGCCGATGTTTCCTTTCCCTCGCCGCGACGGGCGGCGCGATCGTAGCGTCGGGCCAGGCCGGGGGATCCGGCCCGCAAACCGGGACCCCGGCCGCGGGGCCGACTCGCGATTTGCCGCCGCTGAATCGCCGAATCATCCGCGTGGGCTGCACGCGCGCCGATCGCACGTCGCGGTTCGCCGTCGATGAATTGGTGCGCTGCCTGCACGCGATGAGCGGGGCGACGGTGGTGCCGATCGCCGATCGGCAGTTCAAAGCGGCGCCCAACACCTTGTGGCTGGGCTGCCTCGAGGACTGGCCGGCGGTCGCCGCGCCGGCGGTGAGCGATCCGGCGCGCGACGACGTCGTTTGGATCCAGGTCGACGCGGGTCAGGGAATCGTCGCGGGCAGTAATCCGCGCGCCCTGCTGATTGCGGTCTATCGTTATCTCGGAGAACTCGGGTGGCGCTGGGTCCGGCCGGGCCGCGAGAACGAGCAGTTTCCCACCACTCCCGATCCGCTCGCACGCGACGTGCGCGTCGTGGAGAAAGCCGCGGCGCGGCACCGCGGAATCTCCATCGAGGGCGCCTGCAGCTCGGAACACGTGACCGACATGGTGGATTGGCTGCCCAAGGTCGGGATGAACACCGGGATGATCGAGTACACGAACAGCTTCATCTACTACAACAATTGGTACTCGCAACGGCAGGACCCGGCGCGAAGCCGCGCGCTCATGGCCGATGAATCCGCGTCGGAGCTCGCGGACTACGCGGTGGATGAAATGAAGAAACGCGGGCTGCTCGTGCACCGGATGGGCCACGGCTGGACCTGCTTCGTGCTCGGAATTCCCTCGGAGCTTTGGGACGAACCCATCCAGCGCGATTTTGGCGACCTGACGCGTTTCATCGCCCGCTGCGAAGGCAGGCGCCAGCTCTTCCGCGGGATTCCGCGCCGTACGCACCTCTGCTATTCGCAGGCGGAAGTGCGAACGCGGCTCGTGCGTGAGGTCGTGAAGTACGCCGGCGAGCATCCCGACGTCGATTACGTCCATTTCTGGCTGGCGGATGGCGCGAACCATTGCTGCGAGTGCGACGACTGCCGGCGGGCGCGACCGGCCGACTGGTATGTGATGATCCTGAACGAAATCGACCGGCAGTTGACGGAGCAGCAGCTCCCGGCGCGAATCGTCTTCCTGGCCTACGCTGATTTGTTGTGGCCGCCGGAAAAGGAAGCGATCCGCAATCCCGACCGCTTCCTGCTGATGTTTGCCACGCTGGCGCGGTCGTATTTCGAACCGTTTCATCCCGCGGGATTGCGCGAGCCCATCCCGCCTTTCGTCCTCAATCAACTGAAGTTTCCGCCCAGCCAAAACCTCAATTTTCTCGCCGGATGGCAGAAGGTATTCCCGGGGGACAGCTTCATCTACGACTATCGGTTCATGTGGGCGCAGTACGATGATCCCGGTTACATGCAACTCGCCGCCGCCGCAGCGGAAGACATGCCGAGTTTGGCGGCGGTTGGACTGAACGGCCTGATCAGCGATCAGTCGGAACGAGTCTTCCTGCCGAGCGGATGGCCGATGACGACCATGGCGCAATTCCTCTGGCGGCACGACCTGAACTACGAGCAGTTGGCCGCCGATTATTTTGCCGCGACGTTCGGGCGGGAGGGCAGCGAAGCGCGCAGGTACCTCGATACCTTGTCCCGCCTGTTCGATCCGCGCTGGCTCGCCACGTTTGTGCCGGGCAAGGGAACTTTGCCGCCTGGTTCCGTGCAACGGGTCGAGCAAAGTCGCGCGGTTCCCGCGGGAACGAGCCAGCGCCTGGAGCGGGTCCGCCGCGCGATCGCGGATTTCCGTCCGGTGATCGATCGCAACAAGTCAGTGGCCAAGCCGGTGCG
>Ga0082335_1003561_pt1 | contig 25366 bp, 20 predicted proteins | sample Subgrocontami58m_FD_72375 | JGI IMG/M metagenome (GOLD analysis project Ga0082335, IMG submission 72375) | Subsurface groundwater microbial communities from S. Glens Falls, New York, USA - GMW37 contaminated, 5.8 m (SPADES assembly) (version 2) ...
ATCCCGCCCGACTTGGCTGCCGAGATCCCCTCGCCCCAGGCCATCGGCACGGCGTTGCCGCCGAGGCCGTTGATGGTGTCGCCGAAGACCTTGGCCTGCTGCACGCGGATCTTCTGGCCGCGCAGATCCTTGGGTTCGACGATCGCCTTCTTGTTGGTCCAGAAGTGGCGGAAGCCGTAGTCGAAGAAGGTCAGGACCTTGAGCTTGTACTTGTCCTGGAACTGCTTATCGAGCGTGTCGCCGATCTTGCCGTTGAACATCTTGTAGGCCTGGTCGTAGTTCTGCACGAGGTACGGCACCAGGAAGACGCCCATCTCGGGGAACACGGTCGCCGCGGCGCCGGCGGGATTGCCGATGGCGATGTTGCCCGACTTCACCCCGTTCATGATCTCCAGTTCCTTGTTCAGCAGCGTGCCGCCGAAGAACTGCATGTCGAGTTCGCCGTTGGAGCGCTTGCGCACTTCGGCGGCCTGCCAGTCGAACGCCACGGCCCCCGATTCGGGGATCGCGTTGATATGCGCCATGACGAGCTTCTTGCTCTGGGCGCGGGCGAATGTGGGAGCAAGACCCGTCGTCAGGATGCCCGCCATGCCGCCTTTCACGAGGCTGCGGCGATGGATGGACGACAAGGCTCGGCTGCTGATTTTCATGATCGTCATGGCGCTCTCCCGAGGCATTGATTTCACGTATTGATTATCTTGTTGGCGAAAACTCTATACCCGCACGGCCGGGCCGGAAAGCATCGCCGTCAGTGCAGGCCAGGTTGCGGTCTGATGTTTCGCGCGGCGATGGGATTAGAACCCGTAGAGCTTCGCCGGATTGTCGACCAGGATGCGCTTTCGCACCGCTTCGTCCGGCACCCAGTCGAGCAGCATATCGGCCAGTGCGCCGTCGTTGGGCATGGGAATCGGGCACATGGGATGCGGCCAGTCGGTGCCCCAGACGATCCGGTCCGGCCGGCGCGCGACCAAGGCATGGGCGAACGGCACGGTGTCGTCATAGGGCAAGTGGCGGCCAGCCGTGATGCGGTAGGGTCCGCTCAGCTTCACCCAGCAATTGCCGTCGGTCACCCGGTCGAGGAAACCGCGGTAGCGCGGATGGTCGATCCCGAGTCCGACCGGCATATAGCCGAAGTGACCGATCGAGATCGGCACCGGCAGCGTGCCGAACTCGGCCATGTCGGCTTCATGCACATGGAGCAGCAGTTCGATGTGCCAGCCGAGCGGCTTCAACCGGTCGGCGACGCGGCGCAGCTCGGAGAACGACCTGAAGGGATTGCCGCCGGGGTCGGCGATGTTGACGCGGATGCCGCGCGCCCCCCTGCTGTGCATCTTCTCCAGCTCGCGGTCGGTGATGCCAGCGTCCACCGAGACCACGGCGCGCAGGCGGTCCGGATGCGCCGCCACGTAGTCGAGCGTGGCGCTGTTGTCGGTGCCGTAGACGCTGGGCTGCGTGATGACGCCAAGGGTGATGCCCAGCATTTTTTGCAGGTACTCGTAGGCAGCAGGCAACGCTTCAGGCGGCGTATAGCCGCGCGCCGGCGACCAGGGATATGTCGAGGCTGGTCCAAAGATGTGGGCGTGGCTGTCGCAGGCGCCGGCCGGCATCGCGAATTTCGGCTTCCGCGGCGCCGGATCGGCAGGCGGGCAGGGCTTCTGCGGGACCGCCGTCATTGCGCGGTGGCGGCGTGCGGCCCCATTGAAGGGTTGAACGTGTCGAGCACCTGACCGGGGCCCCTGGCGTGCTTCACATAGTCCTTGCCGTCGAAGGTGCGGACGCCGTTGCAGAAGACGCCGTGCACGCCGGTCGGCCGGCGGATGGTGCGCCGCCCGCCGCCCGGCAGGTCGGCCACGCGCTCGGCCGGCGTCACGCCCACGGTGGCGGGGTCGAACAGCAGCAGATCGGCCTGGGCGCCGAGGACGATGCGGCCACGGTTCTGGATGCCGTAGAGATCGGCTGGATGGCTGGTCAGGCGCCGGATGCCTTCGACGATGTCGAAATCGCCGCGTTCGCGCACCCAGTGGCTGAGGAAGTGCAGGCCGAATCCGGCATCGCACATATAGATGAGGTGCGCACCGGCGTCGCTCAGCGCCACGACGCCCGCCTCATGCTTCAGGAGGCGCGCCACGCCTTCGTCGCCGACGTTGAGGAAGCGGCCGAGGAAGGCGGTCTCGAGGTTCTCGTCGAGGCTGAGGTCGAGCATGACGTCGAGCGGGTCGCGGCCCTCGGCCTCGGCGATCTCGTGCAGGTAGCGGTTCACGTACTTGGCGTTGGCGGGCTTCTGGGCGGCGGCCACCATCACGCGGTCCCAGTTGCCCTGGAAGATCATGCCGGGCCGCGGGTTCTTCGCGTTCTCGCGGAACTTGGCGCGCCACGACGGGTCGCGATAGACGGCCGCGAGTTGTTCGGGGGCAAAAGCCTTGATCGGGTCGAAGGCCGAGTGGCTGTAGAACGGATAGGCGTTGGCCATCGTGAAATCGAACGACAGCGGCTGGCAGGGGATCTGGACGTAGAGTCCGTTGCCGCGCCGGATGGCGGCGGCGCAGGCGTCGAAAATGCCGAGCGCGCGCGCCGGCTCCTGCTCGTTGTACATAGCCATGCCGGTGCCCTGGAAAAACGGCCGGCCGTACTTGGCCGCCATCGGCTCCAACTCTGCCGGCGTTTTTACGCCCGAGGCGATGGCGACGACACCCTTGCCGCGCGGACCCATGGCGCCGACCAGGGCGTCGAGTTCCGACATCGGTGCGATGGTCGACGGCATTGGTACGCCGCCATAGCCCGAATGGTTGAGCGAGTACGAAGCGCCGAGGCCGATCGCCCCCTTGCCCATGGCGTCGGCCACCATGGCCTTCATCTTGGCGAGTTCTTCGGGGGTGGCGTCCTTACGTTGTGAAGCGTCTTCGCCCATCACGGCGGTGCGGATGGTCGAATGGCCCGCGAGCACCGCGAGGTTGGCGTAGGCGGGCTTGCGGCGCAGCATGTCCATGTACTCGCCGAAGCTCTCGAAATCCCAATTGATACCGGTGCGCAGTGCATCCAGATCCATGCCCTCGACGACCGAGAGGTTACGGATCACCAGGTCGCGCGCGGCGGGTGGCGCCGGGACGATGCCGAAGCCGCAATTGCCGATCACCGCCGTGGTGACGCCGAGCGACGGCGATGGCGAGAGGGTGGAATCCCAGGTGACCTGCGCGTCGTAGTGCGTGTGCACGTCGACGATGCCAGGCGAGAGCGTGAGGCCGCCGGCGTCGATCGTCTCGGCAGCTTTGTCCTTGATATCGCCGATGGCGGCAATGCGGCCGTCCTTGACCGCGAGATCGGCGCGCTGGGGCTCGTGGCCGAGGCCGTCGACGATGGTGGCGCCGCGAATGACGAGGTCGACCATCCCTATCTCCTTGCCTTGAGGGCGCCGTAGGCCGCCAGCGCCGCGTGATTGACGAGATCGCTGACCGTGGCGCCCATCTGGACGATCTGGACCGGCTTCTGCAGGCCGTCGATCACCGGGCCGATCACCGTGACGCCGCCCAGCCGCTGCATCAGGCGCGAGGAAATATGCGCCGAATGCAGGCCGGGCATCACCAGCACGTTGGCCGGGCCGGTGAGACGGCAGAACGGATAGGTCTCGCGCAAGAGCTCGTAGTCCAACGCCATGTCGGCCTGCATCTCGCCGTCGAACTCGAAATCGACCTTCTCGGCCTGCAGGATGCGGATCGCCTTCCGGATGCGGTCGATGCGCTCGATCTCGCGGCTGCCGAAGTTGGAGAACGACAGGAATGCCACCCGCGGTTCGTGGCCCATCTGCCGCGCATTGCGCGCCATCTGGCGGGCAATGGTGGCGAGTTCCTCGGGCGACGGCGTCTCGTTGATCGCGGTGTCGGCCAGGAACACCGTGCCGTGGCGCGCCACGACGATGGAATAGCCCATCGGCACCCTGTCGGCCTCGACGTCGATGACGCGCTTGACGTCGCTGTAGCACTCGGGGAAGCGGCGGGTGATGCCGGTCACCATGCCGTCGGCATCGCCCATTGCCACCATGCAGGCGCCGAACACGTTGCGGCCCTGGTTGACCATGCGCTGGATGTCGCGGCGCAGGTAGCCGTCGCGCTGCAGGCGTCCGTAGACCAGGTCGGTATAAGGCGTGTTGCGGGTCGAGAGCCGCGCATTGTGGATCTCCATGCCGCTGGTATCGTTGATGCCCAGCGTCTTCATGGTCTCGCGCACCTGTTCCTCGCGGCCGATCAGGACCGGCGTGCCGTAGCCGTTGTCGCGGAACACGACGGCGGCGCGGATGGTGCGCTCCTCCTCGCCCTCGGCGAACACGATGCGCTGCGGATTGGCCTTCACCTGGTCGAACAGGCTCTGCAGCCAGTGGCTGGTCGGGTCGAGGCGGCCGGAGAGCGCGCGGCGGTATTCCGCCATGTCGGCGATCGGTTTGCGCGCCACGCCCGATTTCATCGCCGCCTCCGCCACGGCGGAAGACACCGCCGAGATCAGCCGCGGGTCGAACGGCACCGGCACGACATACTCGGGCCCATAGCGCAGGCGACGGCCCGAATAGGCGCGGTCGACCTCGTCGGGTACGTCCTCGCGCGCGAGATTGGCCAGCGCCTCGGCGGCGGCCACCTTCATTTCCTCATTGATCGTGCTGGCCCGCACGTCGAGTGCGCCGCGGAAGATGTAGGGGAAGCCCAGCACGTTGTTGATCTGATTGGCATAGTCGCTGCGGCCTGTCGCCATGATGGCATCGGAGCGCACCGACTTCACGTCCTCCGGCGAAATCTCGGGATCGGGGTTGGCCATGGCGAAGATGATCGGCTTGTCGGCCATGGACTTCACCATCTCCTTGGTGACCGCGCCCTTCACGGAGAGCCCGAAGAAGACGTCGGCGCCCTTCATCGCCTCCTCCAGCGTGCGTGCCTTGGTGCGCACGGCGTGGGCGCTCTTCCACTGGTTCATGCCCTCGGTGCGGCCCTGGTAGATGACGCCCTTGGTGTCGCACAGGATGGCGTTCTCGTGCGGCAGGCCCATCGCCTTGACCAGCTCGATGCAGGCGATGGACGCGGCGCCGGCGCCGTTCACCACCATCTTCACGTCCTTGAGGTTGCGGCCGGTGAGATGCAGCGCGTTGATCAGGCCGGCCGCCGAGACGATGGCGGTGCCGTGCTGGTCGTCGTGGAAGATCGGGATGTCCATCAGCTCGCGCAGGCGCTGCTCGATGATGAAGCACTCCGGCGCCTTGATGTCCTCGAGGTTGATGCCGCCGAAGGTCGGCCCGAGGTAGCGTACCGCATTGACGAACTGGTCGACGTCCTTGGTGTCGACCTCGATGTCGATGCAGTCGACGTCGGCGAAGCGTTTGAAGAGGACGGCCTTGCCCTCCATCACCGGTTTGCCGGCAAGCGCCCCGATGTCGCCCAGGCCGAGGACCGCGGTACCGTTGGAGATGACGGCCACCAGGTTGCCCTTGATCGTGTAGTCATAGGCGAGCGAAGGGTCCTTTTCGATCGCGAGACAGGGAGCGGCGACGCCCGGCGAATAGGCCAGCGCCAGGTCGCGCTGGGTCACCAGCGGCTTGGTGGCGACAATCTCGATCTTGCCGGGCCGGCCGGCGGCATGCATGCGCAGCGAATCGCCGTCGAGATCGCCCATTTCGTTGCTGACCATCGCTTCCGAGCTTTTGCTCGTCATCTGTTCACTCCCGGTTGAGGGGGCATATTGGCGGCAATCCCCAGCCGGGGCCAGCGCGCGAGAACTTCCGATACTGCGCTGCAGCGCGATCCACTGCTCGTCCACATGGCCAGCCGGCGTGGCTATGGTAGACCGGGCCCAGCGAGGAGCCACCGTGCCCGACAGTTCAGCTGCTTCCCCCGGCACCGCGCCGACGATTCCTGTCGATGCGACGCCGATGATGCGCCAGTACCTGGCGATCAAGGCGCAGCATCCCGACCACCTGGTCTTCTACCGGATGGGCGATTTCTACGAATTGTTCTTCGACGATGCCGTCAAAGCCTCGGCGGCGCTCGATATTGCATTGACCAAGCGCGGCCAGCATCTCGGCGAAGACATCAAGATGTGCGGCGTGCCCGTGCACAGTCACGAGGCCTACCTGTCGCGCCTGATCCGACAGGGCTTCAAGGTCGCGGTCTGCGAGCAGGTCGAGGATCCGGCCGAGGCCAAGAAGCGCGGTGCGAAATCCGTCGTCGAGCGGGCCGTGGTACGGGTCATCACGCCGGGCACGCTCACCGAGGATTCGCTGCTCGACGCGCGCAGCCACAACTATCTCGCCGCCGTCGCCGAGGCGCAGGGCGAGCTGGCGCTGGCCTGGCTCGATCTCTCGACCGCCGACTTCGCCACCCAGCCGGTGCTGCCGTCTCAATTGGCCGCCGCACTTGCGCGCCTCGCACCGGGCGAACTGCTGTTGCCCGACCGGCTGCTGGCGCGCGAGCCGCTCAAGGCCGCCCTGGAAGACTGGAACACGGTGTTGACGCCGCTGCCCTCGGCGCGCTTCGACAGCGACAATGCCCGCAAACGCCTGCAGGCCGCGTTCAATGTCGCGGCGCTCGAAAGCTTCGGTTCGTTCTCGCGCGCCGAAGTCGCGGCCTGTGGCGCGCTGCTCGACTATGTCGAGCTGACGCAGGCCGGCAAGCGGCCGGCGCTGGCGCCGCCGCGCCGCGAACGCGCCGACGGCACCATGGAGATCGACCCGGCGACGCGGCGCAACCTCGAGCTGGTGAAGAGCCTCGACGGCCGCCGCGACGGCACGCTGCTGGCCACCATCGATTGCACGCTGACCGGCCCGGGCGCGCGCCTGCTGGCCGAGCGTATCGCTGCCCCGCTCACCGACCGGGCCGCGATCGAGCGGCGGCTCGATCTGGTGCAGCTCTTCGTCGAACGGCCGGCCGTGCGCGAGCGGGTGCGCGAGGCGCTGAAGCGCACGCCCGACATCGAACGCGCGCTCACGCGTTTGTCGGTCGGCCGCGGCGGGCCGCGCGATCTCGCGGCGTTGCGCGATGGCCTCGACTCGGGCGAGGCGCTGGCGGCCACGCTGGGCGCCGAGCCCGAAGCCTTGGCCCCGCCCCCGGCGCCGCTGGGCGAGATCGTGGCGGCGTGCTCGAACCACCGGCCGTTGATCGATGCGCTGGCGGCGGCACTGGCCGACGAGCCGCCGCTGTTCGCGCGCGACGGCGGTTTCATCCGCACCGGTTACCGCGCCGAACTCGACGAGCAGCGCACCTTGCGCGACGACAGCCGCAAGACCGTGGCGGCGCTGGAGGCGAAGTACCGCGCCTCGACCGGCGTCGCGACGCTCAAAATCCGGCACAACAACATGATCGGCTACCACATCGAGGTGTCGGCAACGCATGCCGACAAGCTCGACCTGGCGGCCTTGGGGTTTGCGCGTCGCCAGTCGATGTCGAACGCCACGCGCTTCAACACGCCCGAGCTGGCCGATCTCGAAACCCGCATCGGCCGCGCCGCCGACCAGGCGTTGGCGCTGGAACTGGCAATCTTCGAGCAGCTCGCGTCAGGTGTGCTGGCGGTGTCGACGGCCGTGGCTGCCGCCGGCCGCGCGCTCGCCGCCCTCGATGTGGCGGCCGCACTCGCGGAATTGGCCGCCAGCGGCAACTACACGCGACCGGTGCTGAGCGACGATCCCGCCTTCGTCCTGAAAGGCGGCCGTCATCCCGTGGTCGAGGCGGCGCTGATGCGCCAGGGCGGGCCGGGCTTCGTGCCCAACGATTGCGATCTCGGGGCCGAGCGCCGGCTGTGGCTGCTGACCGGCCCCAACATGGCCGGCAAGTCGACCTTCCTGCGCCAGAACGCGCTGATCGCCGTGATGGCGCAAGCCGGGTCCTTCGTGCCGGCCGAGGCCGCCACCATCGGTATCGTCGATCGCCTCTTCAGCCGCGTCGGCGCCGCCGACGATCTGGCGCGCGGGCGCTCCACCTTCATGGTCGAGATGGTCGAGACCGCCGCCATCCTCAACCAGGCGACGGCTCGGAGTCTCGTGATCCTGGACGAGATCGGCCGCGGCACGGCCACCTTCGACGGCCTCTCCATCGCCTGGGCGACGCTCGAGCATCTGCACGACGTCAACAAATGCCGCGCACTGTTCGCCACCCACTTCCACGAGCTGGGCGCGCTCAAGGAGCGGCTGGCAGCGCTGGCGCCGCACACCATGCGCGTGAAGGAGTGGCAGAACCAGGTCGTGTTCCTGCACGAGGTGGCGCCGGGCGCCGCCGACCGCTCCTACGGCATCCATGTGGCGCAGCTCGCGGGCCTCCCCGCCGCCGTCGTGGCGCGCGCCGAGCAGGTGCTGGCGGCGCTGGAGAAGGGCGAGCAATCGGGCGCGGTGACGAGGCTTGCCGACGACCTGCCGCTGTTCGCATCGGCCCCCGCGCGTCCGGCGAGCGGCACGGCCAAGGCCGCCGAATCGGAGGTCGAAAAGACGCTGGCGTCGGTCAATCCCGACGAACTCACCCCTAGGCAGGCACTGGAGCTGCTCTACGCCTTGCGGGCGCGGGCGCGCACGCCGCGATAGGCGTAGTCGGCGGGCTCGGGCTGCTGCCAGTCGGTGAGCTGGCGAAACAGCGCGGCGAGAGCATATCCCGCGAACGCCAGCACCAGACAATCGAACCCCCGCGCGGCGCCGGTCAGGACGGCCGGCGCCCACGACTTGCCGGTCAGCAGGTGCAGGCCCTCGCGTGCCGCAGCGCCGGCAAGCAGCGAGAAGAGCGCCGCCCCGCCGATCAGCGCGACCAGGGTCGTCCATGCCGGCCGGCCGAGCGACCAGGCCTGGCGCAGCGTCATCGGCTCATTGGCCGACACGGCCGGCAACATCAGGGCGAAGAGCGCCGCTGGCGCGGTCCATGCGACGAGTCCCGGCAGCCAGGGCAGAATGGCGACATCGAAGGGAGCGATATTCGGCACCGGAACCTGGGCGAGTGCCCAGGCGAGGCCGAACAGCAACATGGCGAACGCGAAGAAGCGCCAGGAAATCATCGATCGGCGCAACTGGTCGGCTTCGTCGCAGTCGTTTGCGCCGTCGAGCAGTGCTTCCTTGATCCAGCGGTCGAGGAACATCGCGTAGATCAGCGCGAAGAGAAAATCCCAGCCCCAGTGCTGGCGATAATCGATGAACTGCTGGTTGGTCTCGACCACGTAGGTGATGCCGGCGGCGAGACCCCCGACGGGCAGCGCCAGCATCCAGAACAGGCCCTGACGGCGCAGCCAGAACGCCAGCGCATCAACCAGGAGAAAAGAGAGGGAAGGTGTCTCGTCGTCGAGCCGGCCGGCCATCGCGCTCCTCAGCCGGAGGCCTTGCGCGCCAGTGCGGCTCCCTCGGCAAGTGCGCGCAGCTTACCGTAAGCCACGCCCAAGGTCATCGGCGCCATGCCGCAATTGGTGCAGGCCTGGATGCGTTCGGCGTCCACGAACTTTGTCGCGAGCTTCAGAGTCTCGGCAACTTCCTCGGGCGTCTCGATCTTGTCGGAGGCGACGTCGATGGCACCGACCAGCACGGTCTTGGTCTTCAGGAGCTTCATCAGCTCGGGCGGCACGTGGCTCTGCCGGCATTCCAGCGAGACCTGCTGGATCCTGCTGCGGTCGAGCGCCGGGAAGGTCTGTTCGTACTGGCGCCAGCTCTCGCCCAGCGTTTCCTTCCACTTGATGTTGGCTTCGATGCCGTAGCCGTAGCAGATGTGCACCGCGGTGGTGCACTTGAGGCCCTCGGCCGCCTTCTCGAGCGCCGGCACGCCCCAGTCGACGGTCTCATTCAGGTAGACGTTGAAGGCGGGTTCGTCGAACTGGATCACGTCGACGCCCAGTCTCTCGAGATCCTTCGCCTCCTGGTTCAGGAGCTCGGCGAAGGCGAAGGCCATCTTCACGCGGTCGCCGTAGTAGCCGTCGGCCAGCGTGTCGATCAGGGTCATCGGGCCGGGCAGGGTGAACTTGAGCTTGCGCGAGGTCGCGGCGCGGGCGACGCGGGCCTCGCGCTCGTGCACGAACTTGCGGCGCGTGAGCGCCGACACCACGGTCGGGCAGTCGGCGTCGTAGCGGTTGTTGCGGATGCCCATCCGGACCTTCCTGTCGAAGTCGACGCCGTCGACCTCGGCCAGGAAGCCGTGCACGAAATGCTGCCGCGCCTGCTCGCCATCGCTCACGATGTCGAGGCCGGCCTCTTCCTGGCGGCGGATGGCGAGCAGGGTGGCGTCGTCCTTGGCTTCGAACAGCGGCTGGCCTTCGAGTGTCCACGGCGCCCACAGCACGTTGGGCGTGGCCAGCCATGACGGCTTGGGCAGACTGCCGGCAAGAGTGGTTTCGAACATCCTCAGGCTCCCGTGGCCGATGGCAGGGCGATGGCCTCCCGCGGTTCGGGCGGCAGGATCTGGCCATAGGTGCCGGGCGCGCGCCACTGCAGGGTGCCGAAGGCGCCGCAACTCTCGCAGACCGAGCGCCAGGTCTCGTGGTGGGCGCCGCAGGCTGCGCAGGACCATGAACGATCGGCCGGTGCCACCGCGGCGCGCGCCAGCCAGTCGTGGACCTTGGCCTGGTCGGTGTCGGCGCGTTCCTCGACCTCGGCCATCAGTCGGCAGACGCGGACGGGCGGCGAGTTGCCGGCCGCCGTCTCGAGCTGGCGCCGCGCCTCGCCCCACAGGCCGGCGTCGAGCGAGGCCCGCGCCAATGCCAGGTGGCTTTCGATGTCGTCGGGATTGCGCGCCACCAGCCGGCGCACGACGCCGATGCGCTTCAATGGATCGGACTCGCCGGAAGCCCTGAGGTAGATCTCGACCAGGTCGGGATGCGGCGCCACGGCCCAGCCGCGCTCCAGCGTCTTGAGCGCACGCTTGGGATCGCCCGCCTTGAGCTGCAGCTCGGCCAGCCGCCCTGTTGCGGCGATGCGCTCCGGCGCCAGGCCGAACGCCTCGCGCGCCAGGACCTGCGCGTCGGTATCGCGGCCGGCGCGTTCGGCGTCGCGGCTGCGCTCGACCAGCAGCAGCGCCTTCAGCGTGCGGCCCTTGTCGGCGCTCACGACCTTGCGGCGGATGCCCGAGTCCAGCGTCTCCTGGGCGGCCTTCCACTGGCCGGCCTGGGCCTGCATGTCGAACAGCGAGTGCACGACCCACGGCGTCTGCGGCCGGAGCGCGAAGGCGCGCTCGGCATAGCCCAGCGCCTTCGTCTGGTCGCCGTCCCGCAAGGCCTGGCCGATCAGCCCGCGCAGGCCCAGGAACGCCATCTGCTCGTCCTTGAGCATGGCGTCGAACGCCCGCTTGGCGCCGTCGCGATCGCCGGTGAGCTGGGCGGCCTGGGCCGACAACAGCAGCGTGAGCGCCGGTTCGGCGAGGAGCTGCTCGGCCTTGCGCGCATGCTTCTGCGCTTCGGCGCCGTCGCCGGCGGCGACCGCCGCCAGCCCCTGCGTCAGTTCGCGATAGCCGCGCTGCCGCCGGCTTTCGCCCCAGCCCTCGAGCAGCGCGCCGGGGGCGCCGACGATCCAGCGATAGAGCAGCCACAGCGCCACGCTGAGCAGCACCAGCGCCACGATGACGATCAGCACCACGCCGACATTGGTGTCGAGCCGCCAGCCCTGCCATTCGGCGGTGAGCGTGCCCGGCCTTTCGGCCAGCCACACCGCGCCCAGCATCGCGGCAGCGGCGATCGCGAACCAGACCAGGGTGCGCACGGTGGTCATCGGCGGCTACCGGGCTGCGCCGAGCAGGGTGACGGCATGGGACGCGAGTTGGTCGACCGCGCGCTTGGCCGCCAGATGGGCCTCGGCGCGGGCCAGCCACGCCGACGTCGCCTTGGCGGTCTGCGGCGGCATGGATTTCACGAGATCCACCGCCTTGGCGATGTCGCCGGCTTCGAGCGCGGCTTCGGCGCGCGCGAGCTTGGCTTCGACCGCGTCGCCCGGGACGTCGGCGCCGACCCGGCGCAGCGACACGAGGCCCTTGATCTTGCCGAGCAACCGCTCGCCGAAGGAATCGTCGGCCAGGTCGTCGGCCAGCGCCGCCTTGGCCATGGCGGGGAAGCTCGCCGCGAGCGTCGCGCGCGAGGCGACCCCGGCCTGCGCATAGGGTTGTAGGGCAGCCGTGATCTCGCCGAGCTTGGCGTCGCCCTGTGCGAGCGGAGCCAGCAAGCCGAGCTCCGAGGCGAAAGGCAGGCCCGATTCGATGGCCGAGCTGAGGCGCGCGGCCACCCCGACCACCGCCGAAGCGCGCGCGGCACCGAACGCCTTCTTTTCGCCCGCGCCCACGGCATTTGCATCGGCGCGCGCCTTGTCGATGGCCTCGGCCAGCGTCTTGGCCTGTTCGCGCTGGCGGGCCGTCTCGTCCTTCTGGCCGGACATCGCCTGGTCGAGCGAGAGCAGGGCGGAGCGCAAAGTGGCGATCTCGAGACGCAGGGCCGCGATATCCTTGTCGGTGTCGCCGCCCGCCGCCGGTGCGGGCGGTGGCGCGGTCGGTGCCGAAGCTGCGGGAGGCGCAGGGGCGGCCGGCCGGTTCTCGGGCCGGTTCTCCAGGGCCGTGACCTTGCTGCGGAGTTCGGCGATGGCCGGATCGGGCACGGCGGCCGGGCGCTCCGCGGCGGCTGCGGAGGCGGCGCGCACGCGCTTCTCGAGTTCGTCCAGGCGGACGACCAGATCGCGCCGGGCCGCGTCGACGGCGGCGTTGGCCACCGCGGCGGCATCGGCGCGCACGGCCTGCAGGTCGATGGTGGGCGTGGGGGCGGGCGCGGCGGCCTGGCCGCGCCACAGCACGCGGATTTCCTGGGGCCAGAACGGCAGGGAAATCACCGCGCCGGCCAGAACGAGGACGGCCGCGACGACGCCGGTGACGAAGGCGCCGAACACGCCGATGCCGCGCCGGACCGTGACCTGAGACGGCGCGGCGGGCGGCGGCGCCTCGGGCGATGCCGGCGCAGGAGTGGACGCAGGAGAAGGTGTGTCGCTCATTGTCGGCGCTCCCATCGTCGGCGCTCCCATCATTGGCGCTTCTTGTACGCCGGCTTCGGCCAGCCGGTCGATCTCATCCAGCACCGCCTGTCGGGTCGGCCGCGCCGCCGCGACGGTCGCCTTGAAAGGCAACGCCGCCAGGGGTTCGAGGGCAGCGGGGCTGATGGCAACGGCGGTAACGCCCCGGAGCGAGCCGGCCAGGCCGGCATTGCCGACCAGCTTGGCGAATGCCGCCGCCGCGCGCGACGAAAAGAACGTCACGGCATCGAGCGCGCGCGCCGCCAGCGCGGCCCGCGCCGACTCCGGGAGCGTGGTTTCCTCGCGGGCATCGTAGAGGGCGAAGCGACGGACCTCGAAACCGTCGGGGGCGAGGGTCGCGGCGAGGTCGAGTGCGACATCGGCGCCCGAGACGTGGACCAGCGGGCCTTTCCTGGGGTCGAGGCCGCGGCGTACCAGCGCGGCCAGCGCCATGCCGTCGCCCGCCGCCGAGACGACCGCGGCGAACCCCAGGCCCTCGGCCGTCGAGGCAGTGGTGTCGCCGACGGCGAGGATCGGCTTGCCGCGCTGCTCGCTCGCCTCGGCCAGTGCACGTGCGCCGTTGGCGCTGGTCAGCAGCACGGCCTGGCAGGACGCCAGCGCTGCGGCGAAGTCGGGCGGCGGCTGCAGGATTTCCAGCCGGAACAGCGGCGCGATGACCGGCACGTGGCCGCGTTCGATCAACGCCGCCGCCAGCGTCGTCGTCTCGCGCTCAGGCCGGGTGATCAGGACGCGCATGCGCTCTCCGTAGCCGGGGCCCCGGGCGGGCGCAACGACAGACAGGCTAGAGAAGAACCACGCCCTCGATCGCCAGCAGCTGGCGCTTGGTCGGCAGGCCGCGTCCGCCGGAGAAGCCGCCTTCCTTGCCGCCGGCGCCGAGCACGCGGTGGCACGGGACGATGATGGGAATGGGGTTGCGTCCGCAGGCCATGCCGACGGCACGCGGCCCCGAGCCCAGCGCCATCGCCATGCCGCCATAAGTCGCAGTCTCGCCGAACGGGATGTCGCGCATCATCGTCCAGACCCGCTTCTGGTAGTCGGTGCCGCGGGCGGCGAGCGGCAATTCGAAGCGGCGGAGCTTGCGGCCGAAATAGCGGTCGAGCTGGCGGACGGCCTCCTTCAGGACCGGGCTCGGCGTTGCCGGGCGTGCCCGCTCGCCCGGGCTCGCCCATCTGACGCCGGTCACGCAATCGTCATCGGCTTCCAGCGCGAGACGGCCAACCGGGCTGTCGATGTAACAAATAGACATGCGGGAAGCGTAGCGTCGACGCCCGGCATTTGCCAACATGGCATCAATGTCAGGGGGAGAGAAAGTGACGGGCTTCGGGCCCGGACGACGCGCGCTGCTGGGCGGTGCTGTGGCGCTGTGGCCGGCGTTGGCCTTCGCCCAGCAGCCGGGACCGCGCCGGCCGCCGCCGGCCGAGCCCGGACTGCCGCCGGTCGTGTTCGTTCACGGCAACGGCGACTCGAGCGCTCTGTGGATCAACAACATCTGGCGCTTCGAGGCCAACGGCTACCGCCGCAACCAGCTCTTCGCCATCGACTTCGCCTATCCCAGCGCGCGCCGTGACGATGCCAAGCCCGAGCCGTTCCGGTCCTCGACCGGAGACCAGATGAAGGAGCTGGCGGCCTTCGTGACCCAGGTGCGCGCCGCCACGCGCCGCCGCCGGGTGGCGCTGGTCGCCTCGTCGCGCGGCGGCAACGCGGTGCGCAACTATCTCAAGAACGGCGGCGGCGCGGAGTTCGTGAGCCATGCCGTGCTGTGCGGCACGCCGAACAAGGGCATCGTGATCTCCGACACGCTGCTGGCCGGCAGCGAGTTCAACGGCGCCTCCCCGTTCCTCAAAGACCTCAACGCCGGTACCGACGACCTGATCGCCGGCGTCGAGATGATGGCGATCCGCTCCGACAAGTTCGACAAGTACGCCCAGCCCGACGGCCGCTTCGTCGGCGCGCCGGGCAAGCCGACCGGCGTCGGCTACGACGCCACGGAACTGCGCGGCGCCAGGAACGTGACCCTCGACGGCCTCGATCACCGCGAGGTGGCGTTCCACAAGCTCGCTTTCGCCGCCATGTACGAACACATCGCCGGCAAGCCGCCGTCCAGCATGTTCATCGCCCAGGAGCCGCTGCCGGTGCTGAACGGGCGGGTCACCGGCATCGCCGAGCGCGTCTACACCAACATCGCCGTCGCCGGCGCCGAGGTCGAGATCTACGAGGTCGATGCCAAGACCGGTGAACGCAAGAGTGCCGTGGCGGCGCATCGCAAGACGACCGGCGAGGACGGCGTCTGGGGCCCGTTCATCGCGCGCTCCGACATGAACTACGAGTTCGTGCTGCGCATGGCGGCGCAGCCCGTGACGCACACCTATCGCTCGCCGTTCCTGCGCTCCAGCGACCTGATCCACCTGCGGCCGGCGCAGTTCGCCAGAAGTGACGAGGGTGCCGGCGCGATCGTGACCATGAGCCGGCCGCGCGGCTATTTCGGCGTCGGCCGCGACAAGTTCTCGCTCGACGGCAAGGTGCCGCCCGGCATCAACGACGGCGTGCCCGGCGCCTCCGTCGGCAAGCTCGTCTTCGACGCCCAGCCGCGCACGGTGGTGGCGGTGCTCAACAACGAGACCATCCCGACCCGGACCTGGCCGACCAAGGACAATCACATCGTGATCGCCGAGTTCCTGAACTGAGTCCGACCCCCTCCGGCGCTATGCGCCATCTCCCCCGAGACCGGGGAGGGGTCTGACTTTCTTCGCCTCCCCGGTCTCGGGGTGCCCCGTAGGGGCGGAGGGGGCTTACTTCTCGTACCGGTACTTGAAGTCGCAGTGGCTGGCGCCGCCCATGATGGTCTGGCTGCGCTCGAGCTTGAGCCTGGGATCGTAGCCCTCGCAGAAGGCGCCGTCGCGGTTGCACGACAGCAGGGCGCCGATCTCGCCCAGGCCCATCGCCTTGTAGGTCTCGGCGTAGCGGCAGCGCGTGACGTTGAAGGTGAAGGTGGTGTCGGTCTGCTCCTCGACCTCGATCTCGAGCGCGCCGCCCTTGGTCCACAGCGGCATCACGTCCTGGAAGGCTTTCAGCGACGTGCCGCCCGGCGCCGCCGCGGCGAACTGGCGGGCCTGCTCGATGGCCGAGCGTCGCACCGATTCGGCGATGGTCTTTTGGGCGACCTCCATGCCGTGGCTCGCCTTCAGGGTCTCGTAGACCTCTTTCAATATTTCGGCCTCGATCCTGCGCTTGTCGAGCATCGACAGGCCTTCGGGGTGTGCTGCTTGGGTCACGCGGCCTCCAAAATTCGGACCCGCCGAGCCTAGCTGGTCCCCGGCATCTTGACATCGGGGGGCGGCGATGAAATATCGGCGCCGATGATCACGTTCGCCCTCCTCCGGTCGCGACGCCGCCGCTTTGAAAAGCGGTGCGAGATCGCGCGCGCGTAACGAACGCGCCGTATCGTGAAGCCGCTGGAGAGGATCAGGCGGCTTCCCACATTCCTTCTTCTCCAGTCGGCCAACTTCCCCCAAGGGAACCGTTTAGGCCCCTGAATCCGAGAGAAAGAAGACCATGACCACGAACAAGACCAAGATTTTCATCGACGGACAGCACGGCACCACCGGCCTCAAGATCCATGAGCGGCTGAAGGACCGGCCCGACATCGAGCTGCTCGAGCTGCCGATGGCCGACCGCAAGGATCTGGCCAAGCGGGTCGAGATCGCCAGGGCGGCCGACATTGCCGTCCTCTGCCTGCCCGACGCGGCGGTGAAGGAGCTGATGGCGGCGCTGGGCGACGCCGACGTCTGCGTCATCGACGCCAGCACGGCGCATCGCGTGGCCGACGGCTGGACCTACGGCTTCCCCGAACTCAGCAAGGCGCACCGGGCAGCCCTTCTCGCCTCCAAGCGCATCAGCAATCCCGGCTGCTATCCCACCGGCGCCATCGCGCTGCTGCGGCCGCTGATCGACGCCGGCATCGTGCGCGCCGATTCGACTCCCGCCGTGTTCGGCGTCTCCGGCTACACCGGCGGCGGCAAGGAGCTGATCGAGGTCCACGAGAAGACACCGGGAGTCGAGCCGTTCGGCCTCTACGGCATGGAGCTCACGCACAAGCACGTGCCGGAGATGAAGAAGTACTCCGGCCTCGCGCACACGCCGCTGTTCGTGCCGTCGGTCGGGCACTACGCCCAGGGCATGCTGATCATGCTGCCGATCACGCGCGACATCATGGGCAAGCAGGCCACCGCCGCCGACGTGCAGAAGACGCTGGCCGACTACTATGCCGGCGAGAAGTTCGTGACCGTGCGGCCGCTCGCCGACCGGAGCTGGCTGGAGCGCGACCGGTTCCTGCGGGCCGACCGGCTGATCGACACCAACTCGATGGAGCTGGCGGTCTACGGCAACGACGCCGACGGCAACATCCTGGCCGTGGCCTCGCTCGACAATCTCGGCAAGGGCGCCTCGGGCGCGGCGGTGCAGGTCATCAACCTCAAGACCGGCGTCGACGAGGCGACGGGACTCGCCGTCGCAGCCTGACGATGACGACCGGGACGCCGACGCTGCGGCAGGCCGCGGCGCCGGACGCGGCTGCCGTGCGGGCGCTCGTGCGCGCCGCCTACGCCAAATGGGTGCCGGTGATCGGCCGCGAGCCCAAGCCGATGGGTGCGGACTACGACGTGGCGATCGCGCGGCATCGCATCGACCTCGCCTATCTGGGCGGCGAGCTGGCCGCCCTGATCGAAACGATTCCCCGGCCCGATCATCTGCTGATCGAGAACATCGCCGTCGCCCCCGCCTTCCAGGGGCGCGGCTTCGGCCGCCGGCTGATGGCCCACGCCGAACGGCTCGCGGCGGCGCAGGGCCATGCGGAGATCAGGCTCTATACCAACAAGATGTTCGCCGCGAACGTCGAGCTCTACCTCGGACTCGGCTATCGCATCGACCGCGAGGAGGAGTCCGCGCTCGGCGTCACGGTCTATATGAGCAAGGCGCTCGCCCACCGTCCGGTAGACAATTGCTGATCCAGCCCGAATCAGGCTGCATGAGGTTATCCCCCGGCTCTGTCATTGACGCATCCCGCCCCCTTACCACAAGATGTAGTAGACAGAGATGAACGGAAACCACCAGCCGACGCCCCCTCTCGCTGGTGGAGCGGTGCCAAAAAGAGAACCTGAAGAGTTTATGCCTGAAGCGAGATGGAGGCCGGTTCGGCCTCCATTTTCGTTGTCGGAGCCGGCCTAAAGCAGCCTAGGTGCAATTGCCGCCTGATGCCGGGTAGCTCGGGCCGCTCTTCGTGGGACTGCGCGCCGTGAGGCGTTGCCGAAGCTTCGCACCAGGCGACGGGCGTGGCCGTCGCCTGGCGGTCGAAGTCTTCTTCCAAGGCATTGTAATCGGTCGCGAGGGCACCAAGTCTATTTGCAGGAGAGACACCGAACGACCCCGCGACCTTCGACTCGAAGGTCCCCCGTCGTCACATCAGGGTATCGACCGCGCCGGTTGGGCGGCGGACCCGATTGATCTCTCCAAGCATTTGCAGCGCCCAGCTCCATGATTTGGAGGCGTTGATGTCGATCGCGGCCGTGGCTCGACGCAGTTCCTGCGTCACCGGCACCCGACGACCAGCCCAGCATTCACTCCATCGCTGCACTTGTTGCGCGAGATCGGAATACGACATGTCCCTACCCCAGACGCCGACAGGCGACTTCCACGCCGACCTGAAAGCCCTTCTGCCGCGCCTGCGTGTCTACGCACTCTCGTTGACCCGCGACCGCGACCGCGCCGACGACCTGGTCCAGGAAACCGTCGTCAAATCCCTCGCCGGCCGCAATTCCTTCCGGTCCGGCACGAACTTCGCGGCCTGGCTGTTTCGCATCCAGCGCAACGAATTCATCTCCGGCCTGCGCCGCCTGCGGCCGACCGTTTGCCTCGACGACACCATCGCCAACAAGCTGTCGCACGCGCCCACCCAGGAGAACGGCCTGATCATGCGCGAGTTCACCACAGCCTTTCGCCATCTGTCGGGCTGTCAGCGCGAAGCCTTGCTTCTCGCGGTGCTCGAAGGATGGTCCTATCGACAAATTGCCGAACTCGCCGGCGTGTCGGTCGGCACCGTCAAGAGCCGCGTCTCGCGCGGCCGGGCCACCCTCCAGCGGATCCTGACCGACGGCGATCCGGCCGGGTACGGCACGACATTCCACAATGCCGATACGCGCTCGATCGGCGGTTCCGGGGTCGCTTCGGCAATCCCGGCCTGACGGCCGATGGCCGATCGGGTCGATGGCGAGCAAGGCGACGGGCCGGGCACGGCGCGCGAGACGTCGGCTTTCGATCGATGGCTGCACAGGCAATTGCACGCCCTGTACGGCCCGATCGCCAGCGAGCCACTGCCCGACGACCTGATCGCGCTGGTCGATCGCGATGCGGAGAAACGCACGAAGGATTGAGCCGCAATTCGATCTGAATGGCGCGGATGCCCACCATGCTTCTTTTCGTCGAATGCAACGTTCGGGAGCTCCGCGCGTTTCGGATAACAGATCCCGGCTGCCTGGGATTTGAAATGACGACGGCTTGGCGCCCAGGTGTCGCGAACCTCATCAGGTCCGCGTCTCCGAAGGCGCCCACCATTCCACAACGCCTCTGGAGGCCTTCATGTCGGCAATCAAGCTCGCTTCGACCTTTGCAATCCTTCTCGCCGTCGCGGCCTGTGGCGACACCTGGGGCCAGCGCGCTGTCACCGGCGGGGCGATCGGTGCCGGCGCTGGCGCGGGTGTTGGCGCGATCACGGGTGCTGGCGTACTGCCGGGCGCCCTGGTGGGCGGCGCGGTCGGCGCGGGCGTCGGTGCGGCAACCACGCCGGAGCGCTGAGTTTCTGCGGCCGATACTGCGACCATCATCAAACCGCAACGCTCCTCGGTCAACGAGGGGCGATGGTCTTCGACATCGCCTCCCTCGCCGAGACGGCGCTTCGCCTCGGCGTCGCCCTGCTGCTCGGCTCGGCCATCGGCATCGAGCGGCAATGGAACCAGAAGATGGCCGGGCTGCGGACCAACGCCCTGGTGGCGCTGGGCTCGGCGGGGTTCGTCGCCTTCTCCGGTCTTGTCGGTCAGGGCGATCCGACGCGTGTCGCGGCCCAGGTCGTGACCGGCATCGGCTTTCTCGGGGCCGGGGTCATCCTGCGCGAGGGCGTCAACGTCCACGGCCTCAACACGGCGGCGACGCTATGGTGCTCGGCGATGGTCGGTACCATGGCCGGCGCCGGCCATGGCGGCCCGGCCCTGTTCGCCGCCGCGCTGGTGATCGCCGCCAATCTCGTCATGCGGCCGCTCGTGCGGCGCATGAACAACCGCCTGCTGACGGCGAGCAACGTCGAAACCCACTACACGGTGGAGATCGCCTGCAAGGGCGCCGACGAGGCCCACATGCGCTCGCTGCTGCTGCATGCCCTGTCGCAGGCAGGCCTCGGACTGCGCCGCCTCGACAGCGAGGACATTCCCGACACCTCGAAAGTGACGGTGACGGCGCAGGCCGTCGCAGCGGCGCGCAACGACACGGCGCTGGAGCAGATCGTCGGCCGCCTCAGCCTCGAGGCCAACGTCTCGGCCGCCACCTGGCAGATCGACCGCTCGATCCCGGAGGCGTGACGGCAGAGGAGTTTCTTCCACCGCGGCGCGATTCGGCACGCGGTCCGTTTTCCGAAGCACCCGAACTTCGGCAACCGTAACCATTGTCCCCAGGCACGATCGGAGTCATTTCAACAGGGTCGAAAGACCGCGGGATTTGATGGAGCAGCTTGCGCCGCGTCACCAAGTGCTAAAGCGTCATGAAGCGCTTCGTGGGGCGTTTCGTGGGCTCCGCTGAAGAGAGAGTGATGGCGATGACCCAGAGCCAGCCCCGCCAGTTCCGTCCGGCGTGTCGACGCGGCAAGTGCCGCATGTCCTGTCGGTTCGCCTGAGCCGGCGCCTCCCGAGACAGTTCAAATCCTCGAGTGATCGAGCCCGGCGCACAACGCCGGCAGGAGCGGAGCCATGTCCGAATCCCACGTCCGAACCCCATGTCCGAACCCTTCCCGCTGCGCTGACCGCCAGGGGCGGCGTGCGGTCATGAGGGAGCCGCTCGACATCGTTCCCGACCTGCAGCGCCGCCTGGGCTATGCCCCGCCCGGCCGGGTGCTGTCGGCCGCGCTCGGCGAACTGTTCCCGGGCCGGGTCGCCGTCGTTTCCTCCTTTGGCGCGGAGTCGGCGGTGCTGCTGCATCATGTGGCGGCGATCGATCCCGCCACCCCCGTGCTGTTCGTCGACACCGGCCGGCACTTCCTGGAGACGCTCGACTATCGCGACAGGCTCGTCGCCCATCTCGGCCTGACCGGCCTGCGCAGCGTCGGGCCCACCGCCGAGGAGGTGGCGCGCCTCGACGCCGACGCGAGCCGCGCCGTGTGGGATCCCGACGGATGCTGCGCCTTCCGCAAGGTGGCGCCGCTGGAGCGCGCGCTTGAGGGGTTCGACGCCTGGATCACGGGCCGCAAGCGGTTCCAGGCGACGACACGGGTCGACCTCCCGGTGTTCGAGGCCGACGGTGTCCACATCAAGATCAATCCGCTGGCGAGTTGGAGCGCGGCCGACATCGCCGACTACATCGCCCGCCATCGCCTGCCGCCGCATCCGCTGGCCGCGCAGGGCTTTGCGTCGATCGGCTGCGCGCCCTGCACTTCGGCCGTGCGGCTCGGCGAGCAGGTGCGTGCCGGCCGCTGGCGCGGCTTCGAGAAGACCGAGTGCGGCATCCATCGCCCCGCGCAGCCCGGCCAGACCCACCCCAACCAACCGTCGTCCGGAAAGTAGAATTGTCCATGAATCCGCCCGCTGTCGCCATTCGCGCCGCCAACATCGAAGCACCGCCGCCGGCTCCCGCCGGCCGAAGCGGACTGTCGCCGCACCTGCAACGCCTGGAGGACGAGGCGATCCACATCCTGCGCGAGGTCGTGGCCGAGTTCGCCAGGCCGGTGATGCTCTACTCGGTGGGCAAGGACTCGAGCGTCATGCTCCACCTCGCGCGCAAGGCCTTCTTTCCCGCGCGTCCTCCGTTCCCGTTCCTGCACATCGCTTCCGGCTGGGACTTCCGCGCCCTGATCGAGCATCGCGACCGCATGGCCGCGGAGTACGGCCTCGATCTTCTGGTCCACGCCAACCAGGAGTCGGCGCGCGCCGGCATCAACCCCTTCGACACCGAGACCGGCGAATATTCGCGCCTGATGCTGACCGAGGTGCTGAAGGACGCCCTCGATACCCACGGCTTCGATGCCGCCTTCGGCGGCGGCCGGCGCGACGAGGAGAAGGCGCGCGCCAAGGAACGCATCTTTTCCCACCGCGGCGCGGGCCATGCCTGGGACCCGCGCAACCAGCGGCCCGAGCTGTGGCGGCTGTTCAACACGCGGCTGGCGCCGGGCGACACGATGCGCGTGTTTCCGTTGTCGAACTGGACCGAACTCGACGTCTGGACCTACATCCAGAGCGAGGCGATCCCGATCGTTCCGCTCTATCTCGCGGCCGAGCGCCCGGTCGTCGAGCGCGACGGCGCGCTGATCGCCGTCGACGACGAGCGCATGCGGTTCCTGCCCGGCGAGAGGACGACGAAACGCAGCGTGCGCTTCCGCACGCTGGGCTGCTGGCCGTTGACCGGCGCGGTCGCCTCCAGGGCGACGGATATCGCCGGCGTGATCGCCGAGCTGCTCGATTCGCGCTCGTCCGAACGACAGGGCCGGCTCGTCGACGGCGCCCTGCAGGCCTCCATGGAGCGCAAGAAGAAGGAGGGTTACTTCTGATGCCCGACACGCTCGCACCGCCCGCCAACGACGCGCTGCCGTTCGGTCTCCGCAGCGAACTGCGCTTCCTCGCCTGCGGCTCGGTCGACGACGGCAAGTCGACCCTGATCGGGCGCCTCATCAACGACGCGACCGGCCTGCTCGACGACCAGATCGCCTCGCTGCGCCGCGATTCGCGCCGGTTCGGCACGGTGAAGGGCGGGGACGGCGAGGAGATCGACTTCGCCCTGCTGCTCGACGGGCTGGAGGCCGAGCGCGAGCAGGGCATCACCATCGACGTCGCCTACCGCTTCTTCGCCACGCCGCGGCGGGCCTTCGTCGTGGCCGACACGCCGGGCCACCAGCAATACACCCGCAACATGGCGACCGGCGCCTCCAACGCCGAGCTCGCCATCCTACTGGTCGATGCCCGCAAGGGGCTGCTGGAGCAGACGCGCCGCCATGCCGCCATCGTCGCCCTGCTGGGCATCCGCCACGTCGTGCTGGCGGTGAACAAGATCGACCTGGTCGGGTTCTCGGAGGCGCGCTTCCGCGAGATCGAGGCGGCCTTCGCCGCCTTCGCCGCCCCTCTCGCCTTTCATTCCATCGTGCCGATCCCGCTGTCGGCGCGGCTCGGCGACAACGTCGCCGTGCGCAGCCCGCGCATGACCTGGTACGCCGGGCCGGCGCTGCTCGCCCATCTCGAGACCGTCGAGACCGACCTCGCGGCGGCCGGGGCGCCGCTGCGCTTCCCCGTGCAGTGGGTCAACCGGCCCAATGCCGAGTTCCGCGGCTTCACCGGCACGGTGGCGTCGGGTCGCGTCGCGGTCGGCGACAGGATCGTGGTGGCGGGCTCCGGTCGCGCCAGCACCGTGGCGCGCATCGTGAGCTTCGAGCGCGACCTGGCAGAGGCGGTGGCCGGGCGCTCGGTCACGCTCACGCTCGCCGACGAGGTCGACGTGATCCGCGGCGATGTCCTGGCGGCCCCGAAAGACCGTCCCACCGTCGCCCGCCGCTTCGCCGCCGATCTCGTCTGGATGGACGAGACGCCGGTCGTGTCGGGCAAGCGCTTCCTGCTCAAGATCGGCAGCGCCACCGTGCCGGCGACCGTGAGGCGCGTCGTCGACGCGCTCGACATCGACACGCTGGAGCGGGCCCCGGCGCCGCGGCTCGGCCTGAATGCCATCGGCCGCGTCGAGATCGAGGCCGCCACGCCGGTGGCCTTCGATCCCTATGCCGAGAACCGCCAGACCGGCGCCTTCATCCTGATCGACCGCTCGACGCTCCGCACGGCGGCGGCTGGGATGGTGGTGGAGGGTCTCGACGGTGCGCGCGACGTGCATCGCCATGCCGAGACCATGACGCCGGCGTTGCGCGCCGAGGCCAAGGGCCAGCGCCCGCTGGTCGTCTGGTTCACCGGTCTTCCGGGCTCGGGCAAGTCGACCATCGCCGACATCGTGGAACGCAAGCTGGCGGCGCTCGGGCGGCAGACCATGCTGCTGGACGGCGACAACCTGCGCCAGGGCCTCAACGCCGATCTCGGCTTCGATGCGGCGGCGCGGGCGGAGAGCGTGCGCCGGGTCGGCGAGGTGGCCAGGCTGATGGCCGATGCCGGGCTGATCGCGATCGTGGCGCTGGTCTCGCCCTTCCGCGCCGATCGCGCGCGGGCCGCGGCCCTGCTGCCCGAAGGCGATTTCCTGGAAGTCTTCGTCGACGCGCCGCTCGAGATCTGCCGCCAGCGCGATCCCAAGGGGCTCTACGAGAAGGCCGACCGCGGCAAGGTGGTGAACCTCACCGGCCGCGACCAGGCCTACGAAGCGCCCGAGAATCCCGCCCTCGTCCTGCGCACGGCCGAAACGGACGCCGAGGCCGCGTCCGATCGGGTCGTCGAGCGGGTGCTGCAGCGTTTGCGGTGAGGCCTGGCGGGCGCGGGCCTATGCCGGCGCGAAGATGTTGCCGTGCGCGGCGCGCTTGGGCGCCGGCCCGTCCGCTGCCCCCTGCTTCGCCCCGGCGTAGGCCGGATCGTGCTGCAACGTGGGCAGGACCTGGTCGGCGAACAGGCGCGCGTTCCGCTCGGCCTCGTGGTGCGGCAGGTTGCCGAAGGCGAACTCGGCCACCAGATGCTCCAGGCCCGTCACCTTCTGCAGCTCGCCGATCTGCTGCAGGCAGTCGTCGGGCGTGCCCACGATCTGGATCGAGACGTAGAAGTCGGTCGCCTTCTTGAGGTTCGCCGGATCCTTCAGCTTGGCGTAGGTCTTGGCCGTCTTGCCGTAGGCTTCGTAGCCTTTGACGGTCGCGAGATGGCCGTCGGAGAAGTGGTAGTGATCGTCGATCGACTGCCACTTGCGGCCGAGATAGCGCATGGCCCGCTCCCTGGCCTCGTCGCGGCTCTCGGCGCAGGAGACGTTGGTGAGGATGATCGGCGCCCGGGGCGCGAAGCCCGCCGCCTGCGACATGGCGTGGAACTTGTCGATGTCCTCGCGGCACTTGCTCCACTCGTTCTGCATGATCAGCAGCATGCCGAAGCCCAGCTTGGCGATCACCTCGGCCGATTCGGGGCTGACCGAGCTCGCATAGAAGCGGCGCTCGGGATTGGAGATCGG
>Ga0082335_1003562_pt1 | contig 25365 bp, 34 predicted proteins | sample Subgrocontami58m_FD_72375 | JGI IMG/M metagenome (GOLD analysis project Ga0082335, IMG submission 72375) | Subsurface groundwater microbial communities from S. Glens Falls, New York, USA - GMW37 contaminated, 5.8 m (SPADES assembly) (version 2) ...
TTTGAATAGTGGTTTAGTAAGCTAAACCCAAATATTGCTGGAATTCCGAGTGTGCTCAAAAACCGCTATAACATTTGCGATAAGCAATATGCCACCCATCTATGATGGGTGGTTTTTGACAATTTGTTATTTAAGATATTCCATAAATTCAATAAAGGTATTCAATGAAAAAATCAAATTCAAAAAACGTCGCTTCCCGGCATCTGCATACTATAATGGGAACCCAGCTCAGGAAAGTACTCCTTAAAGTTTCAATTAATAGGAGTCGAGGAGGAGCATGAGAGAAAGTTGGTTTAACATCAGAATGCCGAGGCGCACAAGAATTTGTTGCGAAGCAACGGCTTGAAAACAAAAATTATTAATAAAATCAATTTAATTTAAAATGCCTGAACTCAAAATCCTCAACAACAAGGAAATAAAGGAAATAATTTCTTTAATAGGGCAGCAATGGGGAGCAAGGATGGAATTAGATTACGGGTTCTTGAAAAACAGCAAGGGCAGGGTTTTCATAATAAGCAAGGATATTGCAAAAATTGATACTTCAAAATTGCGCCTGAATTCTGCCGGAATGTATTTCTGCGAAATAGATAAAAAAGGCATAAGATTGAGCATTGAAGGCTCTCAAATTGTTGGGCACAAAGCAACAAAGAATATTGTTGAAATTAATGAGGAAGAAACAAGAAAATGGTTTAGGGGAGAAGATTTGGAAAAAAATTGCAGTAATTGTAGCGGTTTTGTCATTTTAAAAAACAATAATGATTTTCTAGGAACAGGAAAATATTCTAATGGGAAGATATTGAATTATGTTGGTAAGACGAGGAGGGTGAAGGTGATTTAAGTATTTTATTTGCTATTTTTACAAGCCCGTCTAATTCTAGAAATAAGTCCATGATTGCCTTTAACAATTTTTTGAATTTTTTGCTCGTCAACTGGCTTACGCACACCATAAACCATCTGGGATAACATTGCACCTGCCTGATAGTCAGTAATAGAATTTGCTTGTACACCACTTTGTGGATTAACTGGAAGGTGTTCAGTTGGAATATAACTAGCCCAACCTAATTCCCCGTCATTAGATCTTCTATACACCCCAAAACTAGCAGTTACCTCTTTATCTGGTGTAAAAATATGTTCCTTTTTATAGATTTTTATTTCACAATATGGTACTTTTGCCATTCCTTAATGTAAAAGGCAGTTATATATAAATCTTTTTTATTAGAGTACTTATGCTGTTAGGTTATAAATTTAAAAATTTTTATTGAATCTTTACTCCAAATCCAAAGCAACACTCATTTATATATTTTGGATTTTGGTATTATGGCTTAGGGGTAATATCAAACCTCAAGCTGCTCTTTAAACCTTGGATATAAAATAATTCAAAGCCTCCTTTTACTATGTCGGTTATATTTCTTTTCGGATGTTGGAATTCTTCCAGTAAGTTTAAGAATGATAACACATGCCCATAGTTCTTAACTTTACCATATTTAGTTTTCTCTCTAGTTTCCCATAACTGACGTCCGTATATTGTACAATCACTAATAGGTCCTTGCCCTGTTATAATTAGACTCCTAAGAGGATATCCAGAAGCCATTTGCTCTTCCTCTTTTGTGGCTTGTTCTATAGCCTTTCTTGACAACTCACTTTCATAAGACCTTTTTAAATCGTATAACTTATTTCTTGTTTCTTCCAGTAGTCTTTCTCGGGCAGTAACTATCCATTGCAAAAGTGAAAAGTTGTAAGGTTGCCTATCCCTTTCATTAATTACTTCCCTGCCAATTTTCTGACCAGTATCACTAAGAGCCATACCCAAGTAATGTAGGACTATAAAATTCTTGTATTGGTGATCCAGAAGCTCTGTCCTTTCCAGGGGCTTTCCTCTAAAATCTATCCTATCACCATAAGCCTCCCTTAACCAACTATGTTTGTAGAATAATTTTTTCAGTTCTTTTGCCTGAGCTGCATTAAATCTTGGTTTTGTTTCTTGAGTTAAAACAATTCTATCATCTAATTTGCCAGATATCTTTGATAAGAAATATTCCAAAGGTTCAAGTTGACTACCATCATGTAACCCCAACTTTTTCATCAAAAAGATTTGAAAAGGAGTAGCAATGCCTTCAGTAACGTAATCATCTAAGGAAAGTCTTCTGTGGAGAAGAAACATGGACCGGTAAAATAAATTTTCTTCGATATATCTTGTTAACCAATCTACTTCTCCTAAAGCAATAGCCCCCCCCGTATCTAGACGTGATGCCTCGCTTGGGTTTATGCCTAGTTCAAGAAGTCCTTTAATAAATAAACCTTGCTTTTGATATGCACTTTCTATATACTCTTCTCTGGCTTTCTTTATTTGACCTCTTAATTCCGCGATTTCCGAAGTTTCATTCCCGTAGTAAATAGAACTCATTGACACTTTAGCTCTAGCACTTTGAAGTTCCATTAGTAAATCTTTTACACGCTGGTAATGCTCCAAGTCATCATGCCTTAAGCGTGAAATAATCTTCTTATAGTCTAAAGGAAGGTCCACATGAGTAGCTATCTGGATATGGTTCTTTATCATATCGTATGGGTGTTCTTGATATACACCTCCCGCTTTCCTGTCTAATCCTCTATGCACTGCTTTACTTTCCCTATCAGAATGATCAATAAACTTTAGCTCAGCTTCTGTAAATTTATTTGCCGGGAACCAACTCATACCAACAAGATAACCAAGTTCGTGGCCAGAGCGAGTTTTAACATTCATAGGCTCTCCTTTGTCATTTCTTTTTTCACCATTTCTTGGGGTAGTGTCTCTAGAAAAAAGGTGTGAAAGTAAATTTATCCCACTTCCACCAATTCTCTCTAAAGCCTTGCTTATGTAATAATTCAACCCTATCCTATCATCTAATGTAATCGGAGTTTCCATATTTTATTTTTTACCTCGTTTTCCTTCTTTTCCAATCATTCAGTCCTCTATTTACCAACCTCTTTTCCTTCTTCTCAGAACCTAGTTGCTGCTTCTCCTATACTAACTCGTAATGCTTTCTTAATTTAAAAATATATCTATTTTTGGCGCTTAATCATTTATATAAAATATATAAAGAATCTCCCTTTTATTATTTACTGGTTTATTTTTCCTTATTTTTAATAATAACGCTTATTTTATTCTCTTTTTTCTTTAAAAAGTTAATTAAATCTTTTTTTAACTCAAAAGCAGCCTTATTTGAATTTATAGCAAAAGTCCTTTCTGACACGAAATCAGTCTTTCTTATGACGAATTCCTCATCATTGTTAAAGTTAGGGTTAAGCTCTGCATTTATTGTTTCTTTTATTTTGGGTTTTGATGTTGTTTTAATGGTAATGGTAACATTATTGTTTTTGCAATTTTTAATGAATTGTTTTATCTTATTTAAATCAAAATCAGCTTTAATACCAACAATACAGTCTCCTTTCAAAGTCAGTTCTGCATCTTTTGTGAACTCAAAAGTTGTTTTGTGGGTTGCCAGTATATTTGGATGTCCACAAGCGTTGAATTTGTAAAGCATTTTAATGGGATTTTAATAATATAATAGGTGAGCAATGTGGCGAGCCTAGATTTTGCCGAAGGCGGATTTAATTTATTCAATACTATTTTATTTGATGTTTTATTAAATGTAAGCTTTATATTTTTATTTAATGTATATCATCTTTCCCAGCGCATTAATCAATCTGCCATTAAAATTTTCAAAAATAAAATCAATAAATAATCTATTTCAACAAGCTCTGCAAATAATCCTTTTTGAACTTAAAGCCTTTCCTTTTTGCCAATTTCTCAATGCCGTTGACAAAATTGCTGCCATATTGAGCAGCCTGCTTTTTGCGCCATGCAAACTCTTTCTTCAAGCCGATAAGTTCGGCAGCCTCCCTCAATATCACCTTCTTGTTGCTCTTGTCAAGCTTCAGCATCGGATGCACATTCATAGCCTCTTTTATAAGCTCCTTGTCAAGAAATGGAGTTCTTAAGTCCAAGCCAAGATGCTTTGCTATTGCAAAATCCCTTGTCAAATCCCTTTGCCACATATTTTTTAAGCCGTTCCAGCATTCTTTATGCAAAGCCTCAAAATTATTATTTTGCAAAGCTTCTTCATGCCTTTGGTAGCCTGCAAAAATCTCCTCGCTTCCCAAGCCGCCAAAAAGAACATTGTTGCTATCAGCTAATGCCAATCTTCCACCAGCATACAAAACAGAGCCAACGCTTACTTTGACAATATCGGCGTCACTAAGTATCTTAACAACATTCTTTACAATATTTTCAAATTCGTCTAAGCTCAATATTTTGTATTTAAAATTAAAACCATATTCATTAGCAATTTTTTGAGCCCATGCAATGTCATCAGAGTTTTCAATACCAACAGTATAGCAGGTGAAATTGCATTTAAGCTGCTTTGCAACAAAAGCAATCAATGAGCTGTCAACTCCTCCAGAAAATAAAATGCCAAATTTTTGCGTTATTCTTTTTTTAATTGCCTCTATTATAGCTTGTGCAACTTCCCTTTTAGCCCTTTCATTATTAGTCTCAAGATTATCAAAACCATTTTCCAAGTTGTTTACAAACTTTATCCATAGTTCTTGCGGAATAAGCTTACCTTTCTTTACAATGCCTAAAATTTGGGTCATTATTCTGAGTTATTCTTATATTTTTAAAAATGTTTACATAGAAATCCTTAAATACTTCCTTCTTTTATTTTCTCTAATGCCTAAAGACATAAACAAAGACGAACAGATTGGCTTTCACAAAGGAGCTTTGACGACTCTTGCAAAGGAAAGGGAAGAAATGCTGAAGATATTGTCAATAGTAGAACAGCTTATGCAGATGCACATCAAAGGCTTGCAGGAGCTTGGCGTTGATCTTCAAAAAGAAAGCCAGCAGGCAAAAAAATCCAAGTCAATTGAAGGAGCTTTAAGGTAAAAATTAGTTCTTTATCTAATTTTTTTGAGTTTCAATTTTTTGGCTCTTTTCTCTTTTGGGAGTTCTAAAATCTTCTTAGGTTCCTTGACATAAGCCTTTTCTGTTTTTTTAAACAAGCCCAAATTTCTAATAGCTTCTTCTAATTCTTCTACTTCACCTATTGGCTTTTCTTGCTTAGGAGGTTTTTCTTCTTCAGCTATTTTTGATTTGCCAAATAATCTTTCAAAAATACCTCTTCTCTTTTCCTGAATTGGTTTTTCTTCCTCCTTGCTTTTCGCTTCCTGTTCTTTCTGCCTTTTTGATTCTTCTATTTTTCTAAGCTTTTCTTGTTTTTTTCTCTCCTTTTGCAAAGCAATCTGCTGCTTTTCTTCAGGTGTTTTATAAAAGCCTGTTTTGTGTAAGAATTTCTGCACTTTTTCCTTTGCTAATCTCTCTTTTTGCACCCCTTCCTCTTTTATAAGATGGTTTAGCTTATCGTACAAGCCCATTAACTCTCCATAAACTTTTTGCTTCTCTTCAGCTTCAAACTCCATATACAGATTTCTTGCTTTGACGTAAAGCTTTTTAGCCTTGTGAATGTCTTTTTCAACAAACTGCTTTAAATCACCTAAAATCATGTAAAATTCATCAAGTTTATTTCTAATTACCATCTTATGCTTTTCCCCCTCTTTTTGTTTTGTAAGTATCTATTCCTAATAAATCTTAACTTTATCTTATATATAACTATCCAAATATAGTAAAGGCAACAAATAATTGAGCATAATTATTGCCTTTACTTATTACGAACGGACAACTATTGCTCAATAATTATTGTCCGTGAGTATATATCCTATTTTATAAGATAAATCTTTCATTATATAATTATATCCCCCTATTATCGTAAATTGCAGTAATTAGTGGACAATAAATAGTCGCAATTTACGAGATAGACAATTGCGTGTAAATGTAATATAATCAACGCAATTTTCTATACATAAGAAAAACAGCGAATCCAAAGGTATTTAAAATAGTCAAGATATCAAAACTAAAAATGAAGCACACTCTAACAGTCACAATCGTTTTGGTCATTTTTTTCTTCATGGCGCAGTTTGTCGGATTACTCGTTGTAAACAAATACATAGACCATAAAAAAACTATTGAAACAAAAAAAATCGAGTGGCAGCCATTGCCATATAACATTGAAAGGCCAGAGGTAAAAAACCAATCAACATCTTTTATTTACATAAGCATAGCAATTTTGCTTGGCACAATTTTGGTTTTGCTTTTAATCAAATTCAACAAGCCGCTTATTTGGAAATTCTGGTTTTTTGCAACAGTTTGGCTCACTTTATCAATTGCATTTGCAGCTTTCCTAAACAACATTTTAGCAGCAATTCTTTCATTCGTAATATCAGTTTTAAAATTGTACAAACCAAATATAATAATGCAAAACCTCTCTGAGATATTTATTTATGGCGGTTTGGCTGCTATATTCGTGCCAATCATCAATGTATTTGGCGCAATTATGCTTTTAATCATAATATCCATATATGATTTTATTGCAGTTTACAAAACAAAGCATATGATAAAACTTGCAAAATTTCAATCAGGCTCAAAGGTTTTTGCAGGATTGCTTATCCCTTATGAAAAAAATAAAATTTTAATTAAAGATACACCTATCCCAAAATCAGAAATTAAATATGTTGCAGATAAAAGCCACAAGCATTCAATAGCAGTTCTTGGCGGAGGCGATATTGGCTTTACATTGATATTTGCAGGAGTAGTTATGAAAGGCTTAATGCTGCAGGAAACTATGCTTATAGGATTTTTAAAAACTTTAATCATCCCTGTCTTTGTCAGTTTGGCTTTGTTAATTCTTTTGCTCAAGGGGCAGCAAAATAAGTTTTATCCTGCAATGCCTATATTGAGCTTAGGTTGTTTTATTGGGTATTTGGTTGTTTTATTAATTTGAAGTTTATTTTTATTCGTTAAATTCAATAAAAAATTAAAAAAAATAATGTATGTATAAAATTAGTTTAACAGATAAACTTTAAAAGCCATGATACTATTCCATTCTTTGGGAGGACTTTGCTGGGAAGCTAGCACTCTCCTGTAAGCGCAAACGTGCTTTAGGCGCGGTGAAGCTTGGGAAGCAGCAAGGCTTGTTGCTTTTAGTCTTGCTTCTGGCGTCGAAGCTCTGTCCCATAGGACTAATGTTTTTGAAAATCCGTAAGGTCTGGAAAGAAATGTACCAAAAGTACACTTCATGCAGCGGTAATCTTAGGCATTGGTGCTTATGGAAAACAGAGTGGAGCTGGAAGCAAGGTAGCTAACTGCAATGGGTTTTGCCCATTCTCAGGCATGTCCTCCTATTTAATTAAAATTAAGAAAATGAAATTAATAATAGATTCTAAAATTTTTGAAAAATTTCAAGGTTTGAATGTGGGAGTTGTTATAGCAAAAGGAATAATCAATGATACAGGAGTATTAAGTAAACTACAAAACGCAATAAGAGAACAACAAAATGAAATTAGAGCAAAATACAATACTGAAACATTGTCGCAGAATCCCAAAATTGACGCTTGGAGAAGGGCATATTCTGCTTTTGGAGCAAAACCCAAAGAGCATAAATCCTCTGTTGAGAGCCTTTACAGATTGGTTTTGCAAGGCGTAAATTTAAGGCATATAAATAACCTAGTTGACATTTACAATTTTATATCCTTAAAATATATGATTCCTGTTGGCGGAGAAGATATTGATAAAATTAAAGGTGATATCATTCTAACTTTTGCAGGAGCGAATGAAGTTCCAGTTTTGCTTTTGGGTGATAAAGGGCCAAGACCACCTCATGAAGGAGAAGTTATTTACAAAGATGAAATTTCTACAATCTGCCGCAGATGGAACTGGAGAGAAGCAGACAGGACAAAACTTGCAGAAAAAACAAAAAATTCCATATTAGTTATTGAAGGTATGCCTCCTGTTGAAAAAGGAGAAGTTGAAAACGCAACAAAGGAGTTGAAAGAATTGATTCAAAAGTTTTGTAGTGGTAATATAATTTATACTATTTTAGATGAAAACAAAAATGAATTTGATCTACAACAAAATTTTCCTTGAGCATAAAGCAGATGGCCATCCAGAAAGACCAGAGAGGCTGCTTGCTTTTGGCGGTTTGGAGCAGTCAGAAATCGAGAATGGGGAAAAATATTTGAAGTTAGTTTATGATGAAAAGTATATTGAAAAAATAAAAAGTGCTTCTAAAAAAGAAATTTATCTTGATGCTGACACATATACAAATGAAAAGAGCTATGAAGTAGCATGTTATGCAGTTGGAGCAGCGATAAAAACAGCAAAGCAAAATGATTTTGCATTAGTAAGGCCGCCCGGGCATCATGCAACTAGCAACAAGGCAATGGGTTTCTGTTTATTTAATAATATTGCAATTGCTTGCAAATGGCTTAATGAAAGGGGAAAGAAAGTTTTTGTAATTGATATAGACAGTCATAGTGGTAATGGTACGCAAGAAATATTTTATAAAACTGATAAAGTGCTATTTTTGTCCATACATCAATTCCCCGCTTATCCTGGTACGGGGTGGGTAAATGAGATTGGTGAAGGCAAAGGCAAATATTTTACAATAAATATTCCATTACCACCTTACTCAAGCGATGACTTATTTATGGATATTTTATTGAAAATAATACCGGTCATTAAAGATCAGTACAAGCCTGACGTAGTAGCTGTTTCTGCTGGTTTTGATGGGCATAAGGATGATCCATTATTGCAATTAAGTTTGACTACCAACTCATATTATCAAGTTGGCAAATTGTTATCCTCAAATTTCAAAAACATTTTTGCGTGTTTAGAAGGCGGGTATAACATTGAAGTTTTGTCTCATTGTGTGTCAGCGTTTCTTATGGGAGTCAACAATAAAAAAGCCAAATTGGAATTTAACGAGCAAAAAACAACTTCTGCTGCTAATGTCCAAAGAGAATTTGAAGCTAGAATGAAAAGCTTAAGACTTAGCCACGATGGATTTTGGGATTTTTAACTGAAATGGTCAAATCCGCTTTTTAATTTCAAGCTTTTTCCGTCTTTTACCAGCCTAATCCCATATTTTTTATCAACAATCTCACCAATAACTTTAGCATCATGCTTTTTTAATTGCTTTAATTTATTTTTATTTGCCGTGAACACCAGCTCAAAATCCTCCCCGCCATACAATGCAAAGTCAAGAGGATTTTTATTTATTTTTTTTGAGTCAATAACAGTAGCATTGGAAATTGGAATTTTGTCGGCATAAATTATTGCTCCAACATTTGATTCTCTGCAAATATGCCTTATTTCTGAAGCAATACCGTCGCTGATGTCAATCATTGAGTTAATTCCAATCTTAACCAATTTTCTTGCCAAATCCAACCTGCTTTTAGGCTCAAGATGTTTTTTTATTGACTTTCCATTAATTTTGCGTTTTAATAATTCTAATCCAATTGATGAAGACCCAACATTCCCAGAGCAAAAAATCAAATCACCAATCTTTGCTTTACTTCTCAAAGTTAAATATTTTTTTTCAACAAAGCCCAGCATCGCTATGTTAACAATTATTTCTTTTGAAGATGACAAATTGCCTCCGACAAAGTCTATCCTATACCTTTTACATTTTTTATTTATGCCATTGATAATTCCGTCAAAAATCTTAACATCCGTATTTTTTGGCAATGACAAAGAAACAACAGCATATATTGGCAACCCCCCCATTGCTGCAATATCGCTTACATTCTGCTCAATTGCTTTCATCCCAATCTGTTTCTGAGTAAAATATCCAAGAGAAAAATGTACGTTTTGGGCTAAAGCGTCTGTCGTAAAAATCAAATAATTCTTAGCGTCAAATTTTAGTACGGCTGTATCGTCCCCTAGTCCAACGATAACATCCTTGGAATAAAGCTTCGTTTTTTTCCTTATTTTATCAATCAGCCCAAATTCGCCGACGTCTTTAATTTTCATATTTGATTTATAATTTTTGATGCTTTAATAGTTTATATCAGAATTTTCTTAGTTCTTTGACAACTTAAACTTGCAAATATTTAAAACTTGTTATTTTAGTTTTGTTAACTTTATGCTGATAAATTTTGATAGTTGTAGAAAGTATTAAATACCAACGCTTAGAATTAATAATCAATGGATGATCAATCTAAAATTCAGAATCCTAAAATGAATGAATCAGAACTTCATTGGTTTTGGAACCTTACATCTAAATGGTGGTTTTTTCCTGTTTTTTATGTTACGATAACCTTTCTTACTTACCTTAATGTTTACGATAAAAATGATTACGAATTGTGGGTTTTCTTGTTATTTCTCCTACTTTTGCCCGCCGGGCTTATTTTTTATATTGATACCATTCTTCAATTTTTTAATCTAAGTGATATTGTTTATTGGGAGTTACCTATGCTATCAGCTTTAATTTTTCATATTTTTTTAATTATCTCAATTTTTTTTATATTCTACTTTAGAAGTAGGAAAAATAAAATTCTTAAAATTTTGATAATTACGCTTATCATTCTAATATTGCTTTCATTTTATACCATTACTTTTACATCCTTTTTTACTGGAGTTATAGGACTATGAAATATGATTAAAAATTTCAAAACCCTTCCTTTCCATTAAGTAATCAACCAATTTTCATTTATTGTCATCAATCAACAAAAGTCAGCCATTTTCTGTATTTCCTGTCTTTCCCCCTGACAACATCGTAAAATTTTCCCTTTATCTTTGACGTAATCTCCCCAGCTTTTCCATTTCCGATAATCTTATCATCAACGGAAATAATAGGAGCCACTTCTGTTGCAGTGCCGCAGAAAAAGAGCTCGTCAGCGTTTTTCACTTCTTGCAGAGTCACATTTTTTTCATAAGACTTAATGCCCATGCCTTTGCTAATCCTTATTATTGAATCGCGGGTTATCCCCGGCAAAGCACTTCTGCTGTTCGGAGTTATCAAATTGCCATTTTTAACAAGAAAAATGTTTTCAGCAGGGCCTTCAGCAACATAGCCGTTCTCATCAAGCATCAAGGCTTCATCATAACCTTTTTTCCTTACTTCGTGCATTGCAAGAATGGAGTTAGCATAGTTGCCGCTTAGCTTAGCCCCGTAAACGCTTGATTTATCAGAATGCCTTATAAAGCTGGATGTCCTAATCCTCAAATCTTTTGTATAATAATACCCCCATGGAATTGCAATCAAGGCGATATCAGTTGGAATGTCCTTTGGAAACACGCCGACATTCCCATAGCCATAGTAAGCCAATGGCCTTACATAACCATCGCCTATCTTGTTCATTTTAATCAGCTTCTTAACGGAGCTTATTAACTGGCTTTTTGTGAATTTGATGCTCATGCTTAATGCATTTGCAGAATAAAAAAACCTGTCAATGTGCTCATTAAGGCGGAATAAAGCAGTTCCTTCATCGGTTTTGTATGCATGCACACCTTCATAAATAGCACTGCCGTAATGCAAGGCATGCGTGAGCATATGCACTTTTGCATCCTGCCATTTTACAAATTTTCCATTCATCCATACAAACTTGGAAGTTGTTATTCCCATATTGCATTAAGGCAGCTATTTGACAATTTTATAACAGCTTTGCTGCCATTCTTAAAATTATATTCCCTGCTTACGGAATCCGCTATCAAAATACCATCTAACATCTCTGAAATTATGCTTATCTCTTGATTTGGCTTCAAAATTCCGTATTTTAGCCTATAATTTCTAAAAATTTTGCCTTCATACGGTTCGCGGACAACAAACTGGTAATTTTTTGAGTTTAGAGACAAAACCTTATTGCAGCATGATTTGGCCCATGCATAGCTTCCGGATGGTGTTGTTACTAATATTCCGCTGCTTTTCTGCCTCTCCCTTTTATTGCCGATTTGTACAACATACTTTGCAGCATGATAAGATTTTCTTGCTCCAATGAAGAACTCATTCAATGCAAGAGCTTCAACTTTTTTGTTGTTTATGCAAGCCTCCAATCTCAGCAATTTCCTGATTTTGGCATTTTTATTCACTACTTTTTTGAGTTTTGCCTCAAAATTATTTTTATTTGACTTCATAAAGAATCCTTCCTTGCTTTTGGTATCAGAATTCACGCCAATCAGCAGCTGGCTCTTGATAAAATGAGCTGCCCTTAAAAAAGTGCCGTCGCCTCCAACAGCAATTACCAAGTTTTTATTTTTGAACTGCACTTTGCTTAATTTATCCCTGTTGGCAAGTTTATAACTGATGTTGTATTTTCTTAATATACCTTCCACTCTTTCCAAAGTCAATTTTTGTTCTTTGTTTATCGGCTTTGTATAGACAATAAGCGCATATTTAAATTTCATATACAATTTGAATTAAACGGCATATTTAAACATTTTGTATGAAAGGCTAGTCATGCATTTCTATGAATTTGTCTGCAATTGCATCTGCCATTTCTTGCGTTGAGTTGTTGCCGCCCAAGTCTTGGGTTCTTGTTTTTTCTTCTTTCAAGACAGCTTCTATCGCCTTAAGTATCAATTGGCATGATTTACTTTGCCCAATATTGTCAAGCATCAAGGCGCCAGCCCATATTGTTGCTATGGGATTTATAATGCCAAGCCCTTTTAATTTTGCGGCGCTGCCATGGATTGGCTCAAACATGGAAATGCCTTCCGGATTTATGTTGCCTCGGGCAGCAAATGCCAGACTGCCTTGCATTACAGCGCCCAAATTGCTTAATATATCCCCGAACATATTTGGGGCAACTACGACCTTATATCTTTCCGGCTGCCGTATGAAATTCATCACAGCTGCATCGACAAGGCTGAACTCGAACTCTATTTCAGGATATTCTTTTGCAACTCTTTCAATAGATTCGCGCCAAAAATTGTAAATGTCAAGCAGATTGGCTTTATCAACAAATGTCAATTTTTTGTTATTATTGTTTTTTGCGTACTGAAAGGCATACTTGACTACCCTTTCGCACCCTTTTCTGCTCAAAATGCCTATTTGGTAAGCTATTTCGCTTCCTTTTGCTTCTATATCCAACCCAAATCTTATTTTGCAGGCGTTTTTGTCGATTTCAAGTTTTTGCCTGTTTTTGCCGTTCTTGGTCCTGCCGGCTGCCCCTATATAAAAATCCTCTGTGTTTTCCCTTATAATATCAAAATTAATATCTTCATGGGTTTTATTTGATAATGGGCTTTCAATGCTTGGCAGCAGTTTTATCGGCCTTAAGCTTATAAACTGGTCAAAGTACCTTTTTATCAAATTGGAAATACTTTTGTCGGCCTCCATTAAAGAATTGTCAAATGTGCCGCAATAAATTGCACTGCAGGAACTTTTTATTTCCTTTAAGGTTTTTTCCTCCAACATTTCCTTGGTTTCGGCGTAATGCTCAGCTCCGTGGGGGTGCTTAGTCCATTCAACTTCAAATTTGTCAAGTTCTGCAGCTTTCTCAATTACTTTAATCCCCTCATTTATCAGTTCCGGGCCTACACCATCACCAGGAAAAACAGCAATCTTATATTTCATTTTAGAATGTCAAAAATATTTGATTTTTGATGAACTTTTATTTGGATCAGCCTCTTATTTATATGATTTTTGGTTTTAGAAAGAAAAAATATTATAATTTGGCAAAAAGTTTATATACAATTTTCATAATCATTGAATAAACAATGATAGGCAAGAAAAAATTAGCTAAGATCGAGGAAGAGGAGCACAAAGAATTTCATAGAAGACTAATTTATATTATTGCGGTGATCTTATTATTTTTGTTTGGAGGAGCAACTTTTTATCATTTAATTGAAAAGTGGAGGTATATTGATTCTTTGTATTTTGCAGCGGCAACAATGACTACAGTCGGCTATGGCGACATAACTCCAAAAACTGATATTGGAAAGCTGTTTACTATTGTTTATGTATTTGCCGGTGTTGCAATTGCGTTATACGGCTTGTCGGTAATAGCTACTCATTTTGTTGAGGTAAGGGAAGAATTCTGGATGGAAAGTATCGGCAGAATGAGAATAAAACATCATACGCAAACTTTTTGGGACAAGCTGAAGAGTTTTTTCAGCTACGACTCAGATAAGCTGACAGATGAATATGAAAAAGTTAGAAAAAAATAATTACTCCAATAAAATCGCAGATTTTCCCGGCATTGCCTGCTTTGCTTTTGATTCTTTTGCGTTCTCTGCAATCATAACCTCAACGCTGCATTTGAATTCCTCCTCAAAATCCTTGGAAGCGTCGTTTAACGCATGAAATTCAGCTTCCTGATTTAAAACAACCTGCGGAATCTTGGTTTCGTCACTTAAAAGCTTTGGAACCAATCTGCTTATCTCGTTGCCATACATCTTCAAGTCTGTTGCCATTATTTTTTTCATTATTTCCCCTGAATTTCTTGTTTTCTTAATATCATTCTTTAAAATTTCCATAAAATCGCGCTTCCATTTCTCTGCAACAAATAAAGTTATCTTTTTAGGCTTGCCTATTTTCACAAGCTGCAAAATCTCAAGTATGTCCTTTCTTGTTGATTCGACAAGCGCTGCTATTGCCTCTGCCCTTTTGTCAATTTTGTTTTCATCATAGCTTGGCCATTTTTGCAATGAAGCAAATCCTTCCTGCTTTATTAAGTGCCAAAGTTCCTCGCTTAAATGAGGAGTGAAAGGAAGCATGAGCAATGCAAGATTTTTAATTGCCTCTCCAAAAACCTCTTTGTTTTTCTCCTTGTATTTCTGCAAAACATCAACAAACTCCATGATTTTGCCGATAGCCAGGCTGAACTCAAAATTTTCAATATACTCAGTAACTTTTTTTATTGTCAAGTGCATTTTGCTTAGAACATACTTGTCTTTGTCGTTTAATTTATGCTCATCGATATGTTTGTGTGATATTCCATTAAGATTGTCATTGACTAGCTTATAGACTCTATTTAGAAATCTGAACGAGCCATTTACTCCTTTGTCACTCCAATTCAATTCTTTCTCGGGCAAAGCCGCGAATAAAATAAACAAACGCGCCGTATCAGGCCCATATTTTTCGCTTATTTCAGCAGGGTCAACGACATTGCCAAGCGACTTGGACATTTTAGCTCCGTCCTTTATGACCATTCCTTGTGTTAAAAGCCTTGCAAATGGCTCATCAACTGTTGTCAATCCTAAGTCGCGCAATGCTTTTGTAAAAAATCTCGCATAAAGCAAATGCAGGATTGCATGCTCAATGCCGCCAATATACTGGTCAACTGGTATCCAGTATTCTGCAGCTTCCTTGTCAAAAGGCTCTTTCTCAAATTTTGGCGAGCAGTATCTTAAGAAGTACCATGAGCTGTCAACAAAAGTATCCATCGTGTCTGTTTCCCGCTTTGCCTTGCCTTTGCATTTTGGGCATTTTGTCTCGATAAATTCTTTACATGTTTCTAAAGGATTTCCTTGTCCTGTGAACTTGCATTTTTCTGGCTTTGGCAGTTTTACTGGCAAATCATCATATGGAACTATGCCGCATTTATTGCAGTAAACTATTGGAATTGGGGTGCCCCAATACCTCTGGCGAGAGATGAGCCAGTCACGAAGCTTGTATTGCACAGTTCTTTTGCCAAAACTATTTTTTTCCATCCATTGCGAGATTGGTTCAATAGCTTCTCTATTACTCATGCCAGAAAACTGCCCGGAATCAAACAAAATGCCATCTTCTGTGTAAGCTCTATCAGCTTTGCTTGCATCAACATATTTACCATCCCTTGATATTACAAATTTTAATGGTATGTTATATTTTCTAGCAAACTCAAAATCTCGTTGGTCATGAGCATCTGCCATTACAATTCCAGTTCCATATTCCATTATTACAAAATTTGCAAGCCATATTGGTATTTGCTCACCATTTACTGGGTTTATCGCATATTTTCCAAGAAAACATCCTATCTTATCTTTGCCTTCTGGAGTAGTTCTCTCTGCCAATGTTTGCTTTTTTATTTTTTTTAATGTCTCTAAGGTTTCTTTTTCATATTCTGTTCCTCTTACCCATTCTAAAACCAAAGGATGCTCAGGTGCAATCACTATAAAGGTTACGCTGTAGATAGTGTCAGGTCTTGTTGTGAATGTTGGGATTGTTTTGCCAGTATCTTTTAGCTTAAAGAAAATCTCAACACCGTAACTTTTTCCTATCCAGTTTCTCTGCATTATCTTTACTCTTTCAGGCCAATGCTCAAGTTTTTCAATGTCATTTAGCAATTCTTCTGCATAATCTGTTATCTTAAAAAACCACTGCTCAAGAAAAGTTTCTGTAACATCGTTTTGGCAGCGCCAACACTTGCCGTCAACAACCTGCTCGTTTGCAAGGACTGTTGCGCAGCTTGGGCACCAATTAACAGCAGCTTTTTTCTTGTAAGCCAGTCCTTTCTTATAAAATTCCAAAAATATCCATTGGTTCCATTTGTAATAGTTTTCATTACATGTAATTACCTCTTTAGTCCAATCGTACGAGAAACCCATCTCTTTCTGTTGTTGTTTTATAGTATCTATGTTAGTGAAAGTCCATTTATCTGGAGCTATTCCATGTTGAATAGCAGCATTTTCAGCTGGTAAGCCAAAGGCGTCATAACCCATTGGATGAAGCACATTAAAACCTTGCAGCCTTTTGTATCTTGCTAAAGCATCACCAATAGAATAGACTCTTAAATGACCCATGTGTAATGTTGATGATGGATAGGGATACATCGTTAAAATATACATCTTTTTTTTACTAAAGTCATCTTTTACTTCGAATATTCTTTTTTCTTCCCATTTCGCTTGCCATTTTTTGGCTATTTCCCTGAAATTTACCATTTCAGAATTAGATTTGTATTTTTGTTTTTAAAGATTATGCAAATACAAATTGAAAATTCAGCTTACAACTTCAACATCAACTTTCTCAAATAACTTATCGAAGGTAGCAATATACTTTATTTGCGCTAAGTCAATTATTGCTTGGCTCATGCAATCAGTAAAGCTAAAATCTAGTTTTGAGCTGTTAAAGATTTTAAACGCAGCATCAAATAAGTGCTTATCCCCATGTACTATTAAAATGCTTGCAAGTATTTGTTTTCCGAATATTTGTGCCTTTTCTTTTCCAAATTTTCGAAGCCCAACAGAAACTACCTCGTCAAAAATATCATCAGAAGTAAGCGTCTGGCCGTATTCATTAAAGTCTATTTTTTCAGCTAATTCCATAGCACGCTTATGGTGCACATCATCCTCGTTGTATAAGGCCAGAAAATAGCTGGCATCTAGAAACACAGCCACTATACTCACCCATAGATAATTGAGTCCGCTTGTTCGCTCAATAGCTTTGTTTTGGCACCGCCTCTTATGGTTTTCCAATCAGCTAACGATAATCTTGGTTTTTTAGATTCTGAAAGCCATTTTTCTATAGCAAGGGATATTGCAACCCCAACTGACAATTTAGCTCTTGCCGCTTCTGCCTTTAACTCGCTGAATGCGTCTTCGTCTACATTTTTTATGGTTACTTGTATTTTTGCCATATTGGTAAAACAAGTAAAACAAGTATTTAAATTTATCGATTAGAATTCTTTTCTTCTTCTTAAATACTCAACCAATTTTTCATTTATAATCACTTTATTATTATCAACAACATACCTGAAAGGCAAAACAACACTTTCATTTTCATTAATCTCAATCTCCAATTCATCGACAAACTTAAAGTCACTTAATTTTTTACCATCTAAAATCTTTTTAGCTACAAAAACAGCAGTATCAGTCGGCATCTGCTTACTGCCAAGATTTCTTGTTTGAAATTTTACTTTTGAATGTTTTAATTTATTGATTAGAATGTTAGTCCTCTTTTTTGCTGGATTATCGCCGAGAATTCCGCCAAAAACAAAATATTCAAAATTATTTTTATCGGTAGATTTTAATGTTTTTTTAGAATATTGTGATAAAATACATAAATTATTTAAATTTAATTCAGAAATACTTTTGTTGTATATAACTCCATATTTTTTTAGTTTATTCGGTTCTTTTTTATTATTAACATTTGTAAAAATTAAATTATTTTTTCCAACAATCTTAGAAATATGCTCGTATTCTATTAAGCACCAATCATAAAGCTTTGGTTCTAAATGCTCGATTATAAATTTCATTGTTTACTAAGAGAAAAATAAAATAAATTCAAAACTTCTTAAACTGCGCTGCTGTGTCTATCAAGTCGACATGCCCCAAAAACATTGCCCTGCAGCAGTATCTTTGCAAGCCAAGTTCATCAAGTATTTTTTTCCTTTCTTCGCCTTTGTTGATTCTTTCAGTATAAGATTCGTACAAATGTGCGATCGGGCGACCACAAGAAAAACATCTTATTGGAATTATCATTTTTGTCCTCCTTATCGATAGCTTTTTTGTACATGACTTCTAGCTTGTCCATGCCTGTTTGGCTTGGCAGCTTCCTTACGTCTTACATCAGCGACAAGCAGGTTCCTGTCGTAACCCAAAAATACATCCTTTAATTTATCGCTTTTTGCAAAACCGACTAATGCCTTTGCAATTGCCAGTCTTGAAGCTTCTGCCTGTGCAGTTACTCCACCGCCTGAGACATTAACATCAATATCAACCTTGTTAGCCACATCACCGGATAATATTAATGGCTCGAGCAATTTGAGCCTTGAAGTTTTTGGCCTTATAAAATCTATTGGAATATTGTTAATTCTGATTATTCCGTTTCCCTGCTTTAACGTCGCCCTTGCAATTGCAGTCTTCCTTTTTCCTGATGCATGGAGGTTTTTCATTTCAAACCCGTTGCCCTGCATATATCCTTTACCTTTAAATAATCTGTTGAACGCAACTTTTCTGCTTCAGCCCCATCAATCCTCAATACCTTTTCATTTTTTAGATATTCCGGCACCCCAATATAGCACTTTACATTCCTGAAAGTGTCTCTTCCACGGGCTCTCTTAAAAGGAAGCATTCCCCTTATAGTTCTTCTGACGAACATATCTGGCCTTCTGTAAAAGAATGGCGCTTTTGTAGGCGCTTTTCTGTGGACCCTTCTTATATATTCCCGCAATATAGCAGATCTTTTTCCGCTTACAACAGCCTCTTCGCAGTTTATGACATTCACCTTGTTGCCTAGCAAAGCCTGCTTTGCAGCATAACTGCTCAGCCTTCCCAAAATTGTGTCTTTAGCGTCGATTATCATTTTGCTAACCAATTATTCTTACTCCTTTGCCACTTGGATTTTCTTTGCTTAATTCAAGTAATGGTATGATTTTTGCCCCAACTCTTTCAATCTTTTCCTTTGCGCCATTTGAAAACTGGAATGCCGAGATTGTAAGCTTATGCTCCAAATTTCCTGCTCCAAGAACTTTTCCAGGCACTACAACAATTTCATTCTCTTTTGTGTATCTGCTTATGCTTGAAAGATTAACAACTCTTCTCTGCCTTGTAGGCTTTTCCAAGTCATTTGCAACCCTCTTCCACAAGTTGATGGATTGTTCATTACTTCTTTTCTTGAGTTCCTGAATTACGCTCTGCAAAATTGGGTTTGTTGGTCCTGTTCTTTTCATTTTATTTTTGGTATTTTTTATTATAATGCGGGGGACGTGATTCGAACACGCGCACCCACTAAGGGACTAGGCCCTCGACCTAGTGCATTTGGCCTTCCTTGCGGAAATTGACCAGGCTCTGCCACCCCCGCATAATTATCATTGGGGGATTATTTTGCTTTCTTTAATTCTTCTACAAGCTCATCAAGCTGCTCGTCAAAAATGTCTATTGCCTTGTTGACAATATCCTTGCAGCTTAACTGTCCAAATGATTCAATATAAAAAACAAAGTCTGTGTTACTGGCAGTGACTTTCACATTTTTGTCTATCTCTGAAAAATCCAATGACAAGTCGCAATCAAGCACCCTGTCCTTGTTGATTAACAGCTTTCTGTCTTTTATCTCGAAAATATTATTATGATCCACTTCTATTATGGCTTCAGGATTTTTCACATCGCCTGTAATCTCTATGACAGGCCTGTATTTGTAGTAAACATGGCATGGGCTCCATTTCGTATGTTGCCTGCCCTTGCCGAGGACTGCAGTAGCTTCCAGCTCCAGAGACTGTCCCTTCAGGAGCTTTACAATCAGCATATTGCTGTAAACCGGCTTAACTGCAGGATCCTTGCTTTTTATTTCAGATGCATAAACATTGCCTGTCTTTGAAGCCCGCAGCACCATCTTTAAACTGCAGCGGTTGCAGCCTTTGCCTTCGCATTTGCATTTGTCAGGCAGATTGTAAGATTTTAAATCAGTTTTTAAAGGAAGCAAGCCGAGCCTGTGAGCAACCATCTCGTCATAAAGTATTGAATTATTCTTGCTGAATTCAATATCCTCAATAGCCATAGTTGGGACTTCGTCTATCATAAGCCGCCTTAATGTATTTGCATATACATGGTCAGAGTCTTTCAAAATAAAAGAAAGCTTTCCCTGCTCCTTGTTGTTTTCCAAAACCCTTATTTCCATAGCCTAAACCCTCCTTCCTCGTCTGCCGCCTTTTTTCCTGCACCCATCATGCGGCAAAGGAGTAACCTCTTCTATAATGCCTATTCTTAAGCCCATCCTTGATAATGCCCTTATTGCAGCTTGCGCTCCCGGCCCTGGACTTGTCGGCCCGTTATGCCCGCCCGGAGCTTTTATCTTTACATGGATTCCCGTAATTCCTTTATCCATTGCCGTTTCAGCAGCTTTTTTTGCAGCTATCATGGCAGCTGTAGGCGAGCCTTCCATCCTGTCGCTCTTGACAACCATGCCGCCTGAGCCGACTGCAAGCGTTTCAGTGCCTGTTATGTCAGTAATATGTATGATTGTGTTGTTGTACGATGCGTATATATGCGCTATTCCCCACCTTTGCTGTCTTTGCTCCATATTACTTTGCTTCTGTTTTTTGCTCTTTAACCTCGTTTGTTAAATTTATAGTATGCATCAGTCTAATTTTTGGCTCTTCCTCTATTGAAACAAGATAAGAGGGGGTTGTTATTTTCCTGCTGCCAACAGTTATATGCTCGTGCGTGATGAACTGCCTTGCCTGCCGCATTGTCTTTGCCAACTGCTTTTTGCATACCAATGTCTGCAGCCTTCTTTCCAAAATGTTTTTTAGTCTAAGGTTCAGAACATCCTCCACTTTTGAGTCCTGTTTTAACAAACCCAGCCGATAAAGCCTTTCCAGCAGCTGCTTTTTTTCAATTTCTGATTGTGCAGTCCTCTCGCCGATTATTGTCTTTGCCCTGTGGAGGAACTTCTTGAGCATGGAGTCCATTTTCCAGACTTCGTACTTTCTTCTTAGCCCATACTCTTTCAATATCTTCTTTTCCTCCTCTATTCTTTCCTTCTGCCATGGATGAGACGGCGTTGAGAATTTTTTCCTTTGCCTTTTTGGATCGCCCATTTTAAAATTTTAAACTTTGCCTGCTTTTGCCCCTTCTTTTCTTCTAACTCCTAAAACCTTGCCTTTGTTTTTCCTGAAGTTTGACCTTGTTCTTTGCCCACGGACAGGCAGCCCAAGCATATGCCTTATTCCCCTGTAGGATTTTATCTTCTTCATCATTTTGATATCATTGTCCTGTGTAAAAGTCAGGTTTGTGCCTATCAAGTGCTTGTCCGTTCCATCCTCAGGATCCCTTTTCCTGTTGAATAGCCATTCCGGAATCTTAAATTTTGACGGCTCTTTTAGGATTTCGTCTATTTTTGCCGTTTCAGCATCTGTCAAATAGCCTGTCTTTTTTGTTTTTTCAATGCCTGCAACGTTGCATATAGCGTTTGAGAACATTAAATTAATGCCTTTGATTTTTGCAAGTGAAAGTTGCAGTGGCTTGTTTCCGTCCAAATCCGTATTTGCAACCCTTACGAAATATTTTAACTCTTGTTTTTGCTCTTCTGGCATTTTTTATTGTAAAATTATTTTCGATTAAATTTTTAAATATAGTTTTAATTTTTTTTCAATCCGTTCGGGCTTCGCCCTCACAGCATTTAGTACTCGGCGTCGCTCTCTGCCATACGCTCCGCCTCGCCTATTTATTACATTGAAAATATATAGCCGAGAAATAAAGCGTTCTGTATTATTTGATAACCCTAGAAGCGCTCATATCGAACTCGGGCTGAATTATGGGAAATGGGATACCCTAGCTATTTAAAAAGGTTACTGATTTTTTGCCTAGGCCTGGATTTTTGAATCCGAAGATTCTTGTAAGCAATACGCACCGAAGCGCATATCACCTCCCAGATTGCCTCAAAAAGCATTATGGGTTTGGAATCTGTGTTTATAAATTTTGTTTGAACAGCAATCTTTATAATTGGTTTTAAATATTCATACTTATATTATGACTGCGGTAGTTTAATGGTAGAATAAGCGGCTGTGGAACAACCTTTTCTTTTGCAAAGAAAAGCTTGACCAAAAGAAAGGCACTCGCGAGGTGGTGGGGTAAACCCCCACTAGCTTGAGTATTTGCTTTTATGATGGAAAGGTTGTATAGACCCCGCTTGGCGCGAGTTCGATTCTCGCCCGCGGTCCTTTTACTTAAATGGTAGCTAAAGGAATTGTCTATAGGATAAATAAAATCATAAGAAGGATTAGGATCAATAGATTTATCCTCTTATTGTTATTTAGTGTTTTTTTCTACAAAGCTTTACTAAATAGCAACCCACAATACAAACTGATAGAAAAATTTACAGATGCTACAAATTTAAGAGGTGGTTTTAACATAACTAAAACTTATGCTCTTGATGAACCTAAACCCATTGAGGAAATATTGTCTATTTTTATTGGTAGACTAAAATTTGATGAAATATGTTTCCAAGACAATGGTTCTACTATAAAAGAAGAGGCATTTAAGGGTTCCACATTATCAGTCATAGCAGAATACAATAACCAAGAAAAAGAGATTGCGTTTATTTCAAATATAAATTCTCCATCAAAACCTGTTTGTTTTCCAATAGTTTTTAATAATATAAATTATATTTTAAAATTTGACAGCACTAATGGTATTACTTCGGGTTTTGCTAGAGATATACCAGAAGCGATTATATCACCAAATGTATTTGTTTATTTAAAGATAAGTTATTTATATTACATTGGGTTATTCTTTTTGGTTTTTTTATATTGTGGATTGTTTTTTATTGCTATATTAAAAATACGTGAATTAATTTTAGAATGACTTCAATGCCAAAAACTGAAGAGGAATGGAAGAAGAAGCTTTCTGCTGAGCAATATCATATTTTAAGAGAGAAAGGCACTGAGATGCCTAACACAGGCAAGCTTCTCCACAACAAGGAAAAAGGGGATTATGTTTGCGCAGGTTGCGGAGCTGAGTTATTCCCATCTGATACAAAGTTTGATTCCGGCACAGGATGGCCGAGCTTTGACAAGGCAAACATGCAAAATGTTGGGCTAAATAAAGATTTCTCGCACGGTATGATAAGGACAGAAGTTATCTGCAAGAAATGCAAAGGGCATCTGGGGCATGTCTTTAATGACGGACCAAATCCAACAGGAAAAAGATTCTGCATTAATTCATGCGCTTTGGACTTCAAGAAAAAATAGCTATTCTTTTGCATAATATTCAATATTCAAAATAAACCTGTAAATAATATACGGCAAAACAAAAGAAGCAGCATAAATCACAGCTATTAAAAATGGGTTATGGATATTGGTAAAATTCAATTTTTCAGACAAATCATTTGAAATCCCTGATATAACAAAAATAGTTATCAGCGCTGTCAAAGGAATCAAGACTGCTAAAATTAAATGGTGCCTTTTTTCAAGATGCTCTATGCTTCTTATCACAAGCTCGAACAGCAACCCAAAAGAAATGCCCAATATAATAATTATAAGATAAAGAGGCATCCCGGAAAGCGCCATTAAAACAGGAATTAATGCGACGGAAATTGCATAATTTGCGGCAATTATAACAGCTAGCAAAATCCAGTAAACTCGTTTGTCAAGAAACCTTACATATTCTGGCTTGTTCCGCTTTGCGTCCTGTATGATGCCGACTGCCTTCTTAATCTCTCTCTTGCCCCATCCCTTTTTTTCCAGCCTCTGAATTAAATTACGCATATTGAAAGTGAGTGAGCTTCGCTCACATGTCAGGCCTCTTCCTTCTCTTCATTGATTGTCCGCTTTACAAAAGAAATAAAATTCCTGGTTTTCTCGTAATCCTCCTTTAAAGTGTCAATATTCACCTCAACTATTTCTCCTTTGTCAATTGTGGCTATCATTGTGACATGCCTTCTGAATTCTTCCCTTCTTGTATACTCCGCCTTGCTTAACTTCCTTAGCCTTAAATAGAAATTGATATAATCACGCAATTCAAGGTTGTCCGGAAAGATTTTTTTAAGCAAATCACATCTAAGGCCTGCATTTGTCGGGATGCTCGCCACTAATTTTTTTTCTTTTGCATACTTAAGCAATGCTTCTAAACCAAAGCCTATGCAGTTAATCAGCCTTTCAATTACATGCTTGATGACATCAACTGTCCTTGTATATTTCAAGCTCACCCAGAACAAGTGGTCAACTCTCTTTAATTCCTGAACTGCATCATCAAAGGATTCTTTCATTTTGAGCTACCTATTTTAGCATCGGCCTTCAAAATGAAGGCTACGAACGTGTCGAATGCGAGTGAGCTTCGCTCAACTCGCTCACAACTCACTGAGTATGCTTTCATAAAACATCGTGCAGAATTATTTGTTTTGCAATTTTAATATGGCTTCTGCCAAGTTTCCATTGCTCTGCTGCAAAGCATCCAAAGCCTCTTCTTTTGTGCAGTTTGTCTGCTCGACCACTGTTGCCATGTCATCCTCATTTATCTCTGCTTTATCATCTTTTTCAACTTCAGTTGCATCACCCACAATTTGAAATGTTTCCTGACCCATCATGTTAACCTTGCTGACTTGTGGGTTTTTGATTATCAAGTCTTTATCAGCCATTTTTATAATGACAAGCTCTGCATCAATCTCTTCCTGCCTGATGCCAAGCCTCTTCATTGCCTTCTGCATTTCCCTTGGGTTCATTCCAAGCATAGACTCACCTTATCCCCAGCAGCCTGTTGCCGTAAGAATAAAGAAATACCATAATTATAATGACAACAACACAAAGCACGATTATATGCCCTGGTTTAAACTTAATTTTGCTTTTGTACTCGTCAAAGTATCTTACCAGACCTCCCATTCCGGAAGGCATAGAAATCCTGTCTTGGGCCATTTTAGTTTATTTTTATATGTCGAAAATGTACCATTAGTCTATAACTAATGGACGTAAGTCAAATGTGCTTGTGCAAGATGGTATATTTTCGAGCATGCTCAAAAACCACCATCAATGCAAACCTATAATTAAGCTTTCGCTTCATGCCACCCATCTATGAGGGATGGTTTTTGACACTTGACAAATAAAGGGCAGGGTTCGAATAAGCCACCTTTTGTCAGGCCA
>Ga0082335_1003565_pt1 | contig 25342 bp, 23 predicted proteins | sample Subgrocontami58m_FD_72375 | JGI IMG/M metagenome (GOLD analysis project Ga0082335, IMG submission 72375) | Subsurface groundwater microbial communities from S. Glens Falls, New York, USA - GMW37 contaminated, 5.8 m (SPADES assembly) (version 2) ...
CCCTGGCCGGATTATCGGGTATCCAGGTGGGGATTATAGAGCCGAGATTCTTCGGCAATGTGCTTTGCCATTATGGCGAGCTGCGGTTAGCGGCGCAAATAAAGGGACAACGATAGGAGGAGAATTATGGCACTGGGCAAAGGTTTCGAGGGCATCCTCGGCGTCAAAAAAGAGGCCGCCTACGGCACGGCGATCATCGTTACGGAGGCGATCCCCTTCGTCTCGGAAAGTTTCGGCAACGACATCGAAAAACACCTCGATGAGGTGTTGCGGGGCAAAGCAGGCGCCGGGGCGTCGCTTGCGGGGAACAAAAAATATCCCTTCACGCTCCCCTGCAAGCTCACCTACGAGGATCTCGACCTGCTCATTGCGATCGCGCTGGGGGCCTCCAGCGGCGCCGTGGTCAACGGCGCGCTATACGACCTCACGTATTCGTTGGCGGAAAACCTCGCCAATTCGTTCACGGCGGCGGTTTACAAGGGCGTCTCCGTCTGGGAGTTCGCGGGCAACAAGATCGACACGTTGAAAATCTCCGGCACGGCCAACAAGCCGGTGGATATCGAATTCGGCGGCGTCGCGAAAGCCCTCGACCTGGCCTCCGCGTTGAATACCGCGGGCATCCTGACGGCGCTGACCACGGAAGATGCGGCGAGCAAAATCATGTTTTCCGACCTGGAATTTAAAATCGCCGCCCAGGCATCGGCGCTCTCCGGAGAGACGGAAAAAGGCATCAGCGCGTTCGACCTGGCGCTCAGCAACCACCTTAAACTAGATGATTTTGACAACCGGGCGACCACGATCCTGGAGCCCCAGCGCGATGGTTTCCGGGAGGTGAAATTCAATTTCACCGTGCCCCGCTACGAGGCGGACACGTACCTGGCCTGGCGGGACGCCGACACGGCCCTCCATGCCTGGCTGAAGTTCACCGGCGGCAATTACAAGTTCGACATCCACCTGCCGAAAATCAAAATCGACAAAGCCGAGGCGCAAATCAGCGGGCCGAAATTAATCGAGCAGAAAATTTCCTGTACCTGTTTCCGCGATCCCGCCTCGACCTCGGCCAGCTTCACGCTGACGGACGAGATGGAAATTGCCGTGACGAACGCCCGTAGCGCTTCGCCGCTGGCGTAAGGGCAAGGGTTTTGAGCGTTGAGTGAAGGAGTTAAATCATGACCATCGGAGCCGGATTTTCCACCACGGCGGCCTGGAAAAAGGAAGACAAACAGTCCGCTTACGGCGGCGTCATCGAGGTGGGCGCGAATGAACAGATGCCCCTGATTTCCGAGAGCCTGGAGCGGGGCATCGAAAAGGAGCCCGACAACACGATCCGCAACAAGGCGGGTGCCGGCGCCGCCGACGTGATCGGCAAAACGGTGGCCGGTACGGCGGTGTTTGACCTGATGTACCGGGGCCTGGAAAGCCTGCTCGTCTGCGCGCTCGGCCATGCCGATTACACCGCCTCGCCGGCCACCGTGGCCGCCGGCGTCTATAAGCACACCCTCGAGCCGGCCGAAAACCTCCACGCCGAGGGTTGGCTGGCCGGGGATGGCGTGCTGGCGGATTCGGGGCTGCTGGCGGGCGATCAGAAGGTGCGGCGGGGCGCGCTCGTGATCGACAAGGGCGTTTCCCTCTGGGAATATGCCTCCTGTATGATCCAGGCGCTCACCATTACCGGCAGCGCCAAAGGGCTGCGCCTGGAGGCGGAGCTGGTGCCCTACACCCTGGACCATGCCTCCGCCGTCAATACCACCTCCGCCGCCTGGTCGATCCCGGGAACGGACTGGCTTTCCGTCCTCTTCCAGGACATGGTGGTCTGGCTCGATGATTATTCCGCTGCCGTGGCCCTGACCAGCGCCGACGCCCTGGGCATTTCCGAATTCAGTCTCAAACTGGAAAACAGCCTGAAAATCGAGAAAGACAGCCTCTCCGGCCTCTATATCGCCGAGCCGCGGCGGGACGCCAAGCGTAGGGTCACGGGTTCCTTCACCATGCCGCGCTACGAAAGCGACGCTTTCCTGGCCGATCTGGACGATCAGACCGCCAAGATGGCCATGTTGAAATTCACCGGTGCGGAAATCGGCGCCACGGGCTATTACCGGACGTTCTGGGTCTGGTTGCCCACGTTAAAGTTCGACAAGGTTGATGCCCAGGTAAGTGGGCCCAAGTTGATCCCCGTGAAGCACGCCTTCACGGCGGAGTTGCCGGCCGCCGTGCCGGCAGGCTTCCCCACGCAGGCCGCCAAGGAGTTGCTGCTGCAAATCCAGAATGATTACGCCGCTAACCCATTAATTTAAGGAGATATTATTATGCCGCTGCAAATTGTAAAAAAGGACGAACGCCTAACCCTCGAGATTGCCGGTTCCAAGTTGTTTTACCGCCGCATCGCCACCGGCGCCCGGGCCGCCATCGTCGCGAAGCACACCAAGCGCGGAAAAACGGACTGGAGCGCGGTGACGGCGGACATCATCCGCTATGCCCTGCTGGGCTGGGAAAACGTGCAGTCGGAAGGGAGAGATATTCCCTTTGACGCCGAATTGGCGCTGGCTTTGCCGGAGGAGTCCCTGTCGCAGTTGATGGAAGCATTCGGCGGCACGGGCGAAGACCAGGAAATGGCGGTGGCGGAAAAAAACTGACCGATTTCCTCGTCTGGCAGTTGACCTACCGGACGTCCTGCGCCGCCTGTCGGGGCAACTATTTGGAGGACGACCGGCAGCCGCCCTGCGAGGAAAAAGGGCACTGCCCCATTGGCGCCGTGGATCTGCTCCCGGAGAATTACCAGGCCCTCGATCTGTACTACAAAATCGAGGCCCTGGGCGCGGAGACGGTGTTCAGGATGGCCGACATTACCCTGACCCAATGGGAGGCCGAGGAAATTTTGGAAAAAATGGCGCAGATCGCCCGGATCATCAGCGACTGGCAGGCGCAGCAGAAACAAAACACAGGGGCGTGATGCGGAAGCCCGCAGGGATCGCATCGTGTCCCCGGAAGCGGAGAAAAGGAGACTTATATGGCACGCTTAACCATCATATCATCCACGCCCGTGAACGTCGCCACCCTGGAGAAGTTCACCCAGGACGAGGACCTGAAACCCACCGCCAGTACTTTCAACGGCGCGTCCGGGCGGACGATCACGCACAACTACGGCCACACGAACTACCAGGTGCTCGCAAACCCCACGGCGGACGCGGCCGGCTTCCTGGGCGAGGTCTGGTTTTCCAAGGCGAACAATACCGTGGTGATCTACAACAGCGGCCCCGCGGTAGGCGCGTTCGATTACACGGTACTGCCGCACTCGTAAAAATGTTCCCCCTTTGAAAAGGGGGACTAAGGGAGGAAGAGAAGGATGTCAAAACAGACTACCATCACCATCCTGGAAAACGGTCAGGTGCAAATCAGCGGGTTCGAGTGCCCGCTGGGCCGCGTCATAAAACAAACATTGGACCTCTCGCCCTGCGCCGGCTCGCGCGTCCGTATCTGGCTCGACGAGAACAGGAAGTTCTCCGTCGATTCCCGGAAAAACCACTACTGGCAAATCGCGGAATTGGACGTCCCGCCGCAGACCTACGCGGAAACGGCAGGCGAGCCGGACGGCGAAGGCCGCCCGACGGTGTTGCGGGCGGCCGTGCCGATCGATCTAAGCGCCGCGGAAATAATGGTCTGGGACCTCCCGGAATAGTAGCATTGTATCCAGGAAATATATGGAAAATACCGTAAAAATCACCATCAAGGTCGATGATCAGGGCTCGGCGAAGGTCACAACCTTTTCCAAAACCCTGACCGACCAGGTCGCAAAGGCCAGCGGCGCCGTACAGGCGACTGCCGCCGCGATGGGCAAGCTGGATTCCGCCGTCCAGGGCGCGAGCGGCACGGTGGAAAAGGGCACACGGACCATGCAGGAGCTTGCCAAAGGATCCAACGCGGCAACAACGGCGGCGGCGGAAAGCGCCGGCGCGACGGGCAAAACAAGCTCCGCCGTCATGCGCCTTATTGCGAAGCTCGGCGGCCTGGTGCTGGCGTGGCAGGCCGTCAAAAGCGCCGTCCGCTCGGCAATGGAATATCTGGGCCAGATCGAAACCGCCACATTGGGAATTGCCGCCGCTTTCATGACCGGGGGCAAATACATCGACGCCACCAGCGGGAAGGCCCTCACGGCGCAGGCCTCCCTGCAGGCCGCTCAGGCCGACTCGGCTAAACTCGTCAAAGAGTTGCAATACGCAAATTTACAAACCATCGCCACCCTGGATCAGCTGATCATCGCCTACCAGCAGACGCTGCCCGTGGCGCTCGCCAAGGGCTTCAATGTACGCCAGGTCAAGGAATTCACCGTGGCGATGGTGCAGGCGGCGGGCGCCATTGGCCTGCCGATGGACCAGTTGGGCGAGGAGACCCGCTCCCTCCTTACGGAGAATATCAATCCGCGGAACAGCCGGATCGCCACCGTCCTGGGCCTGCGCAATGAGGACATCGCCGAATACAAAAACAATGCCGCCGGGCTCTTCTCTTTTCTGATGGAAAAGCTGGCCGCCTACAAGGTGGCGGGAATTGAGGCGCAAAACACCTGGGCGGGCCTCTGGTCCAACACAAAAGACCTGGCGCTTCAATATCTCGGCCAGGGCCTGGAGCCGCTCTTCGAAGCGGTAAAATACGAACTGCAGGGCCTGGTTTCCCAGGTCGCGACGCTCGACGAAAAAACCAAGACTATCAAGTGGGCGCCAGAATTTCTCAGTGGCGTCCAGTCTTTGCGCGATGGCGTAAGCGCGGTCATTGCCGAGGTTTACCGGCTGGGAATGCTGGCGGACAAGGTGGGCGGCAGCATGACGCGCCTCCTCTCCTGGACTCCCCTCGCCGTGGTGCCCTCCTGGGCTGAAGGCCTGCACAAACGCAACGAGGATTGGCTGAAGCGCTACGATGCCTCCAACAAGGCCCTGTCGGACATGGGCATGCGCGCCGCCGGTTGGAAGCCCATGACGCCGGATATGGACAAACAGATTCGGGAGGCCGTGATTCAAGGCAAAAAAATTGCCGACCAGACATGGGTAAATATCGGCGGAGACGAGGACGGTGGCGGAACAAAACAATTGTTGCGCTATTTCCGCCCGGTAGAACAAAATACCATCTACGAGCAGCAAAAGAAGGAAGAAGAAGATAAGGTGGCAGCCACAAAAGCCTCCCTGGAATCGCTGAAAAAGATCAACGAGAATTATTTTCAGGATCAGGAGAATAACCTCAAATTTATCAGCGACATTACCAAAAGCTCCAGCGCGGCCAATTATCTCGCGGAAAAGGACGCCCTGGAAAAGCGATCGGCACTGGCCACCGAATACTATGCCCGGACAAAAGCGGAGATATCCCTGGAGGCCCAGGCGCGTTCCCAGGAAGAGCGCAGCAAGCTGGCGGACGCGCAATTCATTGCAGAAAAGATCAAGGCCCTGGACGCGGAAGTGGCTGCAAAAAAACGGGAGCTTGGCCGCCAGCAAATTCTCTCCACTCTCCAGACCGCCGAGGCGGATAAGCAGGCCCTGACTGCCCGTCTCCAGGAATACCAAAAATTCTACGATTCTCTCCAGGGGATGATCCAGAAAAACGCCGAGGATCAAAAACAGAAACTCGCGGAGTTAAGCTCCCTCTACCGGCAGCAGGCGGATCTGCAGAGGAGCACCGCGGCGATGCTGCGCGGCCTGGATGAAATCAACATGACGCCGACCCAGAAGTATGAGTCGCAAAAGCGCGGCCTCTCTGACCAATACATGGCAGCCATACAGGAAACCGGGCAAGGGCAAATAAAAGCCCTGGAGGAATATAAGCAGGCGCTGGCCAGCTTCGGCCAAGCTTGGTCTCAGGGCGTCGTAGAGGTGACGCAAAGCTCCTTCTGGGGCGAACAAAAGAAGGTGGTGACCACCGGCCAGGAGATTATTGCCTCGGTGCGCAGCAATATTGAAATGGCCGGCAATCTCCAAAAGCGCGCCCTCGAGGAACTGGAGGCGGAAAAACAAAAGGAAATCGACACCAGCAAAACCTGGGGCGAGACATTGGTGCAAGCCGCCAAGGAATGGGCTGGGGAGATCGACAAGCTCAAGGGCACGATCGGCGAATTGTCCGACAAAATCGCGCAGATGCAAAAGGCCATCACCATCACCGGCGAGGACCGGGTATCTCCCGTGGTGGACACCATCGCCCGGGCGCTGGCCGCGCTGCACGAAAAGGCGAAAGCCCCAATCGTTATCACCACAATCCAGCGCACCACAACCGAAAGTGTCGGCGCGCCCCTTGCCTTGTCTGATTTTAATGCCGGCGGCGGCGGAGAATCTAGCGGGTACATGGCGCCCTTTGATTACATCACCGGATACGCCCAGGGCACGCCCTACGTCCCCCGCACCGGCCTCTACCGCCTCCATGAGGGCGAGATCGTGGTGCCTCCGGAGGAGTCCCGCGCGATCCGCAAGCGGGCAGTTTTACAGGGGCTGTCCGGGGGCGGCGCTCAAAATGATTTCGAGGCATCCGGCGACGATACCGCCTTCACCACCCGGGATGGAGCGGACAATTACGCCCTCCGGGAAAGTCTCATTTACCGGCCGCCCGTTGACCGGGCGCCGCGCCAGACAGCCGCGGCGGGAAAAACGGTTAATAGCCGCTCCGTCAAAATCGGCGACATTCATATTCATATCCCCGCGTCCGCGGCGCCGCAACGCCCCGAGGATTGGCGATCCATAACACGGGAATATATCGTCCCGGAACTGGAGAAGATCGGCCGTGCCTAATATAATTTTCACCAAGGGCGCCCAGTCATTTACTTTTTCCAAGGGCCGCAGCTTTCCCCTCGACGACCCCGGCCAGGTTAACGTGCCGGTGGATTACAGCGAGGGCGGCCAACTGTATGCCTACGACAAAGGCATCAAGGAAAAGTTTTATAATATCGCTCTGGAACGGGCGTCCCAGGCGGATTACGACAATTTTGACAATTGGCTGCTCAACGTCGCCGTGGGGCCTCGAAACAGCTTCACCTATACCGACGAGGCCGGTGCCGCCCATACCGTCCGCCTCCTGGATACCAAAACCCCGCTCCGCGCCGTGGCGCACGAACTATATTCCGGAACAATCCAATTAAGGGAGGAATTATAAGATGGGACCAATGAAACTGTATCGCCTGCTCCAGGCGCATGTCGGCAACATGAACAACCTGGTGGTCGCCCTCTATAAAGAGGAAATCACCCCCGCAGACGCATTGGCTCAGGCGATCGCTAAGCTGGAAGAAGCGCTGGCCGCGCTGACCGCCGAATAAGAAAAGGTTGTCTAACCCGCGCCGGCGGGAATCAAGGGAATAAAGATGCGCAGCTTTAACGCCAGTTTCGTCACCGAGAAAAATAAACGTGCCGACGGCCCCCGGCCGATCAATCTGTTGACGTTTGCTTTTACCGCTCCCGTCTACATTTCGGATCGGGATGTCACACCTTCCGGAGGCCCTGCCCATCAAGGTATCGTCAAGTCCTGGGGTTTTGTGGATACCTCCATCACCCAGACGCCCGGCAGCGGCGTTCTCGGCTCCGTCGACATCGCCGATCTACAGTTGACGCTGATCAACTCCACGGCGCCCGCTTTTTCCGACAATTTCACCGCCGATGACCCGCCCGAGAACGTCGTCGTTACCCTCTACCAGTGGTTCGAGGGTCTGGCCTATTCGCAAAAGGAGATTATTTTTAAAGGTGTGATCACCGGCCAGATCAAGCACAGTCTCCACACCTGCACCCTGACCGTCCGCGGTATTTTCGATAAATATAACAAGCAGATCGGCGAATCTTTTTTGATCACGCCGGCCGCCTTCCCCGATGCGGACCCCGACGATTACGGCAAGATGCAGAATATCATCTACGGTACCTGCCCGGACGTGCCCTGCCACGCCATCGTTTCCGGCGACGTGAACAGCCTGGCCGCCGACATGACAGCGGCGCAGACAACAGTTGTTCTCTCTGATTCCTCCTATTTCCCGGCCTCCGGCATAATCGGCATCGATGCGGAGCAGATCAGCTACACCGGCAACGCGGCCAACACTCTGACCGGCTGCACCCGCGGCTACAACGCCACCACCGCCACCACCCATGCCGTGGGCGCGCCCTGCTGGGAAGAATTGCCCGTGTTCGTGTATCTGGTGGCCGGCCACCCGGTCAAGTCCATCGGCGACATCTACGTGGACGGCGTGCGCATTACCTCCGTCTGCACCAAATACTCGGGGCAAACGGGGGACGAACTGGCCGGCTGGGCCGGGAAAGCGGTGTTCACCGTGCCCACACGCCTGACCAGGCAGCAGGCAATTGATCTGATTTTAACCGACGGCATCGCCATCAACGACGGCATCGGGGTGCTGGACGGCATTGGCGTTACTGATGGCATTAGTATCAACGATGCGATTTCCGTGGTAGACGGGATCGGCGTGTCGGATGGCATATCGGTCTCCGATACCATCTCCGTGTCCGATACCATCGGGGTGAGCACCGGCAGTCACGGTCACCCGGCCAGCGCCAACGAAGCCATCGTATGGGGTTTCCAGGTAGCAGCGGTAATAACTGGCACCGCCACTGATCCCTTTTATGTAATAGACAATGTATTTAACACGGGATGCGTGTTAAATAGTAACGATGCAAAAATCAAAGTTAGCAGAGCACAGCCTGTAAGTTATAAGGGAGTCCCAAAAAGAGCCCGCGCGGGAATGACGGTGGGACTATTGTCGGGACATACGATCACGTTTAATTTCAAGGGTCAATACGGGAGCCTGATTTGTGGGGTGACGGTCTCCACGGATTCCGCCACGCAGGTAGGGAACTGGGTGAGTGTTGGCGCACACTGGGACACATGGGGAGAGTTAACCGCAGCGTACGGCGAAATAACAAACAACTTCAGCCAGACAGCCGTGATGGAGGTCTGGGTGGAGATCGAATATGAGCCGACCGTTGATGACAATGCCGCGACTGGCGTCGCCAAGACCGGATCAGCTTCGAAATCCGGATCAGCTTCGAAATCCGGTTCCGCCACCAAAACCGGTTCCGCCACCAAGGGCGGCACGGTCAGCCGCTCCGGCGCGGTTTCCAAAACTGGCGCCGCCTCCAAATCGGGCACCGTATCCCGGTCCGGCGCCGTGACCCTCTCCGGCAACTCCGTCGCCGATGTCCGGATCGGTAAGCTCGTCACGGCCAACGTCGACGGCTACCAGGATGACGCCCCGGGCACCTACACCGGCACGCCGAACGCTTTAATCGCGCGCCCCGATCATGTTTTCAAGCACCTCTGGTGCGTCCTCCTCGGTGCGCCCTCGGCCGATCTCGACAGCGCCACCTTCGCGGCCGCCGCCGCCTATTATGCGGCCAAATCCTATGCCTTCGCCCTGCTGATCAACCGCCCCATCGCGGCCGCCGAGCTGCTGATGCGCCTGGCTCTGCAGTGCCGCTCCCGTTTTTTTGTCACCGCCTATGGCACGGCGAAGCTCATCGTCCGGCAACTGGACCAGACGAGCGGCCACGCCATCGTCAAAAACGAGATCAAACGCGACTCCGTATCCATCGAGCGGAGCCCCTCGGCCGAAATCATCAACCTGCTCAACGTTTATTACGAATTGGCCCTGGCCAAAGACGGCGGCGACCCGCAATCCTACTATGGCGCCTGGAACATCCAAAACGCCGCCTCGATCACCCGCTACGGCCAGCGGGAGTGGAAGGGGGAGCGTGCGCTGTTCTGCTTCGACGCCGTGCGCGATGCGGCAATGGCCCAGGACGTGGGCGCCTTCCTGGTGGATTATCACTGCCTGGCCCGCAAGATGCCCCGCTTCGGCGTCTTCCTGGACAATCTGGAGATCGAGCCGGGCGATATTATCGATATCACCCATCCCCTGGACAACATGGCGGGGTTTAAGGCTGAAGTACAAAAACTATTGCACCACCTCGGCAATACCAAGCAAATCGACTACATTGAGGTAATTGCGGTAGACAATAACTAAGGAGGTAAATATATGATCGCCCCCCTCATTAAGCCCGGCAATATCCGCCTCGGCGTTGAGACTTTGCGGTGCCCTCGATGCCGGCTTCCCAACCGAGTGGCCATCGATTCCGACCTGCCGGCCGAGGATTATCTGATCTGCGCAAGGTGTGGGTACAAAGGGCTCCTGTATCTGCGCCCCATCCTGCGGAAATACGGTCTGCCGGAGGGCCTGAGCCGTGAAGAAAAACGGGATTTCAGCCATCATTTGCAACGGGACATCAATAAAATATAAGGAGGTATTATTATGCCGTTAATGAACATCAGTCTCTGGGACAATTACAAACACGCCATCGAGGCCCTCTCCGGAGGCCGCAACACCGTTGTCTTCGACGATCTAAACCTGCCGTCGGTCATGGTGCGGATCCCGGCGTTTTCCGTCGAGGATATCGACGCCGATCTGGGCACGGGCAGTCACCCGGCGTTTCTGGTCAACACGACACAAAAAGCGGAGATCATGGTTGCTATGTACAATTCCTACGTTTATGGCACGCGCGCCTATTCGCTGCCATACAAGGATCCGACCCGCACCCTGGATTTTGACGCGGCCCTGAATGACTGCCTGCGAAAAAACCAGGGCGACACCACGCGCCGGGCCGGATGGCACATGTACACCAATTGGGAGGCAGCAGCCGTCGCGCTGCTCTGCATCAAAAACGGCCAACCCACGGGAAGCACAGATTATGGCCGTAGTCATGCGAGTAAACAACAGACCGCCGTGCGGGCGGATGGCCTCTTGCCCGGTGTGCAAACTGGTATCCCGCGGATACTGACCGGCACCGGCCCGGCCGCCTGGCGGCATGACGGCACAAACTTTGGTATATCCGATCTTGTCGGAAACATATGGGAGTGGGTGGACGGCATGAAGTTGTCCGCGGGGAAATTCTATTTACCCACGGACAATTACTACACTCTGGACGAGGCATCCTGGCCGACAGACAATGTGATTTTAGCCGATGACACCGGCGCTAAATTAGGAGTGTCCGGCACGGACAGCCTGTACGCGAATGGCCTCGTCGATTACGGCAACTGGAAGGGATTGCCCCGGACCGCGGCCTACGCGGCTCTTTCTGCCGCGATTAAAAACCGTTATCAACAAGCCTTAGTTGACCCGGCATTCGATTCCGTAAATCCGGCAGGGGCTCTCTGGTTTGACACGACGACCGAACGTATGTCATTCCGCAGTACGCGTTGGGACTTTAGTACTACGTCTGGTATCGCCGCACTGTTTTTGTACGAAACACGCGCCTTCACGTCAACCGGCCTCGGTTTTCGCCTCGCGTATATCGGGTGAGCGATGCGAGATTTTTAAAAGCAATGAACTCCGCTGCAAGCTACGGGGTAGGAAAGCGAGGGAAATTAACAGAAAAGCGGACAGTATTCCAGGGAGCCACTAACTCCCCAGACCAGGCGCAGACACGCCCGACGGGATAACCCGCTACCATCCACTGAGAGACGGACATAGCAGGGTTGCTCCCATAAATCAATCTGCGGAGGAACCGATGAACAGTTTTCTGGCGTACATGGGCGGCAAATCGTTACTGGCAAAGAAGATCATCCCAAAGATCCCGGACCACAAATGCTACGTAGAAGTATTCGCGGGCGCGTCCTGGATGCTGTTTAAGAAAGAAGAGACCACCTCCGACGTGGAGATTATCAACGACATCAACCTGGATCTGGTGACCCTGTATCGGGTAGTCAAACACCACTTGGAGGAGTTCATCAGATACTTCAAGTGGATACTGGTTTCGCGGGATGAGTTCTGTCGCTTCCGGAAGGAGGATCCGGACACTCTGACGGATATTCAGAAGGCAGTCCGCTTCTACTACCTCCTGAAACTCGGCTATGCGGCCAGGATAAAAGACCCGTCATTTTCTATAGCGACAACGTCACGGCCCAGGTTGAACCTGCTGCGGATCGAGGAGGAACTGTCGGCGGTGCATCTTCGCCTGTCGCGGGTCTATATTGAAAATCGATCCTATGTGGATGTATTTGCCCGTTTGGATAAGCCGGATACGTTTTTTTATGTCGATCCACCCTATTATGGTTGTGAGGATTATTACGGAGAAGGCATCTTTGTCAGGGGCGATTTCCTAAAGCTGAGGGATCTGCTGTCTAAAGTATCCGGAAAGTTTATCCTTTCAATCAACGACGTAGATCACATCCGGGAGTTGTTTAAGGACTTTTGCATTGAGACGGTAGAAACGTCCTATTCGGCAGGTGGAGCCGACAAAAAGAAGTACGTAAAGGAATTGCTGATCATGAATTATGAGCCATCGGTACAGATGGCCGGATAACAATAGAGAATAGCGTTTAAATCCTACTGTTCCAGCGGGTCAATAAACAACCCCACTAAACAGATAGGATTTTCTTGCCTCGCGTCCTGGTTTAATAAGTTGTCGCCGATTCTGTTGTTTTGTCGCCGAATAAGTTTGTTCTGACACTCTATTTGAATGAGCTGGATCATTACATCAAGCATGAAATGGGGGTTAAATTCTATGTCCGATACATGGTGACTTCGTGCTCCTTGAGGCCGATAAGGCGCGCCTGCATGCGTATAAGGCTGATATATCTTCCTACTTAAATGAGCGTCTCCAACTTCAATTGAATCCTAAGAGCGATATCTATCCGGCTGATCGCGGCATCGACTTTGTTGGTTATAGAATCTGGCCCAGTTATCGGTTGATACGAAAGACAGCCCTTGTTCGGGCCACGAAGCGATTTAAGCGTTTGTCACAGGAATATGAAGAGGGTCTGGTCAACCTGCCGCATGTTCATTCATCGGTCATGTCCTGGTTGGGACATTGTGGTCATGCTCATGTCTTAAACGGTAAAATAAAATGCCTCGAATCTCTGGTTTTGAAACGACCTCAGCCGGAGTCAAAAGCCGGTCAATCCATCGCTCAATCAAATGAACTTTGATTCTGTCAAAAGCTTTCGGGAAGTGAGTTATTACCGATTTGGGCCAAAAGTTATCACGCGCCGCCACATAACCTCTACTTGAAGATCATAACGAATTTTTTAAATAGTTTTTTATCAAAATGATCAACCATTCCCGTCTGCATTAACTTAAGTGCGGCGAAGGGAGTCATTTTTTCGCGGTAAGGCCGATCTGAAGTAAGGGCATCGTACACGTCGGCTATAATACATATGCGGCCATATAGGTGGATATCAATTCCCTTTATTCCTTTTGGATAGCCTTTGCCGTCATACCGTTCATGGTGTTGCAACACAATCAACTTGCATTCTTCGGTTAATTGCCCGGTCCTATGCAGGAGCTTAAAGCCCAAGACCGGGTGACGCTGGATTTGCCGGATTTCTTCTGCCGTAAGCCGTCCTGGTTTATTGAGGATGACTTGATCAATTTCTACTTTACCCAGGTCGTGCAGAAAAAAGCCGGCTCCTAATTCATGCATGTTGTGCCCGTCTGACGCTTCGAAGAGTGTTTTTGAGAGCGATATACCTGTTACACCGACACTGACGGAATGGGTGAAGGTATTAAAATCATGTGAGTTAATAAGAAGCAGATGCTTCTTAGTGACATCGTCGTTCAGAATCAGATCGACGACCGCAGTGATTGCTTTTTTAACCGCCATGATGTTCGTGGCAGAGGGATTGTCTAGGAGGTGCTGCATCATTAGCGTGGCTTGTGCACGTATGATGGTTGCTTTTTCAGATGCCGACAGTTTCTTGTCATGGATGGCTTCCAAAAGCTTGTCAGGGACGGTTTGAATCGCCGGTTCTTTTAATGGAGCAGCGAGCGGCGGCGGGTCTTCTCTGACGTCGCCACCCAGATCAGTGTCGATGATTATTTCGCTTAACCCTGTGTCTTTAATTTTGCTGAGTTGTGCCTCTGAAATTATGATGAAGTTATTCTTGATAAAGGAATGGCTATGCCAGGCAAGAGGCAGATTCACATACATGCCCACGCGAAGTTTTCCAATGTTAATTTTTTTCAGCATAGCAGGTCATGTCCTTAATACTCTGGGATGCTATAATCTGAAACTTTCTGTCTCTGTGTTTATCGGAATAGCGCTGAAAAAACTTTAGGGCTGGGTTAAATTGGCATCACTCTGGTCTTGCGGCAATAAACTTCGCGCCATCTCGGGCGGCAGTTCCTGGACGTCGCGCAGTTTTCTTTCAATGCCCCGGGATTTGCGGGCGGCATCATCCATAGAGTCTTGCGCCTGGGCGAGCTTTTTTCTCACCCCTTCCAAGGCAGCGCCGAACTTTCCGAACTCCGTTTTAATGGCGGCCAGCAAGTTCCATATTTCACCGGAGCGCTTCTGGATGGCCAGGGTCCGGAAGCCCATCTGCAAACTGTTCAACAGGGCGGCAAAGGTGGAAGGGCCGGCAACGATGACGTGGTAATCGCGTCGGATCGTTTCCATTAAAGACGGTTGCCGGGCGACCTCTGCGTAGAGTCCTTCCATGGGTAGGTACATGATGGCAAAGTCCGTCGTGCAGGGCGGATTCAGATATTTGCTGTGGATATCCCTGGCGCATGATTTTAAGGCAGATGCCAGCAGGCGGGAGGCCTTTTCCAGCGCTGCCGGATCAGCTTGCTCCTGGGCTGCCAGCAGCCTTTGATAATCCTCAATTGGCACCTTGGCGTCAATGGGCAACCAGACGAATTCGTTTCCATCTCCGGCCTGTCCCGGCAATTTAACGGCATATTCCACTACTTCCTGACGATGCTCGTTAGTCCGGATATTTTTGCCAAATTGTTCAGGAGCGAGGATGTCTTCGAGCAACATGCCAAGTTGGACCTCTCCCCAACCACCCCGCGCCTTGACGTTGGTCAGAACTCTTTTCAGGTCTCCCACGCCGACGGCGAGATTCCGCATATCGCCCAGTCCCTGATGGACCTGTTCCAATCGTTCCGAGACCATGCGGAATGATTCGGCCAGCCTTTTTTCCAGCGTCCCCTGGAGCTTTTCATCAACCGTGTTGCGCATCTGCTCAAGCTTTAACGTGTTATCATCCTGCATTTTCTGCAGCCGCTGTTCCATGGTTTCGCGTAATTGTTCCAATTTCCTTTCGTTACTTTCCCCGATTCCGGCCAATTGCCTGGCAAAGTCGTCCCAATGATCCTTTTGGAGGGTTGCGGTGTTCATCATTTGCCCCTGGAGAGAATCACCGAAGTTTTTCAAGGAAAGCCCCAGCTCCTCCCGGATGCCCTGCGCCTGCCGGGCCGCCTCAGAACGATTTTGGGACATCTCTTCCCGCAGGATTTTTTCTGATTTCTCCTGGCTTTCTTCCCATGCTTCCCTGTAGAGTTTCAGATAAACGGGATAGACTGTCCTGCGGCGCCATAATGCCCCAAAAACAAAAGCCAAAGTTAGAAGGATAATAATTATAAAAAACGTCGGTTCGGAAAAAAAACTTATCATCGCTCTTCCTGTTTGCCGATCTTTAGATAAATTAGCCGGGCCTGATGCCTGTTCATACTACTGTTGCAGGTAAAAAGAAAGCAAGGTTATGAACAAGGTTTCTTATGGCAATAGACGGCCGTTTTTGGTAGTAGATAGCCGCCAAGGGCAAGAGGTATTTTACTCACGATGGTTAAGGCATGGCACAAAAACTTCTGAAACCGCAAAGTGCGGGATCGCCGGGCGAAAAGACCGACTCCCTGCGTCGCTTGCTTAAGGAACTGAAAACGCCCTTTGTGCCCGGTCAGAAGGTAGGCATCAAGCTCCATTGGGGGGAGCGGGGCAATCATAGTTTCCTACATCCTGAATTTGCCAGGGAAATTGTCCGGTGGCTTCAGGCAATGGGTAACGGCGTATATATCTTCGATACGACGGTGCTTTATTCCGGCGGACGCCGGACGGGAGAAGATTCCCTGGCGACGGCGGTGGCACACGGCTACTGCGAGGATTATCTGGGGTGCCCCATCATTATTGCCGATGGGATGGACGGCCGCAACGTGATCGACATCCCCGCCGGGTTCAAGCACTTTGCTTCGGTGCAGGTGGCGTCCTTGGTGCAGGAAACCGACGGTTTTATCCTCTTTTCCCATTTTAAGGGACATCAGGCCATGGGTTTTGGCGGTGCCCTGAAGAATCTGTCCATGGGGTTTTCCTCTCGGGCGCAAAAGCAGCGTATGCATGCCGATGTTCATCCCGAGCTTGATGAGGAGAAATGCACTAAATGCGGCGATTGCGTGGCCATTTGTCCCGTCGGCGCCGCCAGATTTGCCGCTAACGGCTATCCCTATTATGACCGCGGCACCTGTATTGGCTGTGCGCAGTGCATTGCCATGTGCCCGCAGGTGGCGCTGAGAATACTTTGGGGCAAGGAGCTTAATACTTTTCAGGAAAAGCTGGTGGAAACGGCGGCGGCGCTGTGGCGCATTATCGGGAGGAAAACGGTTTGCATCAATGCCCTGCTCGGCATAGTTGCAGAATGTGACTGTATGACGGGAAGACACCCGGTGATTGCGCCTGATTATGGTTTCATCGGCGGCGACCATCCCCTGGCGGTTGATGAGGAGTCTTTGGCGGCGGTAGGCACGGGGCCTTTCGAAAAGGCGCATCCCGACGTCTCATGGCGGCGGCAATTCGACTATGCGCGGGAAATAGGCTTTTTAAAAATCCCGTAAAATAATGTCGGCGAGTAAGACAGGTTAAGAATTGAAGGAGGGGGCATTGAAGATCACAGTTGAACAAGGGAAAATTGCCGAACATGTGACGGAAGCATTGGTGGTAGCTCTCTGTGAAAGCGAAAAGGGATTGATATACGGGCCGAAGCGGCCTGATAAGAGTGTGCAAAACCTCATAAAGGAAGTTATGGCCACAGGCGATTTTACGGGCGAAGCCAACCAGATTGCCGTTCTTTACACCCGTGGCGCCATGCGCCCCCGCAGGATCGTACTGACCGGATTGGGCAAAAAGTCCGAGTTGGACCAGGAGAAGCTGCGCAACGCCTCGGCCAAGGCGGCCCAGCAAATCAGGCAGCTGAAGATTAAACAATTTGCTGTGGCGGTGGCGTGGGACGACCTGGACCTCCCCCCGGAGGTGGTAGCGGAGGCGGTGGTGGAGGGGGTTTATCTTGGTCTTTATCAGTTCACGCCCTTCAAAACGCAGGAGCGTGAGAAGATTCAGGAAGTGGAAGCTTGCGTTCTTCTCGTAGAGAGGGAAGTTAGTATGCCCACGGTCAAAAAAGCGGCCGAAATTGCCGCCACCATCTGCCGGGCGGTTTGTTTTGCACGGGATCTTGTTTCCATGCCTGGAAACATGATGACCCCCTCGGATCTGGCGCAGGAGGCGAAAGCCCTGGCGGCCGTCCGGAAGAAAGTGCACGTTAAAATCATTGATGCCGAGGGCATGAAGAAGCTGGGTATGAATGCCCTGTTGGGTGTGGCTAGCGGTAGTTGTCAACCACCCCAATTTATCATTCTGGAGTACCGTGGGGGACGGAAGGGAGAGGCGCCGATAGCCCTGGTGGGCAAGGGCCTGACCTTTGACAGCGGCGGCATCTCCCTCAAGCCGTCGGAAAAAATGGAGGAAATGAAAACCGACATGGCGGGGGGCGCAGCGGTTATGGGAGCGATCATGGCTGCTGCGGATTTGCCCTTGCCGATCAATGTGTTAGGGATGATTCCGGCTACGGAGAACCTGCCCGGCGGCAAGGCTTATAAGCCCGGCGATATCCTGACTTCTATGTCCGGGATCACGATCGAGGTTACCAATACGGACGCTGAAGGACGCATCATTTTGGCCGACGCCCTTACTTATGCCGGCAGCTACAAGCCGACGGCGATCATCGACATTGCCACTTTGACGGGCGCCTGCGTGATTGCCCTGGGCGAAAATGTCAGCGCTATCCTGGGTACGGATGAAAATTTGAAGGAAAATCTGAAGGCGGCGGCGGAAAACACCGCCGAGAGGGTGTGGGAGCTGCCTTTCTGGGAGGAATATCAAGAGTCCCTCAAGAGCGAAATCGCCGATTTTAAAAATGCCGGAGGGCGGGCCGCCGGGACGATCACGGCAGCGGTCTTTTTAAGCAAATTCGTCGGAGCCTACCCCTGGGCGCATTTAGATATTGCCGGGGCCGCCTGGCGTGCCAAGGAAAAGCCCTATATTCCCAAGGGGGCTTCCGGCGTGGGAGTAAGGCTGTTTGTCCGTTTTTTAAGGGACTTGGTTAAAGAGAAGCAACTTGCCGAAGGAGTAAAAGTTCGCGAGTGAAAGAGCCGATTCTGAGGGTAACCGATCTCACCACCCACTTCGAGACTAAAGATGGCGTCATCAAAGCTGTTGACAGGGTCGATTTAACGGTGGAGCAGGGTGATACGCTGGGCGTGGTGGGAGAATCAGGCTGTGGCAAGACGGTGCTGGCGCTCAGTATCATGCGGCTGGTACCGATGCCGCCCGGTAAGATTGTCGCCGGCAGTGTTTTTCTCGACGGCTTGGATCTCTTGCAGCTTAAACGGGAGGAAATGCGTCGTTACCTGGGCAAGGATATATCCATGATCTTTCAGGAACCGATGACATCTCTCAATCCGGTGCTGAAAATCGGAGATCAGATTGCCGAAGTGGTGCGTTTTCACGAAGGGTTATCCCGCAAGAAGGCTTTAAATCGCGCTGTCGAGATGCTGCGGTTGGTAGGAATGTCCTCCCCGGAAATGCGTATCCATGATTATCCTCATCAAATGAGCGGTGGTATGCGTCAGCGGGTGATGATTGCCATGGCCCTTGTCTGCCGTCCCCGGTTGATGTTGGCCGATGAACCTACGACGGCCCTTGATGTGACGATCCAGGCCCAGATTCTGGATCTGATCAACAGGCTCAAGACGGAGCTGGGCACTTCCGTCCTGCTTATCAGTCATGATCTGGGGGTGATTGCCGAGGCGGCGCAATGTGTCGCAGTCATGTATGCCGGTCAGATCGTGGAGTATAGTGATGTTGCTGATCTTTTCTCCCATCCTCTCCATCCCTACACTTTAGGTTTGCTGCTTTCCCTGCCGCGGATCGATGGCCCTGGCAAGGAAAATGGCCATTTAACAACCATTGCCGGGAGTGTCCCTTCCCTTGTCGCTCTTCCTCAAGGTTGCAGGTTTCAAGATCGCTGCCCGCAGGTAAAAAATATCTGCCGGCGCGAAGAACCTTCCTTAAGAAGCCAAAGACAGGGGCATCTGGTGCGGTGTTGGTTATATGTGTGACGACAAGGAAGGGCTTAAGCCAGTGTCTGATGTGCAAAGCGGCGACTTGCTGGAAGCAAGGGGCTTAAGCAAGTCGTTTCCTGCCAGGCGAGGGACATTATTCGGCCGGCGGGGGACGGTAAAAGCGGTTCGCGACCTGGAAATGAATATCCGGCGCGGGGAAACGTTAGGTCTGGTGGGGGAAAGCGGTTGCGGTAAGTCCACGCTGGGGCGCATGCTTGCCGGTCTTGAGATACCTTCGTCCGGGACCGTATGCTTCGAGGGAAAGAACATTCATGATTGGCGGAGAAACAAGCTAACAGCCTATCGCCGGAAGGTGCAGCTTATTTTTCAGGATCCCTATGCATCGCTGAATCCGCGCCGCACGGCGGGCGATACGATTGCCGAACCAATTCTATTGCACGAGCCAGGAGCCAGCCGGGGCAGGAAGGATAAAGTCGCGCGTCTCATGGAAATTGTGGGGCTCGCGCCGGAACAGATGGCGCGTTACCCGCACGAATTCAGCGGCGGGCAGAGGCAGCGCATCGGTATTGCGCGCGCCTTGGCCCTGCAGCCGAAATTGCTCATTGCCGACGAACCCGTCTCTGCCCTGGATGTTTCCATACAATCGCAGATACTCAATCTATTTAGCGATTTGCAGCAAAAATTTGGTTTGACATACCTCTTTATTTCCCACAACTTAAGCGTGATACGTTACATAAGCGACCGGGTTGCCGTCATGTATCTGGGCAAGATCGTTGATCTTGCGCCAAAAGAGGAATTTTTCCATCGTCCTTTGCATCCCTATACCCGTGTCCTGCTTTCTTCAATCCCCCTGCCACAGCCTGGCAGAAGAAAAGAAAGAATTATCATTAAAGGCGATTTGCCAAACCCGATAAGCATCCCCGACGGTTGCGCTTTTCACCCCCGTTGTCCCTTCGGGATGGACATTTGCCGTGAAATCGAGCCCCAACTGCTAGAGCGGGGCGGGGAGCATTTTGTGGCTTGCCACTTGCGAGAGTAATGCTCCATCGTTTCTGTGTTCGAACATCCTTCAAATTGCTTGCTTGGGGATAAAAAATATGATAATGGGGTCCCACTGCCCAGTTATGGGCCGGCTTGGCAAGGCGGCGGTGTTTTGGGGGCAGGGGATAGGTAATAGTTGGGTGTTCACATTGTGCGATCCAAGGGCAATAACCACTATCGGCTGATATCTTTTTATCAGGTTCGGTCGTGGTTTTTTGTTTTTGACAAGTGACGATCCAACGAGGAAAAACATGTGAAAGGAGGGCTGGGCTTTGGCAGAGGGTAAAGTGAAGTGGTTTAACGAGAAAAAGGGGTTCGGTTTTATTGAAAATGATGAGGGGGGGGACGTCTTTGTTCATTACAGTGCGATTCAGGGAAACGGGTTCCGCACACTGGGCGAGGGGCAGCGCATCAGCTTCGACATAGAACAGGGCAGCAAGGGTCCCAGTGCTGTTAACGTAATGATTGTGTAGTAAACTCATTATTTCAAGGCGCCCCGCAGTAATAAAAACGCGGGGCGCCTTTTTTAGTGTTCAGTCATCTTCCCGCCGCTTGCCTCTAAAAGATCGGCCATAGCAAATTATTCCAGAAAATGAATATGAATCTGATCGTTATCTTGGGTCCTACGGCTTCGGGCAAAACGAAGCTGGCAGCGCGTCTGGCGAAAGACCGGGGGGGGGAAATAATCTCTGCTGATTCGCGCCAGGTGTACCGTGGTTTGAATATCGGGACAGGCAAGGATTATAGCGATTATCTGGTGGAGGGTGAGATAGTTCCCCATCATCTGATCGATATCATTGATCCGGATTACGAATTCAGTGTCTTTGACTATCAGGAGCGTTTCTTTGCCTGTTTTACCGAAATAGTGGCACGTCAACGTCTGCCCATCCTGGTAGGGGGGACGGGACTTTATCTTGATGCTGTTTTGCATGCTTACAAGATGTTCCGTGTTCCGGAAAATCACAAACTCAGGGCGGAGCTGCGGGAGGAAAACGAGGACACCCTGATAGACAGATTGAGGGAACTTAAGCCTGCCTTACACAACAAAACAGATTTAATCGACAAAGCGAGGCTGATCCGGGCCATCGAAATCGCCGAACACTCTCCATTGTCCGAGGCAGACGGGGGGGGAGCGGGGTGGCCCTCTTTAAAGCCGATTGTCTTCGGCTTGCGGTGGCAGAGACCTATACTGCGCGAACGCATTACCACGCGCCTTAAGGAACGATTGGCGGCCGGGATGATAGAAGAGGTGCAACAGCTCCACGCCACGGGTGCTTGCAGTTGGGAGAAAATGAACTACTTTGGTCTTGAATATCGCCATGTAAGCTTATACCTGCGGGGTCTGCTCGATTATCACAGCATGCTGCAGCAACTTAACACGAAGATCCATCAGTTCGCCAAAAGGCAGGAAACATGGTTTCGGCGTATGGAAAGGCAGGGCGTGTTCATCCACTGGCTGGAAGACCCAAGTTACGAAAAGCTGCTGCAGCAGTTGGAACGGCTGGAGCTTTGAGTATCCCCTGGAATGTGCAGTCCTATAATGATAAATTTGCCACTGCTGCGCGTCCTTTGGTATCCTCGGAACTGGGCGGTATTGAGCAGATAGTGATTATCCCTGTTCTGGCAGAAAAATCTTCGTTGTTGGCGACTCTGTCGAGTCTGGGCCGCAATGCGGACGCCGAACTAAGGCGCACGCTCATTCTCTGCGTGGTCAACAATCGTTGTCGCCCCCTGACGTCGCTAAAGGATATTGGCGACAACCACGACACAATACGCTATTTGCAGGCGCTGGTGTGGGGGCAGCCGGACTATATCCTCCCGGATGAAGAAGCTGCCGCTTATTTTTCGAATCTTCAGCGAATGCCGCTGCGGCTCGCCTACATCGATGCTGCTACTACTGGATGGGAAATGCCAGCCAAGGCGGGAGGGGTGGGCACGGCTCGCAAAATTGGCATGGATGCGGCGTTAAGTCTCTTTGATTATCGCCTTGCCGGGGAGAAACTGTTGATCTGCCTGGATGCAGATACCCTGGTGGCTGACAATTATCTGGCCGCGATCAGGGATTATTTTCATCAAGAGCAGACTGCAGCCGCTGTTGTTAACTATGTGCACCAGATCCCGGACCATCATGCTTGCCGGTTGGCAATACTAAATTATGATGTTTTCCTGCGCTACTATGTTCTTGGTCTGCACTATGCGGGCTCGCCTTATGCTTTTCACTCTCTTGGCTCCACCATGATTTGTACGGTTAATGGCTACATTGCGGTAGGAGGGATGAACAAAAGAGAAGCGGCGGAAGATTTCTATTTTCTCAATAAACTGGCTAAGTATGATAAGATAGGACGCGTTACGGCCACGACTGTTTACCCCTCTGCCCGGCTGTCCCGGCGGGTTCCCTTCGGGACGGGGCGGCGCGTCGCCAGGTTTCTGGAAGGGCAGGAGAAGGAGTGGCGCTTATATGACCCGCATATTTTTGCCGTAATAAAAAAATGGCTGCAAGTAATGGAAACTGCGCCGGAGAGGAGTGAGGAGGAAATAATGACTGCCGCACGGATAATTGACCCCTTGCTGGAATTATTTTTAAAACACAACAATTTCTCCTCCACCTGGGCCAGCGTGAGAAAAAATGTGAAACAGCCGGGTGGTCTGCGGCGTCATTTCCATTGCTGGTTTGATGGTTTCAAGACCATGAAGCTGGTACATTTCCTGACGGAACATGGCTTTCCGCAGATCAATATGTTCCATGCCCTGGAGATTATTTTAAAGATGACAAGGGAGAAAAATAATGTTCCCGGCCATAATGGAACGCTATCATGCCTATATTCGCCTTGACATAACAACGTTTTATTGTTAGACCCACAAAGTTTTCGGGCAGGCGAATGATACAGGCACGTAGCTCAGTGGGAGAGCGCCACCCTGACACGGTGGATGTCCAGGGTTCAAATCCCTGCGTGCCTACCATTGGTTCGTAAGCAATAAGCACGGGGCTACCACTAACGCAAGCGGGCGCGGAATGTCAGGGGCACCAGCACGGTTATCAGGGTGGTGCCCCTTCGTTAATGTTTTTTAGGATCATGTCGTCTCCTTGCGTAGGTGAGGAGTTAAGAATGTCCAGGAAAGATAATAATTAATTTTTACAGGCCAGAAGATTGAGTGAAGAAGTAATAACAGTTACCATGCCCGACAAAGCGACGTTATCTCTCCCCGTCGGCACGAACGTCCGGGAGGCGATCGGGGCATGGGATCAGGGAGTTTTGGCCTCGGCTGTTGCCGCTTATGTAAATGGGAAACCGGTGGATTTAAGCAGCGCTTTGCTTGAACCGGCGGAAGTGTCCATAATCACGACTTCTTCCCGCGAAGGCTTGCAAATCCTTCGGCACAGCACCGCCCATGTTATGGCACAGGCGGTGCAGGATATGTTCAGGGGAGTCCAGATCGCCATCGGACCGACAATTGAGGATGGTTTTTACTACGACTTTGATTATGAAGAATCCTTTACGCCAGACGATTTGGAAAAAATCGATGCCCGGATGCGTGAAATAATTGCCGCCGATCATGTTTTTCAACGCCGGGAAGTTTCTCGGGAGGATGCCCTTGCTCTCTTTGAGGGAAGGGGCGAAAAATATAAGGTTGAACTGATAAATGACCTGCCTGCAGATGTTTTAACGGTTAGTATTTACAAGCAGGGGGACTATCTTGATCTTTGCCGAGGGCCCCACATATACTCTACGGGTGCGATCAAGACCACGAAATTGTTGAATATTGCTGGGGCTTACTGGCGAGGCGACGAACGCAATAAGATGTTGCAGCGTATTTACGGGACGGGGTTTGCCGATCCGGCGGCGTTAGCCGAACATTTGCATCTCCTCGAAGAAGCAAAAAAACGGGATCATCGGCGTTTGGGCAGGGAACTGGATCTTTTTCAGATTAATGAAGAGGCGGGGCCTGGTCTTGTTATATACCATCCTAAAGGTGCTATCCTGAGAACCATCATTGAGGATTGGGAAAAAAAAGAGCACCAAAAGCGTGGTTATGATATGGTCATCGGACCGCAAATTCTAAAAGCTGACCTGTGGAAGAAATCCGGCCACTATGATAATTACCGGGGCAATATGTACTTTACCGAGGTAGAAGGCCAAACCTATGGCGTGAAGCCCATGAACTGTCTTGCCCACATGTTGATATACAAATCGAGGATCAGGAGCTACCGTGATTTGCCCCTGCGCTATTTCGAACTGGGAACGGTGCACCGTCATGAAAAAACGGGGGTATTGCAGGGATTATTGCGGGTTCGGGAATTTACGCAAGATGATGCCCATATCCTCTGCACCCCTGAGCAGTTGAATGGGGAAATAAAGGGTGTCGTGGACTTTGTCGATTACGCCATGAGGGTTTTCGGGTTCGATTATGAAGTGGAGCTAAGTACCCGTCCGAAAAAGTCCATCGGTTCTGACCAGGACTGGGAGATGGCTGAAGCCGCCCTGCGTCAGGCTTTGAAAGAGAAGGGGGTTGTTTACGATATCAACGAGGGCGATGGCGCTTTTTATGGGCCTAAAATTGATTTCAAATTAAAAGATGCCCTGAAACGTAAATGGCAATGTGCTACTATCCAGTGCGATTTTACCTTGCCGGAACGCTTCGAACTCACATATATAGGCGTTGATGGTGAAAAACACCGTCCCGTCATGTTGCACAGGGTCATCCTGGGGGCAATTGAAAGATTCATGGGTGTACTTATTGAGCACCACGCCGGCGCCTTTCCAGTTTGGCTGGCGCCGGTGCAAGCAGTGATCGTGACCGTTACAGACCAGCATATCCCGTATGGGGAAAAGGTTTACGCGCAGTTGCAAAAGGCTGGCATCCGGGTGGACAAAGATTTTCGTAACGAAAAACTGGGCTACAAAATCAGAGAAGCGCAGATGCAAAAAATTCCCTATATGCTGGTCATGGGCGACAGGGAAGTGGAGGGTGCACAGGTTTCCCCCCGTCAGCGGGATGGGAAAAATCTGGGGAGCATGAGTGTCGAAGGATTCATTGCCCAGGTAACTGAGAAGTGCGGGCAATATGCATGATGATTGTTTGATTCGGGAGGTGACGTATAGCTAAAGATTTAAGAATAAATCGTGATATCAAGGCAGTTACAGTGAGGTTGAT
>Ga0082335_1003566_pt1 | contig 25336 bp, 26 predicted proteins | sample Subgrocontami58m_FD_72375 | JGI IMG/M metagenome (GOLD analysis project Ga0082335, IMG submission 72375) | Subsurface groundwater microbial communities from S. Glens Falls, New York, USA - GMW37 contaminated, 5.8 m (SPADES assembly) (version 2) ...
TCAAGTTTAAAAAATAGCTTTTATGGAAAATGAGCTTTATACTATGTTTAATTATAATATGATTTTAATTATAAATTTTTTAAACTGGCGACTTTCTACTACCTGATATGAAAAAGTATTTATTGATAGGAATTATTTTTGGCGTTTTAACTTTGGTTGGGGCGGGCTGTACTTTGCGTTTTGGTTCTGGCGATGGCGACATTGACCCTTCTAAAGATGGCGGTATTTTTGAAGCGGTTTTAAATAGCAAAGGCGATATCGACTGGACGCAAAAAGTTAAAACTTTAACTCCAGCTGGTAAAAAAACGGTCTCTTTGGAAAATGAAAATGTGACGGCTTTGGTCGCTGATCCGTCAGATGGCAAAATTGTTTATGTGGCCTTGGCGGGGAATGGCCTTTGGCAAACTGGTGATGGCGGGGCTAATTGGCAACAAACCAAAAGCGACAATTTACCGGCCAATGTGGTTAAAAAATTAATAGTGGACGCGCAGTTTCCTTGCAATCTTTATGTAGTTTTTGAAAATTCTGTTTGGAAAAGCGATACGTGTGGCCGTGCTTGGTCGGAAATTTTTACGGAAACCAGAAGCAATGTGGTCATTACGGCGATCGCGGCTGATTTTTTTGACAGTAAAAATTTATATTTGGGCACCGATGAAGGCGATTTTTTCCGCTCGGTCGATCGGGGCAAAACTTGGTTCGCGCCGGTCAGGTTTGAAAATAGGATTGTTTCGATTGTGCCACATCCACAAAATAAAGGCACGGTTATGGTCTTAACTTCCAAAGGCGGGATTCAACGAACAACGGATTTCGCGGTCAGTTGGTCAAAGCTAGTAATGCCCGGGACCGAATTGTTTGAGGGTAGTAATACGCCGTACGGGCTTTATGCTTCGCCCGCGGAAAAAGATTCTTATATTTATGTAAGTAAATATGGCTTGATGAAAACTTTAGACGGTGGCGTAACTTGGGCGGGCATTCGTTTGCTGACGCCGGAGAATACTGTGCGTTTGCGCTTGTTTGGTATTCATCCGCAAAAACCGCAAATTATTTTTTACGCGACTAACAATGCTTTTTATACTTCGGTTGATTCGGGCAAAACTTGGTTGCCGAAAGCTTTACCGACTCGTCGTCTGCCGGTGGCTTTAGTGGTGCCTTTAAAAAATCCCGACAGTTGGCTGATTGGCGTGGCTAGTCAGTAGTTAGCTTATTTTTATCCTTCGGAGCTTTAGCGAAGAAGGAAGCGTAGAAGGGTCATCCGCCAACTGGCGGAGGAATCTATTTTTCCTGGTCATCCGTCAGCTGACGGATCCAGTATTTTCGTCCGTCATTCACGCGGAGGCGGGAATCTATATTGTATTAGTTTAAAAAAAATTAAGAAAAAGATATTTTTATTTTAGCCCAAAGAGTTGGTCGTTCGGGAGAGGTATTGTTTCTTTGCACCAGTCAGCTTGTCCTGCGACAAGCTGACTTACTATTCGGACAGATTATCCGTCTACCGACGGAACCATGCTAATCTGTCCTCATGGTTGCACGAAACAACACCTCTCCCTTACTGACTTTGGGCTAAGGCGGGTGGAGAGGTGCGGTGTGGAGTGAGCATCAAAACTACCTAAAAAAGCTAGAATTTATTGGACTTTTACTATATTGACAAATTTTTGTCAATGTGCTAGACTTATCTTAAATTAACATTTCCCGTCATTTTACAACACTATAAACATTTGGAGGAATAACAATGGAAAAATCAGAGAGTCAGAAGAAATACAATTCTAATTATTTGGTATTTGAAAAATCAATTACCGTCAACAATATAAAGATCGACCAATATCTGCATTATGCTATTGATGCCACTTACGACAAGATATTAAACGTTGATCCCAATAATGCCGAACAATGTCGAGAGCTTGTGATGATAGTGTCATCATCAGATGATAATTCTTATGGCCAGAAGATAAGTGAGTTCTGGAATATGCTTAAAAGGGAAAACAAGCTGGAAGTGGGGTGTTGGACACATATTATTGTTGAATGGAACAAAAAGTTCTTCATGGCTTACGCTTGTCTCTACTCGGATGGTGCTCTTCTCCATTATGTCCATAATCTGGCGTTTGTCCACGACATCCCTTTCAAGGACAACGCTCGCTTCCTACTTCCGCAGTTGGCGCCTTTGCCCCTTGAAACAAAATAGAAAAATTTTTTCAGGTCCACACTTCGTGTAAAGAAGTGTGGATTTTTTAGGTTGGGTGTATTTTCCTAACCATTGTGTGTTAAGAACTGCCACTAAAAAGCGGATGTTGAAAGCATTGAAAAATAATCCTAGCCCAGAAACTCCGGCATCATATTTGGGGTTATTGAAGTATGGGAATACTCAAAAAATAAGGCAATTATTTTGTTGATAAATTTCGCTGCAGCGAAATTTATCAACATTTGCTAATAATAATTATCTAAACACAAATGGATCCCCGATCCCCAGTAGTAGAGCAAAGCTCACTACGGGGCACGGCGAGTCGGGAATGACGAGCTTATTATATTCTATTCTTTAGTCCCGCCAGTTGAGAAGATTCCCGATTTTTTTATTTGTGCTATAATAATTTAACTATGTCAGAGGATTTTAAAATGTCTTTGGATAAAGCTGTGCATTACGCGGCAGAACAGTTCGTGACTTTGCGCACGGGGCGAGCCACGCCCGCTATGGTGGAACAATTAAAAGTGAATGCCTACGACAGTGAAATGAGAATGTTTGAAGTAGCGGCGATTTCTTGTCCGGAACCGCGCCAACTGGTAATTTCGCCGTGGGATCCAACGCTGACTCAAAGTATTGAAAAAGCGATTCAGCAAAGCCCTTTGGGTTTGTCGCCAGCGGTGGACGGCGTCGTTATTCGTTTAAATATTCCGCCGTTGACCGAAGAAACGCGCAAAGATATTATCAAAGTTTTGGGGCAAATGACGGAACAAGGTAAAATTAGCTTTCGCAAAATTCGCGAAGAGTATTTAAAAAAATTAAAAAAACAAAAAGAGGACGGCGAAATTTCTGAAGATGTTTTGCGCCGCGAAGAAAAAATCGTGGATGAAGAAATAAAAAAACGCATCACCCAGTTGGATGACGCGTCGAAGAAAAAAGAAATAGAAATCATGACTTTGTAGCGCTCCCGTTTAGTTTTACGGGGCGAGACTGGGTAGAATTTCTATAATAAATTTTTCGTAGTTTTCTGGTTCATTGAAAATGGGTCTATTTCTTTCTGGCACAAAAAATCTTGCCAAATTGTTGTTAAGCGCTAAATCGTAACAAACAGTATCATATTCTTCTGGAGCAACCAAAATAACCAAGTGTGCTTTGCGCAAGGCTGGAGTGTATTCTTCAGCTCTTTTTTGGTATGGCCACATTATTTTCAACTCGTATGTTTGTTTTTGGTCAAGTCGTTTGATAGTGTCTGTAAGAGCTAGCATCGCCTTATTATCTTTTGGGTTTAGTATGTTACCGATCAGTAGTATTTTCATCATTCGCCTACTGTTGCGAGATCGATATTGTTGTACCAGGAAAATATTTCCAAGATAACTAGATGTAATTGGCTTTCGTCAAAATTGTTAAGGTTAGCTTCATCGCATAGAAAATTTTTTGTATTTTCATCAATATAATGCTCCCACAGTCTGCTAGAGGTTATTATTGCCATTTTTTTAAACAACCCTTTATTGGATAGGTGGTAGGGGAAGTTTATTTGATCACTATAAAAGTCATCACCAACGAGAATTATCAGATCGTAAATAGGAAATTCATCTGGTTTGTCCATTAAAATAGCCGTGGCTTCACTTAATGTCATCACTTTTGGCTCAGGCTTTTTTAGTGGCCGGATTCGTTGTAGGTGACCAGCTATGCTTTGACCGATTTCTAAAGTTTCGGGATTTTCTAAATCGTTGGTTATTATAGCTATTTTTTCTCCTGGTGGCGGAAGAATCGTTAAATTTGCATTCATTGTTTGCCTCAATTTTATAAGGAACATTGATTAAAATTGTTGTTCAAGTCAATTTATAGTTTGTGAGGTTTTTTGTCAAATCTTTAGCCCTCAAGTATAATATATATAATGATTACACTTTTGATATTTTTACTGGTTTTATCGGTTTTGGTTTTGGCCCACGAGTGGGGGCATTATGTCGCCGCGCGTTGGGCCAAAGTGCATATTGAAGAATTTGGCCTGGGTTTTCCGCCCCGAGCTAAGAAACTGTGGAGCAATAAACTGGGTACGATTTTTTCTTTAAACTGGTTGCCCTTGGGTGGTTTTGTCCGTTTGCGTGAAGAAAATAAAGACCAGCCAAAAGATCCGAAAGCTTTTATCAATCGACCGCTCGGTCAACGTATGGTTATAGTTTTAGCGGGGATTGTCATGAATATTTTTTTGGCTTGGGGACTTTTGTCGTTGGGTTATATGGTGGGCTTACCGTCTTTAACCAACGATGTCCCAGCCCAAAATTTAGAAAATGTTGAAGTCAGAATTTCTGGCGTGCAAAAAAATTCTCCAGCCGAAAAAGCGGGGCTAGTTATGGGCGACCAAATTATCCGGTTGAATGGTCGGGATATTTTTTCTGTGCCCGAAGTAATTTCGGGAGTCAAAGAAAATAATGAGGCCGTTCATTTGGATATTTTTCGGGGGACGACGGCTTTGTCTTTTGATATTATGCCACAGGGTCTTGGTCAACAGAGAATTTTGGGGATAAATTTATATTCAACGGCTTTAGTCCGTTATGGTTTTTTTAAAGCCATTTGGGCGGGCGCTAAAACAACTTGGGAAGCTTCGGCTTTTATTTATGACGCGCTGAAAAATTTATTTGCAAAAATATTTTCGGGACAAGGCGTGGGGAGTGATGTGGCGGGGCCGGTCGGTATCGCGGTTTTGTCTGGTCAGGCCGCGAGTCTGGGTTTCGGTTATCTCTTACAATTTATGGCGTTGTTATCTTTGAATTTAGCTTTTATAAATATTTTGCCTTTGCCAGCGCTGGACGGCGGACGGTTTGTTTTTCTAGTGGCAGAGCTTTTTCGGCGCAAGCCCATACCTTTAGAAAAAGAGTCGGTTATTCATAAATGGGGCATGATTGCTTTATTGGTTTTAGTCGTGGTCATTGTTTTCAACGACCTCCGCAACTTTTGGCCCGCCTTCAATAATCTAATAAGGAAAGTGTTTTAGGCGAGTCCCACCCCGCGAGGTTCGCCTTCGGTGACTCGTTTTAGCGGCCTGCTTTTAACAACTTTTGGCAAGGAATTTTTTAGTTTTTTAAAAGATTTTGAGTGAGTTGCTTTATCTTAAGGCTTGATTTAAAATTTAAGTTATGATTTATCGTTTACAAAATTTAGCAAGTAAAAGTACAAAAAATGCCTCGGCGGAAGAGGCCAGCATAAACGCTCAACTTTTAGAGCGCGCGGGTTATGTTTATAAATACGGCGCTGGTTTGTACGAATATTTGCCTTTGGGGTTGGCAGTTTTACATAAAATAGAAAATATTGTGCGCAGACGTTTAAACGATTTTGGTTGTCAGGAAATTTTATTGACCGCGCTTCAGCCGAAAGAGCTCTGGCAGAAGACGGGACGGTGGGAAATGTTGGAACCAAATATGTATCAATTTCGTGATCACTCGGAAAAGGAAGTTGGGCTCGCGATGACGCACGAAGAACCTGTCACAGAACTTTTGGCGGGGCGGATTTCTTCCTATAAAGATTTGCCTTTATGTGTGTATCAGATCCAAACTAAATTCCGTGATGAACTGCGACCGAAGTCAGGACTTATTCGGGGTAAAGAATTTATTATGAAAGACGCTTATTCTTTTCATACCGACCAAAATGATTTTGAAAATTATTATAACGAGATGAAAAAAATCTATACGCAAATTTACGCGGATTGTGGTTTAACTTCATATATGGTGGAAGCTTCGGGTGGTGCGTTTTCTAAAACCAATAGTCATGAATTTCAGGTGCTCTCTTCAGCCGGCGAAGACAAACTTTTGGTCTGCGACGGCTGTCATCTCGGCTCTAATCGCGACCTGGGTGAATCTAGCAAGTGTCCTGAATGTGGTGGCGCTTTACGGGAAGAGGTGGGTATTGAAGTCGGCAATATTTTTCAACTGGGTACTAAATTCTCCGAACCCTTGGGCGTGTTTTTTACTGATGACACTGGCAAAAAACAGCCAACAATAATGGGCTGTTATGGCCTTGGCGTGTCGCGTTTAGTTGGGGCAGTGGCGGAAATTTATCATGATGAAGCTGGCTTGAAATGGCCTGAAGCCATCGCGCCCGCCTTGGGACATCTTTTAACTTTGGGTGAAGATGAGGCCACCCTTAAAATGGCCGAGGATTTTGTCGCAGAGGTAAAAAATGCTGGCCTAGATTTGGTTTATGATAATCGCGCGCTCTCGGCCGGTGTGAAGTTAGCTGAAGCAGATCTTCTAGGTTTGCCTTATCGTTTGGTTATTTCACCTAAAAATGAAAACAAAATAGAAATTAAAAAAAGAACTGACACCAACACCAAACTTGTCACACTAAAAGAAGCGCTAGAAATCTTGTCGGCTTAGTTTTATAAAGCCCTAGTGTTATTTATGAAGCCAAATAAATGGTTTTCCAAATTTAGATTATTCGGCGCCTTTCAATCGGATTTAGGTATTGATTTAGGCACTTCGTCCACGCACATTTATTTAAAAGGGGCCGGCCTAGTGTTGTCGGAGCCTTCAATGGTGGCGGTTAATTTGCGAAGCGATCAGGTCATCGCGGTGGGCGTGAAGGCGCGGGCGATGTGGGGCAAGACACCGCAAAATATCGCAGTCATAAAACCCTTAGTCGACGGCATTGTGTCGGATTTTGAAGCGGCTGAAAAAATGTTGCGATATTTTTTTGATTCGGTTAAAGCCATTAACAAGGGTTTGTTATCACGACCGCGTGTGGTCATTGGTATTCCGATTGAAGTGACAGAAGTGGAACGGAAAGCGGTCGAAGACGCGGCTTATTCGGCTGGGGCGAGAGAAGTCCATTTAATCGAAGAACCCTTGGCCGGGGCCTTGGGTGCCAGGGTCAATTTAGACGATTGTTCGGGACAGTTGATCGTGGATTTTGGCGCGGGCACAACCGAAGTCGCCGTGATTTCTTTAAATGGCGTGGTCCAAGCCAAGAGTTTGCGTTTGGCTGGGAATGAATTGGACGAAGCTATTTCACAATTTATTCGCGAGGAAATGAATCTCGCGATTGGCGACCAAGTGGCGGAAGATGTCAAATGTCATATTGGCGCGGTTGTGCCTTTGGAAACACCGGTCTCTTATACTGTCAGAGGACGGGATATTTTAACGGGTTTACCTCGAGAAATAGAATTGACAGACGCGCACATTAGAGAATCAATTTTGCGACCAGTGAGGTATTTAATCGAGCAAATTCGGGCGACTATTGAAGTGACACCGCCAGAATTGGTGGCCGATATTTCTTCCAAGGGCATTCTTCTAATTGGCGGTGGTTCACAGCTTTTGGGTTTGCCCGATTTATTGGCGCATGAACTCAAGGTGCCAGTGTCGGTGGCGGAAGACCCGATGACTTGCGTGGTGCGGGGGTGTGGCTTAATCGTAGAAAATTTGGAAAAATATAAAGATTTATTAGTTCAAAGTACGGGGCCGGGTAGCAAATAATTGATTATGGCTTTGTTGTTTGGGTCAAGAAAACAATTTTGGGCGGGCGCCGGATTATTGGTGGTCGCTACCAGTTTGTTGTGGTGGACAGCTCCTTTGTGGCAACCGCCAATAAACTCTTGGTCAGTAAGTTTATTGGAAAATTTTTTTAAATGGCAAGGATATTGGTCGCGGGAACTACAAGGTCAGGCCGACCAAAAAATAACATCGACGGAAATTAGCGGTATTCAAAATGAAAAAATTTCTAAAATGGCGGAAGAATTTTTAGCGCTAAAAAATCGCGTCAAGAGTGAACATATTAAAACAGCCCTGGGTTATTTAGTTGTTGGTCGAGGTTATGACAATTTTGATTTAGCGCTTTTTGAAGACAGCGCTCCGCCGGTGGGCGCGGCTGTTATTTCCGCGCAAGGATTTTTAGTGGGCCGAGTCGTTTCTGTGTCTGGAAAAACGGCGACTGTTTGGCCGGTGGGCGCTGCCAATTTTAAACTTTCCGCTCGACTGGTTGATCAAAATAATTATACAGGGGTTATAGAAACTTCGACCGGGGGATGGCTTAGATTATATCAATTACCCCGCGAGGCGGCTCTGAAAGAAAATTTATTGGTCGAGTCGTCTGCTTTTGACGCGGTCATGCCAGAGGGCTTGCCGGTGGCCACCATTAAAGAAGTTTCAGCTTCGACTGGAACCACGCCCGAAGCCCTACTCTGGCCGCTTTTTTCTTCGGTCTGGTCGCAACCAATTTTATTTGAATGGAAGAAGTAAAGAAATTTTAAATTATAAATTTTAAATTATAAATGAATTTTTAATGATTTAATTTTTAAATTAAAAATTTGAAATTTATTAGAAATTGGAAATTAAAAATTATATTTATTATGAAACCTCGAGAATTATTGAAAGACTGGCGCTGGGGGCCAATAGGCTTAGGGGTCGGTTTATTTTCTATAATAATTTTAGCCAATGTTTTATGGTGGCCACTAGGGCTATTAAATTTATCTTTAGTCATTGTTTATTTTCTGCCGTCTTGGTCGAAACGTTTTTGGTTTTGGTCGGGGGGACTTTTAGCCCAAATAATTTTTTTGGGACCAACTTTTTTTCCTGTGGCAGTTTTAAGCCTATTAGCTTTGGCTTTATGGCGTTTAATCAATATTTGGCCTTGGGCGCAATCGTTTTTAGTTTCAGGTCTAAGTTTGTATATATTAATCGAAACGAGTTTAATTTTAGGCGGTTGGTTATTTCGGGGCTTTTTTTATCCTATAAAATGGCAAAATTTGCTCTTGGAAATAAGTTTTTACATGGTTATTTTATTCGTCGTGCGTTATTTTAAGGGACGTATAAAATAATTATGCTTAAAAGCGGTTTGGGCAGAAAATATCGTTTTCCCGGTCAGCGTCGGGAAGTTGAGGAAACTGCTCCTTGGACTGTGCCGGGCGTGGAAAATAAACGCCACGGAATTTTTGGGTGGAGTTTATGGTTATGGTTTTTAGGGTCATTGGTTTTAGCGGTTTTTGTGGGACGGGTTGTCTGGTTGCAGATTTTTCAAAATGATTATTGGTTGAACTTAGCTTCGGCCAATCAATTTTCAGAAAAACCCTTATTGGCGCCGCGCGGAGAAATTATTACCCGTGATGGACAAGTAATCGCGACCAGCCAAAGTCGAGTTTCTGTCTGGTTTGATCCGAGCGTGGCGGGATCAGAAAATTTTAGTTTGGCGCAAGCAGAAATTTATAAGCTTTTGTCTTTTTGGCCTGAAGTAAAAAAATTGTGGCCAGAAACTATGTCGGAAAAAATCGCGCCGGTTTTAGAAAATTTGCCACAGCCAGTCGCCTCGGTGATTTTGGCTCAAACTAATTTACCGGCAGGCCTTTTAGTTAAAGAAGATATGGTGAGGGTTTATCCGGCCGACGATCTTTTTGCGCATGTGGTGGGGTATATTGGGCCACCGACCAAAACTCAACAAGAAAAATGGAGCGTTTTGCCTTATGAAAAAGTTGGCCAAAGCGGGTTGGAGGCCGCCTATGAAAGTAGTTTGCATGGCCGGCGGGGTACAGAATTTGTGCAGGCCGACGCCGCTGGTAAAAATTTTTCTGTGCGTAATGTTTACGCGCCTAAAGTTGGCGAAAGGTTTGAAACGACTTTACATTTTGGTTTGCAAAAAAAATTGGCTGAAGCTATGAAAAATATTACTAAGCCGGCGGCCGCGGTTATGTTGGATGCCGCCTCGGGTGAAATTTACGCGCTTTATTCCAAGCCAACTTTCTCGCCCAATGCTTTTGTGGTGGGCGAGACCGAGAAAATCGCGCAAGCGCTCGATGAAAAAAAACAACCACTGTTAAATCGCGTCGTCTTGGGGCAATATCCGTCTGGCTCTTTGTTTAAAATCGTCACAGCTTTGGCAGGTTTGGCTGAAAAAGTTATTACGCCATCCTCGACGGTGATGTCTACGGGCGGTATTAAATTGGGCGATCATTTTTTTCCAGACTGGAAAGCGGGCGGCCATGGTCTGACCAATTTAAGTAAAGCCCTAGCGGAATCGGTTAATACATTTTTTTACGCGGTTGGTGGCGGAGGTTTGGGTTATAATGGCGTAGGCGCGGCCCGCTTGGCGGAATATTCAGGTATTTTTGGTTTGGGTAAAAAAACAGGAGTAGATTTGCCAAATGAAGCGTTTGGCTCTTTGCCCAACCCAGTCAAAAAGAAACAGCAAACTGGGGAAAATTGGTATCAGGGCGACACTTATAATTTTGCGATTGGCCAAGGCGACTTATTAGTGACGCCACTGCAAATCGCGCGCGCTTACGCCGTGGTGGCTTCAGAAGGCGAAGTGGTGACGCCACATTTGAAAAGAAATTTAGCGGTGGAAAATAAAAAAATCGCTCAAAGTAAATATTTAGAACCAATTTTAAATGGGCTTAAAGCCAATATCACTTCTGGTTCGGGCAGGGGGTTGGCGGACATTGCTTTGAATTTGTATGGCAAAACTGGCACGGCGCAATATGCTAGGAACAAAGAACACGCTTGGTTTGTTTCTTTTATTAAGGATGAAAAAGGTCTGCCACCTTTGGTTTTGGTGGTGTTGGTAGAAGGCGGTGGTGAAGGTAGCGCCGTCTCGGCGCCAGTGGCCCGCCAAGTTTGGCAGTGGGTAAGTGCAAATATGAAGGGAGAGTAAAAATTTTAAATTTTAAATTATAAATTTTAAATGACGGTGTTGATAAATTTCGCTGCAGCGAAATTTATCAACAAAATGGTAATTTTGAACTACCCTTGACAAAAAATATCAAGTAGAATAAAGTGTCAGCAAATCACATATCGCTCATACACAAATGGAGACAAAATAATGAGACAAATTATTGTAATAACCGTCGTATTTCTGGGCATAATGATAGTTTCTACTTCAGCTCAAGAAAGTGTATTTTCACCGGATAGAAATAAGACATTTGATTCAACAGCTTACAAAAACTTATTGATTGATGAAGGCGATACTTCAAAAGATAGCTTTGATTATCAATTTAAGCTTCAGGCAAACCGTATTAAATTTGATGCGTTGGTCTTAGGATTCAGAGAGATTGACATCGATTATCGTCTGAATGAGCTGAAAAAAGTTTTAAAGAAATATGCTTTTTCAGAACAATCACAAATAGAGTTTGTATTGGTGGCAGATTCAAGTGTAATACCTGTCATGAGACAGTTATTCAGTTCACGGGTTATGGCATTAAATAAGCGGGAACCGTTTATTGGTTCTACTTCTAAAAATGTTAGATTTTTACCAGACAATCCTTTTTACGCATTGGTTGATATCAATTTTATTCCTTTAAGCGAAGCCATTGAACAGAATAGAAAAAGTAAACCAACTTTAAAATTATCTTTTCATCCAGAGAAGAGAATTCGTATCAATAAGAAAGGCATTGTTGTGAACTTAAAATTTCACACTAAAGAGGGGATAAGACATGGAGTGGATACTCTTTGGGGACAAGATTGGTGTGACAAAGGCAAATATTTTACATGTGTACCAGAATGGGCAAATAAATTTTTTACAAATAAGTTTGACTATGATGGTTGTAGTAGCTTCGATCATTTGGAAAAAATAATTCCCAGCAGGTGGGACACCGTCGTTGTGCAGACAGGCATTGAACAGAGCTATATGAGAGAATATCAAGAAGATTTCAATCTCGTAGAATGTTACGCTGCTTTAATTTGGCATCATCCAAAATTGACAGAGGATTATTTTTTGACTTTTCTGGATGGAACCGAATTACCGGATGAACCTCCATCAAGAGATAAACAAACTTATGATAACCATTGGGAGTATGCAACTTATTTTGTAGTAGATAGCGGATATTACTATAAGATGTATATCAATACTTCTAGTAATCAAAATAATCGCAATTATGCTAGAAAAAAATTCTTCGTTATCTCTGCCAAGGTTATTAGACCATCTGAATAAAATTCAGACAAGCTATTCTTTATTGATACCCCGTTAGCCACGGGGTTTTTTTTTATTGACTTTTTTACTGGTCTTCGCTACTATAGTGGGAAGTTAAATGTCAGTCGTCAATTGTTTATTGTCGCATTCATATGCCGCATGATTCCACACAATATCTCACTAAAGAAGGGCGCGAAAAGCTGGTGGAGGAGCTAGAGCAATTGCGCAATGTTAAAAGAAATGAATTAGCCGAACGGATTAAGTCGGCCAAGGAATTGGGCGATCTGTCCGAAAATGCCGAATATTCCACCGCTAAAGACGAGCAGACTATGGTGGAGACGCGCATCGCGGAATTGGAAGCGCTTTTAAAAGAAGCCGTTTTAGTGGAAGAAGACAAACGTTCCAATGTCGTGCATATTGGCTCTTCTTTGACTGTCTTGGTGGATGGTGAAAAAAAAGAATTAGTTATCGTGGGCAGTAACGAAGCTGATCCCGCGCAAAATAAAATTTCTTATCAGTCGCCCGTGGCGGAAGCTTTACTGGGGGCTCTGGTGGGTCAGACGGTGACGGTTATAGCGCCCAAAGGCGAGGTTAAATATAAAGTGGTAGATATTAAATAAAGTTTAAAAAAGTAAAAGAAAAAGTGAGTTATTATTTTTCCAACCAGAGGTGGCGCTTTCAACCACCAGAAGCCAATCCGTCAGCTGACGGATTGGCTTCTTGCTATTGAAACTCGGCCATCCGTCCGCCTAGGGCGAGACGGAACCATGCTGGCCGAGTTTCAAGGCTGGTTTAAAATGCCACCTCTGGTCGGAATGGAGAGAGGGGGAGTGCGAGTGGAATAAAAAAAACCATCCGTCGCCAGATGGTTCTAATTGCCACATACACGTTGTTATGTTATGTGAGAAAATATTTCAAAAGATATATTATTGTGAAAGTCACAACTATTGTTGATATGGTGGTGGTTATGGTGAATTTTTTTGGTAGATCTAATTCTTTCGCCACCCAGTCCGTGAAGCCCGTCGCCAATCCCGCCACCAAGCCCGCAAAGCCTGCCACTACCAAGCCCACAAAACCCCCAAAGCCCGCCACTACCAAGCCAATTAAGCCCGCAAAGCCCGCCACCAAGACCACCGCCCAGTACACCGACATCACCAAGCCCACCAAGCCCATCAAGACCACCAAGCCCACCAAGACCCCCGCCAAGCTCATAGCCAAGTTCATTGCCAAGTTATGGTCGGCATCTAATTTTCTAGCTACCGCGTAAGTGACACACGGTAATACTACACCCACAAAAAAGTGGATTAATGAGTACTTTTTCAAGAAACCTCCAAGTTTTGAATGTAAAATAGATAAATTGTGAATGTTCGAATCTCTTATTATTAATATCGTAGCATATTGCTAGAATTTTGTTAATATGTATATTTATTAGGTTTTTTGAGGGTTTTTAACGTTCAAATAGATTCCCACCGCAGTTTACCAGCCGACTGGCTGGCGAGGAATGACGAATGGTCTATTGAAAAATGGGAGAGAGGAAAACAAATAAAATAAAACTGTTTATGGTCGCATTTGGTTGAAATCGGGAAGGGAGTAGAAAGCGGGTAAGCAATTTATAAACTGGCTATTTTTGTTATATTTTATTAAAATAAATCTTGGAATTTGTATTTTGCTACATTCTACATTCTAGATTCTAAAATTTATGGATAAGCCAGTTAATGATGAATATGGGGCGCGCTTAATAGAACGCGCCGAACTTTTGCAACAAGGTCGGGAACTTTATCCGGCCACAGCTAAACGGGATTTCATTTTAGCTGAAGTCGTGGAACAATTTGACGCGTTAGCTGATCGTGAGCTAACAGTCGTCGGGCGGGTCAAAAGCTGGCGCGCTCAAGGCGCGATTATTTTTGGCCGGCTAGAAGACGGCTCGGGCAGTTTGCAAATATTTTTTAAAAAAGACGACGTCAAGGACTTTGAACTTTTGAAAGAAGTGAAGCTGGGCGACTTTTTAGAAACCACGGGAAAATTATTTGTCACAAAATCTGGTGAAAAAACTTTAGCCATTTTCACTTGGCATTATTTGGCGAAAGCGGTTCGGCCTTTGCCGAGCGAGTGGCATGGTTTGGTTGATGCCGAAGAAAGATATCGTCACCGCGAAGTGGATTTTTTGGTCAATAAAGAGGCGCGTGAAACTATGAAATTGCGCAGTCGTTTTGTTTCGGCTTTGCGCCGACAGTTTGAAGACAACAATTTTATGGAAGTGGAAACGCCGATTTTACAAAGCATTGCCGGTGGCGCGACCGCCAAACCATTTCAAACCCATCACAATACTTTGGACATTGATCTTTATTTGCGGGTCGCGCCAGAATTATATTTAAAGCGATTGGTCGTGGGTGGTTTTGAAAGGGTTTTTGAAGTTGCCAAATGTTTTCGCAATGAAGGCATAGACCGCAGTCATAATCCGGAATTTACGCAAATTGAAGGTTATGTGGCTTATGCTGACGATGTTTGGTTAAGAAATTTTTTGGCGGGCGTTTTGAAAGAAGCTGTTAAAGCCGCGGTCGGCAGTTATCAAGTTGAAAATAATGGCGTGACTTATGATTTTTCTACGGACTGGCCGGTCGTAAAATTTCGTGAAGCCGTGGCCGAGGCCGCGGGTGTTAAAATTTCCGCTTTAAATTCCGTGGTCGATTTGGTGAAAGTCGCAGAAAATCATAATTTGGAATTAATCGACGATCCGACCGAAGGTTATTTGTGGGACGAATTGTTTAAATCTTTAGTGCGGCCAAAATTAATCCAACCAACATTTATTATTGACCATCCGATTATTTTAAGCCCTTTAGCCAAAAGATATTTTGAAGATAAAAATACGGCGCGTCGTTTTCAATTGGTCATTGGCGGGATGGAAGTCTTGAATGCTTTTGCCGAGTTGAACGATCCGGTGGATCAGGCGGAAAGGTTTCAAGAACAAGCTGAAGCGCGCGACCGTGGTGATAAAGAAGCGCAAATGGGCGATCCCGATTTTATTTATGCTCTAGAAATTGGCTTGCCGCCAACCGCCGGTTTTGGTCTTGGCATTGACCGACTGGTCACAATCTTATCTGGTCATACGCATTTGAAAGAAGCCATCGCTTTTCCTCTGTTGCGCCCCAAAGAATATTAGAATTTGGAATTTAGAATTTGGAATTTAGATCTACCCCACTTCTCGTTTTTGTATTTATATGATTGATAAAGAACTTTTGCGAACTAATCCAGATTTTTTGCGTGCCGCTTGCGCCGCCAAGGGTGTGGCGGTAGATTTTGAAACGCTCCTAGATTTAGAATTGGCTTATCGCAAATTACAACACCAAGAGCAAGAGTTGCAAACGAAAATGAATCAGGCCTCTCAACAATTTCCGAGTTTACCCGAGAGTGAAAAAGAAATTTTAAAAAAAGAAATTTTATTGTGGAAAAATCAGCTAGCGGAAGTCAAAGATAGGGTAGAAAATGCCGTCGTGAGTTTAAATAATATGCTCTGGGATATTCCCAATCCGCCGGCTCCAGATGTAAAAATCGGTGCGGGCTACGACGAGAATGAAGTGATACGAGAAGTTGCACCCCCTCCTCAATCCTCCCCCTTATCAAGGGGGAGGGCAGGTGGGGGTTCTGCCTCGCCCCTCGCATCTCGCCCCTCGCATCTTCTTTTAGATCACATCGCTCTTCCACCCCGTCATTCCCGCGCAGGCGGGAATCTATTGCTCGACCACACCACTCTCGGTCAAAATCTGGGCGTAGATATGGAACGAGGCGCTAAAGTTTCTGGCAGTCGTTTTGCTTTTTTGCGCGGGCCGTCGGCCGATTTGGCTTGGGCTTTGGCGCAATATGGCGTAGCCACGGCCAAAAAATACGGTTTTGAATTTGTCTTGCCGCCGGTTTTGGTTAAGGGCGAAACAATGCAAGCTATGGGCTATTTGCAACATGGTGGCGAAGAAGAAACTTATCATTTTGAAAAAGATGATTTATATTTAACCGCCACCTCGGAACAATCTTTAGTCGGGATGTATCAAAATGAAATAATTCCTAGCAATGATTTACCTTTGCGTTTTGTCGGTTATTCTTCGTGCTTCAGGCGAGAAGCGGGCAGTTATGGCAAAGATGTCCGTGGTCTTATTCGCACGCATCAGTTTGAAAAAGTGGAAATGGTTTCATTGGTTTTGCCAGAGTTGGCGGACGAAGAACACGACAGAATTTTGGCGATTGCAGAAGAATTTGTGGCCGGTTTGGGTTTACCCTATCGGGTAGTCAAAAGTTGTTCGGGCGATTTAGGCGATCCCGCCGCCAGAAAATATGACATTGAATGCTTTCTGCCGTCAGAAAATCAATATCGCGAAACCCATTCTTGTTCTTTGTGTACGGATTTTCAAGCTCGTCGGCTCGGGCTGAAATATAAAGAGGGAACAGACAAGCCAAAATATTTATATACTTTAAATGGCACAGTCGTGGCGGTGGGCCGAATGCTGGCTATCTTAATGGAAAATTATCAACAAGCAGATGGGACGGTTGAAATTCCGGAAGTATTAAAAAAATATTTGGTTTAGTTTTAACCCCCACCCAACCTCCCCCTTGAAAAGGTGGAGGGGTTTTTGTGGGGGCTGTATGTATTTTATCCTCCTCTTTGATTAATGGTAAGGAATATTTCATTCTATCCTCTCTCTTTTCAATAGTGAGGAATATTTCATTTTTTCCTCCCCATTTTCAAGGGGGAGGAGTAAGGAGGGGGTTACTGCATAAAAATTAAAAATTTATTAGAAATTGGAAATTAAAAATTAGAAATTCAATAAAATATTAGCCCTGTTGATAACTTTTTTGTTGGCATTGCTATAATAGAAACATCTTTCAACCGTATTTTTTTTAACATCTCTATGCAAAAAACAAAAAAAGGTTTTACCTTAATTGAATTGCTAGTCGTCATCGGCATCATCGGCCTCTTGGCGTCACTCGCAATTGTGTCTTTGAACTCGGCTCGCGCCAAATCTCGTGACGCCGTCCGTTTGTCTAACATGCAACGGGTTTACACTTCTTTGGAACAATTTTTTGATTCCAGAGGACGTTATCCGAGTACACAAGCTGGTAATGTGGGTGGGGTTAACGCGGATACACCGGTTGGATTAGGTTATAGCCAAAATCAAGCGCCGGTTGGTTTTTATACAGCTCTATATAGCGGTGGTTTTAAAGTTGCTACTGGTACAGGTCTAACAGAAAGTGCCCTTTGTATTGATAATGGTGTAACCACAGTTCCTTGTGACTTAGAATTAACTTCACCGATGCCAAAAGAACCTTTAATTACTGGCACAACAGCTGGTACATTATGTGGAATATTAGGTACGACAACCATTACAACTCCATGTGAGTATGCCTACAATGCGACAGAAGACACAGTAGGTGGGCGTGGTTGGCAAAATTTCAATATGTTTTATAATTTAGAATCATCAGCCCCGAAACAATTCGGTGATGGCTTATTGTGTGTGGCTAATAGAAAAGGTACAAAATGTAGCAAAGGTGGCGCTGGAAATCCGGGCTATACTCAGCTATAAAAATATCCTCAGAAAAATTTCTCACTCTACCCCGACTTTCGTCGGGGTAGTTTCGTTTTAAATTCCCTCCCCATTTTCTTTTTCTCGTCATCCCCGACCTGCCGCGCCCCGTAGTGAGCTTTGCTCTACTACTGGGGATCGGGGTCCATTTGTATTTGGGTGTGTATTAAGCCCTCCCCATTTTCAAGGGGGAGGGTTAGGGTGGGGGTTACTATAATTCAGCATTCATAATTCGGAATTCAACATTCCTCATTTATACTCTATAATTACTCAATGGAAACATCATTAGTTGTCATTTTTTTCTTGCTTGGTTCTACCCTTGGTAGTTTCGCTCATTGCGTCGCTAGCAGGACTTTAGACGGGGAGAGCTGGCTCAAAAATCCCTCTTATTGTTTTAACTGCCGAAAAAAAATAAAGTGGTATCAAAATATCCCTTTATTTTCTTGGCTCGCTTTGCGCGGTCGTTCGGCCTGTTGCCACCAAAAAATCCCCGTTGATTATTTTTTGGTCGAACTATTTTCCGCCCTAGTTGTTATGGGCTTATTCGCACGCTTGTCCTCCGTAGCCTTCTTGCCCGCCGTAGCTTTAGCGCAGGCGGGAGCGCAGGAGGAAATTATTCCCTATAGTATTTTGTTTTCAGCCATTTTAATGTGGGTTTTTCTTTTGGTTTTAGGGTTAGTTGATTTAAAGTCCAAACTTTTGCCTAGCCGTTGGCTCTACTGGTTATTTTTACCAGCACTACTTTTAGCATATTTTAGTGGCGAGACTTTAGTCAGTATTATTTTAGGCGGAGGAGTGGTGGCTTTAATTTTTTTCATTATTTGGCTCGCATCCAAAAAAACTTGGCTGGGTTCGGGCGATATTTATTTAGGGGCGGCACTCGGCTTGTCGCTCGGCTGGCCTTTAGGGCTTTTGGTTTTGGTTTTTGCGTTTTGGCTGGGAACGCTGTTTGGTTTGCCTTTGGTTTTTTTAAAAAAATGGGGCCGTAAAACTATCGTGCCCTTCGGGCCATTTTTAATTGTCGCTTGGCTGGTAGTTTTATTTTTCCAATCACACTTTGGCCGTTTTATTACTTTGCTCTTTGGGTATTGGCGGATTTAATTAGCTTCTTAGGTTGTAGCTTCTTAGCTTTTTAGGAATTTTTCCCGTCTCAATTCTCATTACTCGATTCTCCTTTCCTGCTATACTTACTTTGTGGATAATTTAAAATTTAAAATTTATAATTTAAAATTCCGACGTAGTCGGCCGGGCTTTACTTTTTTTGAAGTTATTATTTCCGTCGGTATTTTGGTTATTTTAAGCAGTGTCGTGTTACAAAGTTTTATAGTCGCGCGCAATCGTGAAAATACTCGTCAAGCCAGTTTGAATTTTATCGAACAAGCCAGACACGCGCAAACCCAAAGTTTAACAGGTCAAATTGGAGATATTAGTATTGTTGGTCAATATTTAGAAAAAGATAGTCGTCAAACTGAAAATCGAAAATATACATTAATTAATAATCAAGTTAATGCGGGCGTTTCTTTTTCACCCGCCCAAGTTAAAAACTACAATGATATTTTGGTTAAAAAAATTGAAACCCAAGTGGCGGGTGGCTCTTGGACTGAAGTGAGTAGTTTAATTATTGGTTTTTTACCGCCACGCGGTTTGGTGAAATTTTATAATCCGTTGGCAAATGGTTTTGAATTTACTGGAGTTAAATTTGCTAAAATTACTTTGTACAATTCCAACAACGAAGAAACGCGCGTGTTGTCTTTAAACAATCTTGGTCAAATGACCCTCGAAAAACCTTAATTGAATAATAAATGTTGAATTATGAATTTAAAGAAAATATTTTACCCCCTCCTTAATCCTCCCCCTTTTCAAGGGGGAGGGCAGGTGGGGGTTAATCGCGCAATTCCAAATTCGCCTACTCCGCCGAAGTGGCTACGAAGGCTGGACAAATTCCAATCCGGTCAAATTATGTTAGAAACGGTCATTGCTTTGGGTGTTATTACGGTTGGCATTTATGCTGCCTTTACTTTGTCGGTCGCCAATATCAATCAAAGTGAATTGGCGGTTAATCGTTTTATTTCCAGTCAGTTAGCGCGCGAAGGTGTGGAAATTGTGAGAAGCATCAGAGATACTACTTGGCTTTTGCCCGAACCAGATTTAAATAGTGCCTTGCTCAATACTCTGTCTAACCGCATCTTGCAAGGTGTTGTGGATCAAAATAACAAGTTACTATCGGGTCCAATTTACGCCGTGCCTTTTTGGAATCAGTTCAGTGATTTTACCGAGTGTCCTGCGATGGATGCTTGGTGTCTGAAATTTTTAGCTCCCTCTAGCTTACCAACACCGCCCGAAAATATTGAAAAACAATTGGGACTAGATTTAACGCCGATTGATAATCGTACACAAATATGTAGCAAGGATATTTCTACAAAAAATATTTATTCAGGACCAGCTTTAGCAGAAACAGAATGTCCAGCGGGGTCAGCTTTGCCTTACCGCCGTTTGTTAAAATTTAAACCCATTTGTGGTGTGGATGGCGCCGGTCAAGCGATAATTGCTTGTACGGGTCAGCCCGCTGAAAATTTAATTGGTTTACAGGTAGTTTCTTTTGTCAGCGTGCCGTCGCGTCAAGGAGTTTTTGTTTATAGCACGCCCGCTTCCTTGTACGAATGGCGTTAGAAGAATTATGAATTTTAAATATTGAATTATGAACTTAAAGAAAATATTTCATCTCCTCCTTAATCCTCCCCCTTTTCAAGGGGGAGGGCGGGTGGGGGTTGGTCGCCCAATTCAACCTTCAGTCTTCAACATTCAACAACCTAATAAGCTACAACCTAATAAGCTAAAAAGCTATCAAGGTCTGACCATGATCGAAATGATGGTGGCCTTAAGCGTATTTACTTTGGTTTTAGTGATAGTCTTGGCGATTTTTGTGCAGGGCGCCAGAATTCAACGTCGCACCGCGCAAATTCAAGAACAGTTGGCAGACGCGCGTTTTGTTGTGGACACGATGGCTCGAGAATTGCGTTTGGGTACGCTTAAATATGATGGTATTAGTAATAATATTAATGATAGTTTGTCTTATGTTTCAGCTGAAGGCAATGTTGGATTTTTTAAGAAAAGTATGTTGCCTAATGAATGTGGCGATAACACTCCGCCCTGCATTTTGTGGTCGCCAAATATTGGTGATAATAATGCTGGCACACCTATTTCCACTAAGAATATTACGATTGATGATCTGTATTTTTTAGTGACACCATCGGACAATCCTTTTCTTAAACAACCAGATGGCAGTTTTTTGGCGCATGTTCAGCCCACGGTCACGATTCATTTTAAAGGGAAGTATATTTTCGCAACCGAAGAATATCCGTTGGAATTTCAAACGACGGTGACGACGCGTCAATATCTTAGATAGTTTTGAATTATGAATTATAAATCAAAACAAAATTTAAAATTTAAAATTTCTAATTTAAAATTGGAGCGACGGGCTTTGCCCGGAGCGACGCTTTTAATGTCTTTGTTAATTCTAAGTTTGTTGACAGCTGTCGGCACTGGTTTTGGGGTTTTAATTTTAGGACAGATTCGGGCGGCGCGCTCTTTTGACAACGCGGTGGTGGCGGAACTAATCGCGCAAACTCGGGCCGAAGAAGTAATGTATTTGTTGCGTAAAGAAAATAGAGTCGTTACTTTTGGCGGTGGTTGCCCGCCTGACTATGACAATGAACCAACTTATGAAAATGGCGGTGCCAGCGACTGTCGTTTGGTTGGGCAAAATAGCGTGACCGTGGATTTGGCGGAAAATGACGCGACGCAGTTTGACTTATTTGCCAATAACGTTTTAGGCAACAATCCGCTTATTCATGGACTTAGAATTAGCTTCAATGACCAAGTTCCGCTTAACGGAATATATCCGAATTTGGAAATTTTTATATGGTCTTTGCGTAATGACAGCGGTTTTAAAATTGAAAGCGGGCAAGGGCTATTTAATGATATAAATGATGGTTACCGTTTGGTTGCGGGTACGGATTATCTAAGTAGCCCAATTGTTTTGCGTTTCAATGACAACGGTTATGCTTGTGAAAATCGTACTTTTAATGCCTGTGTTTTTAAAACTGAAGATGCTGGCAATAAAGTCGTACATAAAAATTTTATTCAAAGCGGTTTGCAAGGATATCGCGTACGTATAAAATCGTTGAAAAATAGTTTTAGTCAGGTCAAAGTTGAACCCTTAAATGACATTGGTCAAGCTGATACAAGTTTATATTTTCCTAGCCCAGTTAAAATAAAAGTGACTGGAATTTATCGTGAAGCAAAATTTACTGAAGAAATTACAGTTTCAACTAGGCCCTCGCTGTCTGGACTTTTTGATTATTCATTATTTAGTCAGGATGATATCGTAAAATAGCCTTTAAAAATAAGGGGTTAAGTGCTAAACTTTATTTTTATGACTAAACTTGAGGCCAGCGACAGAGCCACCAAATTACGCACATTAATAAATGAAGCGAGATACGCCTATCATGTGGAAAATCGCGACTTAATGAGTCCCGAGATTTTAGATCAATTGAAACATGAATTATTGGCGCTCGAGACTAAATATCCCAGCTTGATTACACTGGACAGTCCGTCGTGGCGCGTGGCGGGTGAGGTGGCTAAAGGTTTTAAAAGTGTCCGACACAGTCAACCAGTTTTGTCATTGGAAGATGTTTTTAGTTTTGAAGAATTAGCTGAATGGCAAAAGAAAAATGAAAAAATTTTAGGCCTGCCGTTGGCGCTATTTTTTACCGAGCCCAAGTTCGACGGACTAACTTGTGTCTTGACATATCGCCAGGGCATTTTTTTTCAGGGGGCGACTCGTGGCGATGGCCAGCAAGGTGAAGATGTCACCAATAATGTTAAAACTATCGAAAGCATACCTTTGCGTTTGCGCGGGACTTGGCCAGATGAAGTGGTGGTGCGGGGAGAGATTATCGTAGATTTTAAAGAATTCGCGCGGATTAATCAGGTACAGAAAAAAAATGACGATAAAATTTTTGCGAATCCGCGCAATTTGGCTGCTGGCACTTTACGACAACTCGATTCCAAGGTGGTGGCGCAGAGACGGCTAACTTTTATGGCTTTTGAATTGGCTACAGCTTGTGGTCAAACCACTCACGCTGAAGCGCATCAATTTTTAAAAAAAATGGGTTTTATGACTTCCGACTTATGCCAAGTATGTCGAGATATAGAGTCGGTTGAAAAATATATGCGCGTTATGGAAAGCAAGCGAAAAAAATTATCGTTTCAAATCGATGGGGTAGTTGTGGTCGTCAATGATATTATCAAAGAAAAAAAATTGGGCTTCATCGGTAAGACTGATCGTTGGATGACTGCTTATAAATTTCCGGCTGAACAAGCGATTGCTAAAATTTTGGATATTGTAGTGCAAGTCGGGCGTTTGGGCACGATTACACCGGTCGCGATTTTAGAGCCAGTGCAGTTGGCAGGCACAACTGTCAGTCGCGCTTCTTTACATAATCAAGAGCAAATAAAAAAATTAGACGTTCGTTTGGGCGATTCCGTCATCGTGCAAAAAGCGGGCGATATTATTCCGGAAGTGGTGGCGGTCGTAAAAAAATTGCGGCCAAAAAATACTCGAGATTTTAATTTTCCTTCAAAGTGTCCTGAATGTGGCACGGTTTTAGAACAAGATATGGGTCTGGTGGCGATTTTTTGTCCCAATCCTGAATGCCCACCACAGATTGCGGAAAAAATTACGCACGCTTTTTCCAAGAGCGCTTTAGCCCTTGACGGTATTGGAGTTTCAGTGGCCGAAGCTTTGGTTAAAGCGGGTGTCAAGAATTTTGTGGAAATGTTTGGTTTATCGGAAGCAGATCTAAAAAAAGCAGTGCCGCATTTTGTGGATTTGGCGCCCAAAAAATTATTTAAAGTTTTACAAGAAAATAAAGCCATAACTTTAGAAATTTTTTTAGTGGCATTATCCATTCCTCAAGTGGGCGTAGTGGCGGCGCGAGAGTTGGCAAAAAATTTCAAGAGCATAGAAAAAATTATGGTGGTGACGGCTGCCGAAGTCAATCAAATAAAAAATTTTGGTCCGGTGGTAAGCGGAGAAGTGGCGCGATTTTTTAAGCAAAAAACCGTGCGACATATTATGGGCCAAGCTAAAAAAATAGGACTCAAAATTTTACCTTATCGCGAAGCGGGCGGACCTTTGGCGGGGCAAACATATTTATTTACAGGAACTTTAGAAAATTACGCGCGAGGCGAAGCTAAAAAATTATTAGAAAACAAAGGGGCCGAAGTCAAAGAGACTTTTTCCAAAGACTTAACGGCCGTGATCGCGGGGACTGACACGGGTAGCAAATTAGCCCAAGCCCAAAAAGCCAATGTTAAAATTTTAACCGAACAAGAATTTGAACATTTGATTAAATGATTAAAGAGGGGTTAACAAAGGTTAACAAGGTTAATTTAAAACCCCCTAAGAAGTAGCCATAAGAAGTAATTGTTTTAATAGATTTTGTCAAACTTTATTCACGGTCGTGAACAAAATTTGACAACGATAATTTATAAAGAAGCTATAATTTTTTCATAATTTTTTGGCATAAAAGCAATTTTGTTCGTAATAATAACATTAACCCATGGACTAATGTCGCAGTTATTAATGTATTCTATAATTTCTTGACTAACATCATAGCGAGTAATCCAGACGCTTTCTTGTAACTGTTCAAAACCAATATCTTTTAGAAAATATCTGAGTGAGTCGCGACCTTTACGATATTTTTCTGGGATATCAAAAATGACGATAACATATTGTTTATTTTTTAATTTTTGTTTTGTCTCTGGGAGAATTTCTTTAATTCTATTCAGGCCATTTTCGGTTAAGGCCAAACTCTTGTTTTGTCCAATTTTAATATAGCCACGACGTTTTAAATAATAAAGCTCTCGTTTATAGTCAAGCCAGAGACGAGCGCTATTTTTTTGACCGATTCCGGAAAGGGAAATTTGTTGACTAGACCAAATTGCCAGCGCTGAATAACCAGCCATTTTTAACAAAGACAGCAGGACTTCTTTGGTGGAAAATTTAGAACGTAGTCTTTTTTTAAACATCCGTATTTAGTTTAGCTTGTTTAGTAATTTTTTTCTTGTGGATATTGTCAAACATTGTTCACGGTCGTGAACGAAGTTTGACAGGTTGGAGGGTTTGAAAAATTTGGGGAATTGGTTAAGGAGTTAAAAATAAAAAAACGGCAGAGAATTCTGCCGTTGGTTTTTTTGTGAGGGGGGTATCAGGATTTTTCTTTTTTGACAATTTTCAAATTGGATAGAGACCGCATAAAACCCAGCGTTCCAGCACAAAATATATATGTTTTTGGCAGGGCAGTGACCTCTATAAGAAAGAGCGCCATAAAGAGACAGAAAAGTCCCAAAAATGTAAAAAACAAATTTGATTTAATTGATGTTTGAGCAAATTGGGAAATGCTCATCATTTGCCTGATTTGAAACATCGGATTTTTTCCTTTGAATTTAGTGGTAAGTTGTGAATTGTGCTAAAATGTTAAAAGTATTATAGCAGAAGTATTTTATTTGTCAAGGGGTTGTATGCGTCCATAACATATGGCACTCAGCAGCGGGTAAAGTAGACATAATATACTTGAAGGGAGAAATATTGCCTAGCGCGTAATGCGGTCTCTTGGTGTTGTACCATAATAACCACTCC
>Ga0082335_1003568_pt1 | contig 25330 bp, 22 predicted proteins | sample Subgrocontami58m_FD_72375 | JGI IMG/M metagenome (GOLD analysis project Ga0082335, IMG submission 72375) | Subsurface groundwater microbial communities from S. Glens Falls, New York, USA - GMW37 contaminated, 5.8 m (SPADES assembly) (version 2) ...
GTAAGGTAACCCGAAAGTATGTGGACGAGGATGGGGAGTATGCCGTAGACATCGAGACCCATGGCATCAACCAGAGAGACGAGGATACTATCCCCGGCCACTCAACCGTGGTGCTCCCTTCTCGTACCGCCGGTACTTCTCCCGTTAAGAAGCGGCTCGGGAAGGCTTAAGAGAGTAGGGGAGAGGAGGACAAGCACAATGACAATAAGAATCCTGGAAAAGGTTTGTGTGGGGTGTGGAGAATGCGCCCATTCGTGTCCGATGGAGGCCCTGTCCATTTGGACAAGAGCAAAATGTGATCCGGACCTGTGCACCGACTGCCTGGCGTGTATTCCCTATTGCCCGGTTGACGCCCTGACTGGTGAGGAGTGATTGAATGCGTAACTCGTATGACGTTGTAATAATCGGCTCGGGCGTTGGCGGTCTGGGCGCCGCTGCCCGCCTGGTTGCTGCCGGGCACAGTGTCTTGGTGTTGGAGAAGCTGCCTTTGCTGGGCGGGCGATACGCCAGCATGCAATATAAGGGATTCACGTTGAGCACCGGAGCCGAGGCTCTCGAGTGCGGGGGCGCTCTGGAGGAGCAGTTCCATGTCGTTGGCGCTCCTTTCGATGTACAGAAGCCCAACCCAGACATCATGTACCGCGTCGGGGACAGGGAGTTCGAGCTGCCTCCCGGAGGCGGCGGATTGCGTCGAATGCTCTCGTTCATCGGCAAGCCCGGAGAGGGCGACAAGGTCATGAATGCCCTTAAGCGGGCTCTTAGCTGGGAAGAGCCGGCCAAGGGCATGACGCTCAAGGACTGGATAGGCCAGTATACCGACGATCCGGACATTCATGGCTTCTTTCAGTCTTTCAGTGCAGCAATCCTGACAATCAACGCCAATGAGGCCACCGCCTGGGCCTTTATTCGGTTCATCAAAGTCCTGGGAGGCAAGATAGTCCACGCCTTCGCCACTCACGGTCCGTCCCACTTGATGGATGGACTGGCTCAGAAGGTCACGGAGCATGGCGGAGAGGTCCTTACCAGGGCCAGGGTACAACGTATCCTGGTCGAGGATGGCGCTGTCCGTGGCGTGATCTTCGAGAAGGATGGCGACCAGATGGAGGTCACCGCCCGGGCGGTGATCAGCAACGCCGGACCAAGAGGGACGGTAAGACTGGCGGGGCGGGAGAACTTTGACCGCGCCTACCTCAAGGTAATGGACGAAACGCTGCGGCCTACTCCGTCGTCCGGTGTCTACATTGCCAGCGACCGGCCGCTGATGGAGCACCCCGGATGCCTCATGCCCATAGGCACACGACGCGTCTGCTGGATTGTCAATCCAACGACCCTGTGCCCAGACCTGGCGCCCAGAGGAAAGCACCTGATGCTGTCATTCAATGCCTTTAGCGACTCCCTCAGCACCCAGAACCTGGAAGAGGATATCCGGCAGAATATCCAGGACTTGCGGGAGATGTTCCCCGACTTCGATAGTCACGCCGAGATCCTCATGGCCGTGAACTTCTACGGCGATTGGCCCATATACCACGCCTGGCCCGGCGAGGACCTGCCGCAAAAGACCCCTATCGAGAACCTCTACAACGTAGGCGACGGAGTGAAGGTACCGGGAATGATCGGCCTCGAATCGGCCGCCGAGACGGCGCGCCTGGTGGCTGAAAACTTGAAGGCCCGTCTGGCCAGAAAGTAACCCCTGCATACCTGGGAACGCCGAGCCCCAGCTCGGCGTTCCCAGGATCCAACCATCTGCTCTTGGTAATGCCACAGCAACTCTGGCGGTTGACAAGCGCCACCGCTCGTGTTATTAAAAATAAACGGTTGTTAGTTAATTCTCCCGTCCGGACGAGCTGAAGGCCAGCTCCACGAAGAACTGACCGGCAGGTGGAGCGAGAAGGAATAACATGATATGAAGAAGGGCTCCCCTCGCACCGGAGTTCGCGGCAAGGTTACGCGCACGAACCTGCCCACTGAGATCCGGCAAGACCAGATCCTGCTGGCTGCGCGGAAGCTCTTCCGCGAGAAGGGCTATCACGGAACAAGCATGCAGGACATTGCGGATGCCGTGGGGCTTCAGAAAGGGAGCCTCTACCTTCATATCACCTCAAAGGAAGACCTTCTGCTCGACATCGTAAATCGGGCCCACCAGGATATTTCCGAAGGGCTGGAGGCGATATACCAGTTGCATCTCTCGCCGTCCGAAAAGCTGAAGCAGGCCATCAGGCACCATACCTCCTTCATTGCTCGCAACCGGGAGGCTCTCTGGGTCCTTCTGGAGGAGACCCGGCACCTTAGCCCCGAGAAGCGTAAGGCAGTAGATACCCAGCTGAAACGCTATACGGACATCTTTGCCAGCATCATTGAAGAGGGGATGCGCATCGGGGAGTTTCGTCCCCTGGACTATAAGATAGCCGCCTTCTCCGTGCTGGGCATGTGCAACTGGCTCTATCGCTGGTATTCCAAGTCCGGCCCTCTGAAACCCGAGGAAATCGCCGATATTCTGTCGGATATCATCCTGGTGAGCCTCACTGCCAGGCCGGATGAGACCCCCCAACCCCTTGACAAGCGCCAGTAGAAATGCTAATATCGCTTCACATTTCCAAACGGTTGTTAGAAAGTGCTCAACCCCGACATGGTGGTCGTCGCCCGCGCTTGCCAGCCCAACTCCGTTGTGCCGGCAGGACAATGTGCAAGTAAGATAGCCAAAACTTTTCTCAAAAGGAGGATAATGACGTGCCCGATTATTCGGTAGTGGGCAAGCCTCTGCCTAAGAATGATGCGCCGGGGAAGGCGTTAGGTCGGTCGCAGTACATCGCCGACATGTCCATGCCCAACATGCTGCACGCCAAGGTGCTACGCAGCCCGTATGCCCATGCACGGGTCATCAATGTTGATGCATCAAAGGCCCTCAAGCTCAAGGGCGTCAAAGCCGTCCTGACACCCAAGGACATCTTGCCGATCAAGTACGGCATTGTCCCTTTCTCCGCCGACCAGTATGCCCTCTGCATCGACAAGGTCCGCCATCCCGGTGACAGCGTGGCTGCCGTAGCAGCCATTGACGAGGACATCGCCGAAGAGGCTCTCAGCCTGATCGAAGTAGAGTACGAGATACTCCCGGCCGTATTCGATCCCGAAGAGTCCATGAAGCCGGGCGCTCCGGTCATTCACGAGGGAGTCGAGAACAACACCAGCGTCAAGCTGCTGAAGAACTTCGGCAATGTGGACGAGGGCTTTGCCCAGTCTGACGTTATCCGGGAGGACCGTTACCGCACGCAGCCGAACAATCATGCCCCGATCGAGCCCCATGGCTGCATCTCCATCTGGCATCCGGACAACAAGGTAACCATCTGGTGTTCCACCCAGATACCCTTCTTCCTGCGTCGTAACCTGGCCAAGGTAGTGGGGCTGGAGGAGCGGGATGTTCGGGTAATCAAGACCATCGTGGGTGGAGGATTCGGGCAGAAGATCGACATGTTCGCATCCGATGTCTGCGCTACCCTGCTGTCTAAGAAGACCAGCCGGCCGGTAAAGGTCGTCATCAACCGGGAAGAGGTCTTCATGTCCACCCGGCAGCGTCATCCCATGATCATTACCGTCAAGACCGGCGCCAAGAAGGATGGCTCCTTCATGGCCCAGACCTTCAAGCTCATTGCTGATGGAGGCGGATACAACTCCACCGCTCCCCTGGTGATCACTGCATCTGCTTATTTCCTGATGATTCCCTACATGCTCAGGAACCTGCGCTACGAGGGAGCCCATGTCTATACCAATAAGCCGGTAGGCGGAGCCATGCGGGGTCATGGGATTCCCCAGGCCCGCTTTGCGGTAGAGTCACACCTCGACCTCCTCGCCAAGGACCTCGGTATGGACCCTGCTGACCTTAGGATGAAGAACGCTATTTACGTGGGCTACAAGCACCCGGCCAAGTACCGCATCAATACCTGTGGATTCAGGGACGCTCTGACCGAGGTGGTCCAGCATGTTGAGTGGGAGAAGAAGAGGGGCAAGGGCGTGGGTCTGGCCGGCTCGTCTTTTCCATGTGGTGCCAAGAACATGAGCCATCTTGGCGCAGGGGCGGTAGTCCAGATCAACATCGACGGCGGTGTAAACATCCTCTCGGGCGCCGCGGATATCGGCCAGGGCACCGAGACAGTGCTGGCCCAGATAGCCGCCGAGGAGCTGGGCAACAAGTACGAAAACGTGCGCGTCACTTGCGCCGACACCGGGCTAACACCCCTGGATGCGGGCACCTTCGGCAGTGGCGTAACCTTCCGGGCCGGCAACGCTATGCGGGAGGCGGCGGCAGATGCTCGCCGTCAGCTGCAGGAGGTCATGGCCGACAAGCTGGAGGCCAATCCCGACGACATCGTCTTCCAGAACGACCGTGTCTACGTTAAGGGCAGTCCCGAGAAGGGCATGTCCTTCCTGGAGGCAATCAAGCACTACCGGTATCTGGACAAGCCTATGCCCATTGTTGGACGGGGCTTCTACATGCCGGATGCCGACGAGCCGACAACGCTGCTGAAGCAAGATGGCAATTTTTCCGTGGCCTACACTTTCCTGGCACAGGCAGCCGAGGTCCGGGTAGACCGGGAGACCGGGCAGGTTGAGCTTGATAGCATCGTGACTGCTCACGACTGTGGATTCATGCTAAACCCACTCAATGTTGAGGGCCAGCTGGAGGGCTCCGTGGCGGGGGGCGTCGGAATGGCCTTCTATGAAGACCAGCCCCACGTTGATGGGCAGTACCTCAATCCCAACCTGCTTGACTATAAGCTGCCCACGTCGCTGGAGATACCGAAGAAGCTGATCTCTGTACCTATCGAGACATTTGAGCCTCTGGGCCCCTTCGGGGCGAAGGAGTCAGGCGAGGGCAACCAGGTGGCGACCGCGCCGGCGATAGCCAACGCCCTGCTAGATGCGATCGGCGTGCAGATCAAGGAGTTGCCGATAACGCCTGAGCGGGTGCTCAATGCACTGGCTGAAAAAGGCGAGGGCTAGAAAACGCCGGGGTAGGTAAGCAGCCCCTCAGCGAAGACCATAGCGGTCTGGTGCCTGACCCGGAACCGCTGTTGTCTGGAGCGAGTCCCGTGTGCTCCGTTAAGCTCCGCCAATCTTGCACGTGAGGCCGTAGCGCTCTACGAGCTCTTTGTACTCGAGCATGCTGTCCTCTGGAGGGCCTTCTAGATCCTCCAGGGGGTACCTGCGTCCGAGTGACCGATACTTATGGCTCCCATAGGCGTGGTAGGGCAGGAGTTCGACGAAATCCACGCGCGGCAGCCTGCTAGCCAGCTCGGCCATTGCTCTGATGTTATCTCCGTCATTCAGTCCCGGCACAATCACTTGCCTGATCGCCAGCACCCGGCCGGTCTCCGCAAAAAGAGCAGACGCAGTCCTCAAGTTGTGAAGAATTACGGTAGAATCCCGGCCGGTTAGTCGGCGATGCTGGTCTCCGTCAACATGTTTCAAGTCCATGAAGAGCCAGTTGATATTGTCGAGGGCCTTCCGGAATTCAAGCGGATCCGCGTATCCGCAGGTCTCGACGGTCGTGCGGATTCCCTGTTCCTGGCAGGTGGCAAGCAGGAGCTTCAGATGTTCCGCTTGCTGAAAGGGTTCGCCGCCTGTGCAGGTTATCCCCCCGCCGGACCTGCGGTAGATGTGCCTGTCCCTCTTGACGACGTCCATCGCCCGGCGAAGGGTATAGGTTCTCTCGTACATATGGAGAGCCCCGGGCAGGCAGGAAGAGATACACTGTCCGCAGTGGGTACACTTGCCGAAGTCCACGCTTGCCCTTCCAACCTCGTCTATTAGAGCTCCTGTGGGACATGTTCCGTAACACCGCCCGCAGCCGGTGCATTTCGACTCCGAAAAAGCAAGCTCCCTCTCTTCACGCTGCCCCTCCGGATTGGAGCACCAGAGACAGTGCAGCGGGCAGCCCTTAAAGTAGAGATTGGTGCGGATGCCAGGCCCATCGTGGATGGCAAAGCGATCGACCTTCCAGATGGTCGGTTCACTACCAGAGGTCTGCGGACGCTTCATCCTGCCCCCTGCATTTCAGAGCTCAACCGAAGTTCGAGCGATAATATGGTCCTGGACCAGCTTTGATAAATCGACGAAGTAGGCCACATAGCCGGCCACTCGCACCATGAGCGTGGGATACTTCTCAGGATGTTTCTGCGCGTCGAGCAATACCTCCTTGTCGATGCAGTTTACCTGCAGGTGGTGCCCACCCCTGCTGTGATAGGCATCGATAAGGTCGATCATCCGGTGCTTCTTCTCTTCGCCATCTACGTTGGTAAAATAGATATTGTGGATACTGCCGAATTGCTTTTCCAGGCCCAGCTTGGTTACCGAGTTGATGTGCGCCACCGGTCCCTCTCTATCCATCTGGCTTGTCGGGCCGACATTGTCGGAGAGCGGGGTCCCTGCCGCTCGCCCATCCGGTGTAGCCCACACGAAGCCTCCGAATGCAATATGGGCCACGGACACGTCAGTCGCCGGTACGTTCTTGTTGCCCAGAGGCCCGGTGTACTTCCTGACCTCCTCTGATGCGAAACGGAAAATCTCCTTGGTGAGATCATCGACGTAGTCGTCATCATTGCCGAATTTCGGCGCACCGTTCATCAATAATTGCCGTACGTCGCTGTACCCTTCGAAGTTAGCGTCTATGGCCTCGATGAGCCCGGCCATGGATAACAGACCGTCCTCGTATACCAGCTTCTTTACGGCGGCGAGCGAATCGCCCACGGTGGCCCAGCCACCGGGGAAGGCCATTCCCGGCCCGACATTGATGCGGGCACCACCGGCGTTGGCCGGCAGGCAGCGGCCGATGCAGTCATCGGTCAGTAAGGTCTGCATCAACAAGGGGAACTCCTTCGCCTGGGCCATCTCCACGTATGAGCCGGCGATATGGGCGTCTTCGATCTGCCTGGCTATCTGCTTCTTGAAGGCTTCGAGGAATTGGTCGAAGGTTTCAAAGGTAGCAGGGTCCCCTGTTTCCAGGCCCAGCCGTTGGCCCGAGCCATTCTGCCCGGGGGTCCGCTTGACGCCGTTGAAGAGCACCGCTTCGAGTGACATTGCAAGGTTTATGAATGAACCGGCAGTGTGCCCAAACTGCTTGGCGCCCGGGCCGTAAGGCTCCGAGCAACCCCTGACCCATCCCAGGCTGGCCTCGTCCCGCGAGTAGCCCAGTTCCATCAGCTGGACCTTGTTCGTCTCCGTGTTGATGAATTTGGGCAGGCCCAGGCCCTGTTGCACCAGCTCCGCAGCCCTCATCTTAAGGTCATATGGGGTCTCCCGGGGATGGCAGAGAAGCACCAGGTCCGGCTGGACGGTTCTCACCGACCTGGAGGCGTCCAGACAGAGGTAGGAGAGCTCGTTGGAAGCGTCCCTGCCTGAAGCATCGATGCCTCCAAGCGATATCACCTGGTACTGACAAAACCCTGCGGCCCGCACCGCGGTCAGCGTCTCATACAGGAAGAGGTTGTCGGTCATATTGATGAAGAGGTGCTCGATCAGTTCCAGGGCCGCCTCCCTGGTAAGGGCGCCTCTTTCAATATCCTTCTCGTAGAACGGCCGCATGTACTGATCGAAACGGCCGGGAGTATAGACCGGGCCTGTACCCTCGAGGCAAAGCAGGACATGCACCAGCCACATTGACTGAACAGCCTCGTGGAAAGACCTGGCGCCATGGTACGGGACCCTACGGCAGGCTTCAGCGACCAGCCGCAACTCATGCCTGCGCCTTTCATCAGTTTCGATCTCTGCGAGCCGCTCGGCCTCGTCCGCATGACGGTCAGCGAAGGCGCGGACGGCTTCGACTACGATCAACAGGGAGTTGAGCAGATGCTCCTTGCCCATATCTTGTGGATTTCTACGGTCCAAGTGAGCGAGGCGCTGTTGAGCCTCGTGTTCGAACGACTGCAGCCCGTGGCTGACGATCTTCTCCCACGGCGGTGTGAAATGGTAGCCTAGAAAGAAGACTCCGGATGAGATGTCTGCCCAGCCTGTACGGAGCGCCTTTGCGGCAATTTTCGGCGGGCAGGATTTCGCCCAACGATCATAAAGAGTCTTGCCTTTCCAGGCCTCCAGGATTTGTCTGGCTTCCGCCATTTGTTCGGGTGGTACCTGGAAGGGGTCCTGGGCCCGCTTCGGCAGGTTCTCCAGGTCCCATTGCAGCCATCCGCCGTGACATTCCGGGACCACGGGAACGCTTCTAAGCCTGCAAGCCCGTCTCCCGACGATGAGCTCATCCTCCCCGATGGCGACGGGCAGTTCCTCCATGGTCCGCTTCAGTGCTTTAGCCCGCCGGAGTACGGTCGGTTCTCCCTCTGTCTCGGCATAGACGGCCGTATAGGCCCGGGCGCGGTGGAGGCAGATCGACTGAGGAGTAGAATGAAGCCGCTCGTTCAACCTGCGGATTCTCCCGGTGCTGCCCAGGGCTGCGATCATGCCCTTTCTGTACTGTTCGCTATCGGAGGAGGTTTGGTTTAGTTCAAGCACCTGGCACGCCTCCTTTTCCCGGCACATTGAATGCCCTGCCGGACGTTGCCCCAACTGTGCTCCGGCAAGCGGGCATGTTGGCCAGATCACACTTGGCCTACAGTATACTCCAGTTGGCAGTTCCCGTTCATCCAGTCTGCCAAGCCCGGTGCCCGTCAAAATCACGGGTCAGGTCGATGCTGTATTTGTTAAGGCTGGCGCTCAGCGCCAACTTGGATGGTCTGTGGTATAATCTCGGAATCAAGGCCACTCTATTATGGCCATGATGATCTACAAGAGACAATCTGTTCTGGAGCGGCAACGTGAGTAGGTCGAAAAAGGCTCCCCACCCTTTGTTCACCGGCAAGACGATCCGCATAGCGTTCGTCGTAGTTCTGGTCTCGATCCTGCTGGCTGCGGCTGGCTGCGGGTCATCCGGCGAGCGGTCCAAGATCTTGAATGTTGGAGTGCTTCTGGGCTCGGGAGGCCTGGGGGACAAGTCCTTCAATGATTCAGCCTATAGCGGACTGCTGGAGGCACAAAGGAAGTTCAACATCCGCTTCGAGACGGTGAACACTGTCAATAAAGAGACTGACATCAAGGTACTGCGCTCCTTTGTGCAGAACAAGTATGATCTGGTCATTGCCATTGGGTTTGAGCACATGGAGACCGTTCAAGCAGTGGCACAAGAGTTCCCGCAAGGCCGGTTTGCCGCTATTGATTTCGAGGCTGCCGGCGGAAACGTTGCCTCGGTTGTGTTTCGTGAACACGAAGGTGACTTCCTGATGGGTGTGCTGGCGGCAATGATGACCAGGACCAAGGTTGTCGGTGTAATTGGGGGAGCCGACATTCCGGCAATCAGGCGCATCATCTCAGGGTTCAAGCAGGGGGTAGCCTACCAGGACAAGACGGTGACGGTCTGGTCCGACCTCGCCGGCAGTTTCTCGGACCCCCAGGCCGGACTCACTCTGGCGCTATCTCGCTACGGTCAGGGCACCGATATTATTCACAATGCTGCCAGCAAGACCGGCCTCGGCATCATAGAAGCGGCTCGCCAAACCGGCAAGCTCACCACCGGGACTAGCGGCGATCAGCGGTACATGGCTCCGGGAAACGTTGTAGGCAACCGTCCGAAGCGTGTAGACACCGCAGTGCTGACGATGGTAGAAGCGATAAAGGACGGGACCTTTAAATCGGGAGTCCGTTCCTTAGGGCTGAAGGAGAACGGCCTCTCACTGGGGCCGTTCGATGAGGCCCTTGTGACCAGGGCCATGTCAGACCGGCTCGAGGACTTGAGGCAGAAGATTGTCAAAGGGGACATCATAGTTCAGGCAGAATAGCACCAATGAATCCACTGCCATTGGTCAAAGCTTTGCGAGGCTGGATAGATAGCAGCATCCACCGGCGGCTGATCGTCTGGAGCATGTTGTTTTGGCTGGTATCCGTGTGCATTCTCGGCCTGGCAGTCTTCCAGTCAGGACAGACTCAGTTCCTTAATGAGGCTCGTCAGCGGAACGTGCAGCTTGCGTCAGTCGTTAGTCGTGACGTGAGTGCCAAGATCAGCAGTGTGTTGTCCGACATTCGGGAATTCTCCCGGCGCATCGAGCAGGTGAGTCCTGACTCGGCCAGTGAGGCTGCGTCGTCGTTGGCGTGGCGCTTGTACTCGCCACAGCGTACTCGCGCAGTCTACTACTTCGGGAAGGATGGCAACCTGGTCTTCTACCTGGACGGAACGTCTGAAAGCCTCATTCCGTACGGGGGTGCTGCCAGTGCAGCCGCCCAGCGCCCCGTTCAGCCAGACAGTCAGGTGCTGTCCACCTATTGGGCGGCAATCGGTGCCGGGACCTACCTTTCGGACGTTGCCTTTACCGGGATTGAACGGATCCCGGTCAGTTACGTCGGCGTGCGAACTACCCCACCTGGTGAGAAGGCAGCTGTGGTTGTCCTCCAGGTCGACCTGCGTGAAATCTGGCAACGGGTTGACCTGAGCACGATCGGGCAATCGGGGTTTGCCTACGCTGTATCCGGACAGGGCATCATTATCAATCACCCCGACCCAAATTACATCGGCCGCCGCATCCCTGCCGAGGTAGCCCCCCTGGTTTCGGGCTTCGAGGGGTCGGTCACCCACATAGAGCCGTCCACAAGAGAAGCGGTAATCGCCGCCTACAGCCCGGTCGGTGGGTCGACCGGATGGGGTATCGTAGTACAACAGAATGAGGCAGAGGTCAACGCCTCCAGTTTCAGCACGGGCATCTTCGTTGTAAGCATGTTGTTGGCGTTAGCCGCAGTTGGGACGATAGGTATTCTGATTCTGGTCAAGAACTTCACCCGCCCGATCGAAGAGCTTACCGCGACTACAGAGGGAATCGCTCGTACCGGCTATCTGACGAAGACGACAATGACCTATAAGCACGACGAGATCGGCCAGCTTAGCCGGGCCTTCGACCAGATGATCGACCGTTTGCAGGCAACCGAAGGTAGATTGGCAACGGCTGCTGCTGAAGAGCGCAACAGGCTGGCGCGCGACCTGCATGATGCAGTCACTCAGACGCTTTTTTCTGCCAGCCTCATCTCCGAGGTACTACCAGTCCTCTGGGAGCGTAACGAGAACGAAGGACGCAAACGCCTCGAAGAGGTGCGGCAGCTGACCAGGGGTGCCCTGGCTGAGATGCGTACCTTGTTGTTGGAGCTGCGTCCGTCAGCGATTGTTGAAGCAGAGCTCGGACAGTTGCTGCGTCAGCTCGCCGAGTCGATCAATGGGCGTTCACGCATTCCCGTGAGCGTAGAGGTAAGCGGGGATTGTCACTTGCCAAACGAAGTCAAAGTAGCGCTATATCGCATCGCCCAGGAGGCCCTGAACAATATCGCCAAACACGCCGGTGCAAGCGAGGCAAGGGTGAGCCTGCATTGTGAGATGAGGCGGGTCACCCTGTGCGTGGCGGATAACGGGCGCGGCTATGACATGGCCGTGGTCAGGCCGGACAGCCTCGGACTGGACATAATGCGTGAGCGGGCCCGAGACATAGGTGCATCGTTGACAACCCACAGTACGATTGATCGGGGTACCGATGTCTCAGTTGTCTGGACGAATGGGTCAGCACTGGATCCTCAACCTGGCCCTGGGGCTGAGAGGTGATAGACTAAGGAAGTATACTGGGCACACCGGACGGTTGACTTGTGTTGACGCTGGTCCTAGGTTAAGCGATGGAAACAGAATAGTCCCGGGTGCCCTTTCGAGGGAGAATAGGGAAGCCGGTGGAAATCCGGCACCTGCCCGACACTGAACGACTATGGCGCCGCGGAGGTCCGCAGGTACCCGTAACCCGCTGACCGGCTTGGAGTCCGGGTCGGTCTGTGGGAGGCCCGATCAGCTACCTTGTTCCACATCCCCGACCACGCCGATCATATGCCGGTAGGCCAGCTCACCCCCGAACCAACCCGTCATCGCGAGAATTCCGACTATTAGGACTGACAGGATAATACCTATTGGCACCGCCCCCGCCAGGGGATCGCTCACACGTGTCAGCAAGCTCACAAGTGCGAGCACCAGGACACCTAGATTCCCCAGAAAATGGACCCATCCGTCGAGATGGTCCCGAGCCCGGCTGATGGTCAGGAAATCTGTCAGACCGACAATCGCAGCAAGAACTCCCATGACCAAGCCGGCTCCAACCAGCCAGAGTGACGCCAGCGCCCAGAATGAATTGCCCGTTGACCAATAGGCAATATCGGTCCCGAGCGTGGCGATCAGGAAGGCAAAGGGAAACGGAATTAGCATCGGATGAATCGGGTGTCCGGCAACGGATGCGGTACTGCGTACCCCATGGATATGCTCCTCTGACATCGTTTGGCCCTCTCTATAGCAGAATTCGGCTCTTCTAAAAGCCTATGTGCTCAGCATAAGGGTTCCGAGTGAACAAGTGATGAAAGGTATCGGGTTCCAGCCCGGCATTAGCCCCAGACAAAGGACGTTCATCACCTGAGGCTGGCTACGTCGGCCGGGGAATGCCAATCGAATCGAATTTGACTGCCCTGCCGCAATGTGGTAAAGAGGGTGACAAGAGCAAGGACTATGTTCCGTTTGTGTCCTCACAGTCCGGGAACCTGAACGGCACATACCGGTCCATGGAAACCTGGCTCTTCGGAGGATGTCGATGCTGCAACCGGTAGCCGTGACTACAAAATCGCTACGGGATTACGCTCCCTTCGTTGGCGAGGAGCTGATTGAGGATATTTACCAGCTGGCCAGGTCGCTACGTGGCGCTCGGGTGCTCCACCTGAATGCCACCGCGTTCGGTGGTGGTGTGGCGGAGATACTCTCCTCACTGGTACCCCTTATGAACGATGCCGGCTTGAACACGGAGTGGCGAGTCATCTACGGTACCGACCCGTTCTTTAATGTTACAAAGTCCTTCCACAATGGCCTACAAGGGGCGTCGGTGTCTCTCAGCGTCGAGGCCGAGCGCACCTACCTGGAAGTCAATCAACTCAACGCCAAGGCGTTTGTTGGTGAGTACGATTTCGTTGTCGTGCATGACCCACAACCAGCGGCTATGAGGCATTATCTGGATCGGCGACTGAGTAGGCACTGGATCTGGCGCTGCCACATCGACACCTCGCGACCTGATGAAACCGTACTGAATTTCCTTAAGCCATACATTGATGAGTACGACGCTGGAATCTTTACCTTGCCCGCCTTTGTGCCCGATGCACTCCACCTGCCGCGCCTGTTCTTCATTACGCCTACCATCGATCCCCTTTCGCCGAAGAATCGGCCCATGTCACTTGAAGAGGCTCGTAACATCCTGGCTTGTTTCAAAGTTGACCTGACCCGTCCGCTGGTCACTCAGATTTCGCGCTTCGATCCCTGGAAGGACCCCATAGGGGTCATCAACGCCTATCGGATGGCGAAGGTGGAGTTGCCCCAGCTGCAGCTGGCACTGGTGGGCTCCATGGCCGCCGACGACCCTGAAGGATGGGATTACTATGCGCGCACCCTTCGTCACGCCGGGAGCGACGAGGACATACACATCTTCCATAATTTTCAGGGCGCTGGGAACCGGGAAGTCAACGCGTTTCAGCAGGCCTCCGAGGTGGTGGTGCAAAAGTCCACTCGTGAGGGGTTCGGGTTAGTGGTGACGGAGGCGCTATGGAAGGGAAAGGCGGTAGTGGCCGGCAAAGTTGGGGGAATCCCGCTGCAGGTGATTGACGGTGAGACCGGCTATCTGGTGGGGAGTGCGCTCGGCGCGGCTGAGCGGATCTGCCATCTACTTATTAATCCCGACCTACGTGAAAGCCTGGGCAAACACGCTCGTGAGCACGTGCGACAGCGCTTCCTCACGCCGCACCATCTATGGAATTACTTGCAGCTATTCACTGCCCTGGACCAGCAGTTAAGCCCAGCTGGCATAGCGGAATCCAAGATTGATGGGAGAGCGTAGCGCCCTGATGGAGGATGACAGATGAAGGTCATGTACATCATGACCCGTGCTGTGATCACGGGTCATCCAGATATGCCGGTGGAGGAGGCGAAGGAGCTGATGCGAGAGCACCACATCAGCGGCTTGCCAGTAGTCGATGAAGATGCATGTGTTGTGGGCGTCTTCTCACAGACCGATGCGCTGACGAAGGATGGCCTCTGCGTGCGGGACCTGATGACCGCTCCTGCGGTTACGCTGGAAGAGACGACATCGATCAGGGAAGCGGCTGCGCTGATGGCGGCCAAGGACATCAATAGGATTCCCGTGTTGCGCCTGGGGCAACTGGTAGGCGTGGTGAGTCGGGCCGATATCATACGCTATGTGGCCACGCATCAGGCCTGGATGGATCCTCAGGAGCAGGAGTGGTGTAGGCTGGAGTCATAAGTCCATTCCCCTCATCGGCTTCTACAATGTCGCCGGATGGGGTCCCGCGATCATAGCCAACGTCCCGCCACCCATCTGGTTCGTCGCCGCCAGCATCTCGATGATCCGGAAGCGGTAATCGGCATGCCGAATATTGTCTTCGAAAGGAATAGAACAAGAACGGTACCCACTGACAAATCGTCCAAATTCGTGGCCACGTGGGTGAATGCGAACTCCGTGGGAATGGCCGAGCGTTGTAATTGCTGAGCCCTTTGAAGTAGCATAGACATTGGGAGTCAACGCAGTGCAGGACCTGCATAGATGAGCGAAACTGAGAACGTAGCTTTAGCAAAGACCTCGCTGCTCACTGCGATTGCAGTGTATGCTCTCTGGGTTCTGGCCACATACCTGCTGGAAGGTAGAGTCGGCCTGCTTCAGCAGCCTGATGTTGCCGGGCGGGTCTTGTATGGACTCATTACCAACATCCTCATCGGCACAATTGTGGCGCTCTGGGCACTCAGAATTCCCATATCAGCGGGACTGGTCGACCTGCACCAACTGGGCCTCCGGTCTGTTTGGAGCACGACGGCGGGCGTCGTGGTGGCGTTTTTGGCCGGGCTAGGTTTTGTCTTGCTACAGCCCGCGCCTTCCTTTACCCCAATCGTACTGGCCAACGTGTTTGCACAGGTTCTGCCTACGTCAATTGCGGAGATTATGGTGTGCTGGGCCGTGGTAGGAGCTGTCTTCGCAGGTGCGCTCCGCTCGAAGATCGGGGCTCTGGCTTTAGTGTCAGGTATCATTCTTGCCGATCTAGTGTTCGGCATCTACCATTTCGCCCATAGCGCTCCCTTCAACCAGATGTCGATGGTCCTGTTTCTGATGATCCCTGGCCTGGTGACCTCATTGATCTACTTCCTCGGACACAATCTGTACGCTGCCATTGTGATTCAGAATTTCCTGGGCTCGTTCGGGGTCATGAGGAGTCTCAGTGAAGATGCGACGTCGTTCTACAGCCAGCCTTTGTATGCGTTGTATCTATTAGCACTAGTGGCGGCGCTTGCCCTTATCGGCGGGCACGTGTGGTTGAAGAAGTGGGCGGAGGCGAGGCGGCAATAGGTAGGATATCTATTGCTGTCGCAAGGAGTACTTGGCGGAGTGAATTCTCCTTTGAGAGACCTGAGCCTGGAAAAGCGGATTCCACTCTTTGCCGGAATAGCCCTGGTTGTGATTCTGACAATATTCACCCTTTTAGGCCTTCAGGCGGTGAGCGACAGCCGCAACCAGGCCCTTCAAGAGCGTCTCGTGACCGCGCGCATGATTGCCAGCCATATCGACCTTACATTGAGTCACGTGCTTAGAATGCTGGATATGACTGCAAAGCAACTGGCGCCTGATTTGGACCCTCTCAATATAGAACGAGAGGACGCCATTCTAGCCAGCGCCTATCAGCAGCTAGGCACATTCAAGCATAACCTGTTTCTGCTCGATCGCAAGGGAAACGTGCTCTCAATAGCCTCGGGTCCTGAGTCACTACGCGTGGGGGACAACATCTCCAGTCAGCCGTTTGTCAGCGGGATGATGACTGCTTCCGGTCCAGCAATATCAAGTGTTCAATGTTACCTGCCGGACGGGACGGCAATAGTTTGCGTAGCGGCCCCGATCAAGAACACACAGGGTGATGTGTTAGGTCTCCTGGTGGGATCCATTGACGTCGCCGATCCCGGAATAGGTGGCTTTGTTAAATCATTTCAATCGGGAAAAACGGGTTATGCTGTAATTCTGGAAGCGAATGGAGTGATCCTGGCAGACACAACAGATCTAGGCGTTTCCAGGAAGGACGATCACAGCGAACGGATGGCATCTCTGATTCAGAACAAGACATCGGTAGTTGCGACCTGTCACAACTGCCATGATTCGAGCGGGTCTCGTGCGGTCGAAAATGAAATCCTCGCCTTCGCCCCAATATCTGTTACCGACTGGGGAGTGGCAATTCGCCAGTCGGAGGAAGAGGCATTCGCACCAGCTTTCGAGTTGGGACGCAAGCTTGGTTATTTGACCCTAATTTCGGTGTTAGCGGTAGTTTTACTCGTATGGGTGTTTGCCAGGAGTATAACCAACCCGTTAGGATCAATGACTCGTGCAGCTGAGCGTATTGCCTATGGAGACCTGTCTCACGGCGTCAACTTCCCCGGCAAAGACGAAATCGGACGCCTGTCGCGTGCTTTCGAGGCAATGCGGGTCCAGCTCAAGGATTCGTTAGAGCAGATCAGAGACTGGAACAAAGAGCTTGAACGTCATGTGAGGCAGAGGACGGAAGCTCTGGAAGCGTCCAGGGGCGAGACTTCCCGCCTGTACCTGGAGCTGCAGCAAAAAGAGCAAGCACTACGCGAGCTCTTACGTAAGATGATAAGTGTACAGGAAGAGGAACGGCGTCGCATCGCACGGGAGCTGCATGACGAGACTAGCCAGACCCTGACGGCCCTGGCGGTCGGACTGGGAACAGCAGCTAGCTTACCCGGTGCCACGGTCGATGACATGAAGGTGCGTGTTGAAGCCCTGAGACAACTGGTCGTTGATACCCTGGATGAGGTACACAAGCTAATCTTCGATCTGCGTCCTTCTTCCCTGGATGACCTGGGACTGGTTGCCGCACTCCAGTCCTACGCCGAATCGCGATTGGAGGGTATCGGCGTGAAAGTCCAATTCCAGGCAGACGGCATTGAGGATAGATTGCCTCTGGAAATGGAATCCGCACTGTTCCGCATAGTGCAGGAGGCCCTTACTAACGTTGCCAAACACGCCGAGGCCAATTGCGTCTTGGTTCGTATTCAGCTCCGGGGCGAAGAGGTCTATATCAGTATTGAGGATGATGGCCGAGGCTTTGCCGTCGACCAGGCACTGAGGCCCAACGGTGACAGGCGAGGATTTGGCCTTCTTGGGATGAGCGAGCGAGTCGCCCTGTTAAGGGGAGAGCTCGCAATTTCTTCGCATTCTGGTGGAGGCACTCGTATCGAAGCGCATATACCTGTATACGGAGGGAGTGGTTTCAATGGGACCGATTAGAGTGCTGATAGTTGACGATCACTCAATTCTCCGTGAGGGCTTGCACTCGCTCTTGAGCCTGAATGAGGGCCTACGCGTAATAGGCGAGGCTGGCAACGGTAAAGAAGCGCTCGAAAGAGTTCGCGATCTGCAACCGGACGTCGTGCTGATGGACATAGCTATGCCCGTTATGGACGGCCTCGAAGCCACGCGCCGGATCAAGAAAGAGAGTCCCAACACAAAAGTCCTCGTGCTCACCCAACACGACAACAGGCCATACGTGTTCCGAATATTGAAGGCCGGTGCCTCGGGGTACGTACTCAAGAAGACAGTGAGTACCGACTTAATAGCAGCCATACAGGCAGTTCATCACGGAAACTCCTTTCTTGACCCTGCCGTGACGGAGATGGTAATTGAGACATGCCTGGAGAACCTGCCGGACGAGCGGGGATCTGAGACCGGAAATCTCTCTGACCGCGAACGGGAGGTCATGCAGCTAATCGCTGAGGGGCATACAAACCAGGAGGTTGCTGATCTCCTGTGTATTTCCATCAACACTGTGCTCACGCACCGAACCAGTCTTATGCGAAAGTTGAATATCCATAACCGTTCTGAGCTTATTATGTGCGCTATGAGGATGGGCCTGATCCACGTCGAACCCTGATTGGGGCACACGGTGACCGCGCATTGCAGTCGCAGGGGCGGACCTTGGGTCCCCCAAATCCCAGGCAGACACAAGGTCCGCGTTTACACCGAACTTTGGCGTAGGCATACCTAAGCTACTCCTCAGGCGCTAACGTATCCCCCGTCCTCCCACCAAAATCACCTGTTTCCCTGGCTCTAAATCACCTGTTCTAGTGATAGTCCGCGTCTCTGACCCGCCATACCATTACTATGGCAATAGTTGAAGTAGATTGGTGTGAGTGGCAAGCGAAACGATGGGCAAGATATCGGTCCTCATCATTGAAGCTCATACAGTCTTCCTCCGATCCTTGACCGAGCTTCTGGCTAATCAGCCTGACATTGAAGTCGTGGGAGAGACCCAGAGCGCTGCGGATGCTCCAAACAGTATGCGGACATTTGCTCCGGACGTTGTGGTGGTGGACATCAGCCTGACCGGGAACAGCGGACTAGCGGTTGGCCGTGAACTAAAGGTCATCAGCCCAACCACCAAGATCGTGATACTGACCGAAGACGACCAGATCGTTTACAGGCGGGCAGTTCGTGATGCCGGGGCGGACGCGTTGGTGAAGAAAGCATTCATAGCTGCTGATCTCATACCATGCATACGAAAGGTGTCTCAGGAGGAGTTTGTAGATGGCATAGAACAATAACGTCCGAAACCAATGCCCCTCAGACAGAAAGGAGATTCCAGTGAAGTGCAAAATCCTCCCCGTACCATCTCGTCCAATACTGATAATCTTGGTATTGACCCTAATTCTGGCGTCGCTAGCCGCCTGCGCACAACCGGCAGCTTCGCTCGCTACCACCACACCAGGTGCTGCGGCAACTGCCGCAGTGAGGACTGCTGAGCCCACTGTCCCGAAGACCAGCGCTTCCCAATTTGAAGTAATATGGACAGCGGCCGAGGCCTATTTGAAATCAGACAAGGCCAAGAACTCCAACCTCAAGGCTGAAGACCTCTTCTACAACCTGAACGATGGCAACTCCTCCAACGATCCCCTCATAGTATCGGTCATGGCGTCAGGTGACTACGAAAAAGGACACATCCCGGGCGCCATCAACATCCCCTGGCGAGAAGTTGCCAAGAAAGAGAGCCTGGCTAAGCTACCGAAGGACAAGCCGATTGTAGTCTACTGCTACTCAGGCCAGACCGGCAGCCAGGTTACTGCAATCTTGAACATGCTTGGCTATGATGTGAAGAACCTGAGGTACGGCTTCACATCATGGACTAGAGACGAAAACGTTGCCCCTAACCGACTCGATCCCGAGAAGACGGTTAAGGATTACAAGGTTGAGACCCAGATTAACACACCTGCCACGACGTATGGATTTCCCGCAGTGAACGTCGCCTCTTCAGCCGATGCTTTCGAGGTCATCCGGGCCGCTGCGGATGCCTACTTGAGCTCGGATCGAGGTAAGAACACCAACATCAAAGCAGATGACCTCTTCTACAACTTGAACGATGGCAACGTATCCAACGACCCGGTAGTGTTGAGTGTCAGGAGTACTGCGGATTACGGGATTGGCCATATCCCTGGAGCAATTAACGTGCCCTGGCAGGAGGTGGCGAAGAAAGAGAATTTGGCCAAGCTTCCGCCTGACAAGCCCATCGTCGCCTATTGTTACACAGGCCACACCGGTAGCCAGGCAACCGCCGTTCTAAACACACTGGGATACAACGTTCAGAATCTGTCCTACGGTATTAGCTCCTGGACCAAAGATATGCAAGTGGTCAAGACTCGCTTCGACAACAAAGTGGACAGCAAGGAATACAAGATCGTATCCGGTCCGAACCCTAACTAACGTTACTCCAGATGCCGGTGCCCCGTTCACGGGCACCGGCATCAACGTGGTGCAGCTTTTTGACGGAGGATAGAAAATGGGGAAAGTGAGTATGGCGCCGAAAGGTAGAATGGCGCTGGCCCTGGCCGCCTTGGCTCTGGCCTCATTAATTGCATTGGCCGGTGCCTGTAGCTCAGCCCCTACCGAGGGATCGTTAGACAAGGACACCAACATTCAGTCGCAGCTTCTGACTGGTGGGCCGGGGCAAGCGGCAGACATTGGCATACCAACCGAGGCAGAGAAGCCGGTGGTGGCAATAAATGGGTGCGTCGCTTGCCACACATCCAGTGAGGATATCAAGAGATCGGCTGCTCCTCCACCTGAGGTGGTGAAGTCTGCTGAACAGTCTGGTGAAGGTTGAGGAGGCGAGGCACCTCAGTTAGAGGTGGAAGACAAAGTCACCGTCAAGGCCGATTTTCTTACCTCAACGCACGGTAAACAGAGTTGCGCCTCCTGCCATGGTGGTGGGGAGAGCGCCACCGAAAAGGAGGCGGCTCACCAGGGGATGGTCAAAGATCCCACCGAACTAAAGGCTGAGGGGGCATGCGGTGCGTGTCACGGAGCGATAGTCAAAGATGCTGAGAACAGCCTGCACAAGACTCTGGGCGGATTCATCTCGGTCCTAACCGAACGGGGTGGTGATCTGGAAAACGGGCCGTTGAAGCATGGAGTCGACAATCATTGTGAGAAATGTCATGCGTCTTGCGGCCAGTGCCACGTCAGCCGGCCCACGTCTGTGGGCGGTGGTCTGCTCGCGGGGCACCAGTTTGCCAAGACTCCGCCGATGAAAGAGACCTGTACCTCTTGCCATGTTACCAGGGTCGGGCAGGAATACCTGGGAGAGAATCCTGGTCTTGAGGGTGATACTCATTGGACCAAGGGGACAATGCTCTGCAGCAAATGCCATAAGTCAGAGCTCCACGCTGCCAGTCAGGTAGGGGAGATCCGCTTTGCCAAGTCCCAGAGTCCCAAGTGCCTAGATTGCCATGAACAGGTTGCCTCTGGTAAATCAGGAGTCCAACAACACGACATCCACGGGAATAACCTGAGTTGCCAGGTGTGCCACTCCGTCGCTTACAAGAACTGCGAAAACTGCCATGTCGGCAAAGACGATAAAGGCGTCGCTTACTTCAAGACTGACAAGACAGAAATGGACTTTAAGATCGGCTTGAACCCTCTAGTTTCGCCGGATCGGCCGTACAAATACGTCACGCTTCGGCATGCGCCGGGTTCGGCTGACGGCTTCAGTTACTATGGAGAGGATCTGCAAGCCAATTTCAGTGCCTTGCCCACCTGGAAGTATGCGACACCTCACAATATCCAGACAAAGACCCCTCAGAACAGCAGCTGCAACGGATGCCACGGTAACACCGACCTGTTCCTCACCGCCGAAGACATAAATGCGGCAGAGGCGGAGGCAAATCGCAGCGTGATTGTACCGGCAGTTCCCAAGCCCCGGTAAGACACCGGATTACCCGGCACAACTGTCCTCGCCACTGAACGAGCCTGGGAGGTTCCCGCAGGGGCGATCGTAAGGTCGTCCCTGCATCGGCTCCTGGAACAGAGTCCCAGTTCGTTATGGTCAAGTGTCTTGAGGCGGTCCGCCGCGCTTTCGCGGGAAAGACCTCTTCTCCCGGTCTGCAGCCGGGCCATGATTTCATCTACATGCAGTTGATGCCACCGAAGCCGTACTGAACCGTTCGTAGCCAGGCTTTCTTCAGGGTCGTAATTACGGCGTAAGGGATACCAACTCGAAATTCACCGCGCTACCAGTTCGCGCGTTCCACGTGTGAGGCCGAGGTTGTATGATATAATCCAGGTCATGTCACCAAAACTGCTATGGAAAACCGTTGGCTTGCTCGCCCTCCTGGCGATCATAGCCGCGGTCATCCCCGGTGGTTGGGTACACTTTCGCTACCAGGGGGCAATATACGCCATGCCTGAAACCGTTCCCTCTGCTCCTATCGCCATCGTGCTCGGCGCTGCAGTCAGGCCGGATGGAGAGCCCAGTTGGATGCTGGCTGAAAGGGTGGACGCCGCAGTCGAGCTGTACAGGATTGGAAAGGTGCAACGCATATTGATGACCGGCGACAATAGCACACCGGATTACGATGAAGTCACGGCGATGAAGCGCTATGCGGTAGAACGGGGGGTGCCTGCCGAGCGGGTTAACCTTGATTACGCTGGCTTCCGTACCTATGATAGTTCCTACCGGGCCAGGGCTATCTTCGGAATCGAGAGGGCAGTGCTGGTCACCCAGGGGTATCATCTTCCTCGTTCTCTGTATCTGGCAAATTCCTTGGGAATCGAAGCGGTGGGCTTGAAGGCCGGACACGATCGCTATCCTCGCCAGGAGTATTACAATCTCCGTGAAGCGGCCGCCGACATCGTTACCTGGTACGAGATCAATCTTCTCCACCCGTTGCCCCGCTTCCTCGGTGACCCGGTCAATCTAGAGACCCAGAACCAATAGGCTGGCAAGCAGGCCGCTGGCATTGATCGTCTCACCGACTAATGTCGCTGGGAGCCCCGCTTCCTCAGGAAGCTACACTGTTGCTTGGGCAGGCAGGCCACAGCGGTGAGTGGGGACCAGCTAGAGCAATTGAGGCTGTCCAGGCCTTTACGCGGCCAGCGTATTGCGCTTCGGCCTGTGCGTGGCCATGCGCAGATGGCTGAGGCGCTCAAGCTCGCCTGACCGGCCGCAGTATCCGGCCAGAAGATCGCGGAAATCCTCCGCGGCTAACGCCAGCAGTTCCGCAGGCTCCGTGGCCCGTACTGTTGCGGTCCGCGGGATGTCGAAGAGCAGGGCGATCTCGCCAAATGAGTCGCCAGGTCCCAGCCTGTCCAGCACCTGGCCGTCTCGCATCACCTCGACCTGTCCCGACCGCACGATGTAGAACCGGTCCCCCGGCTCACCCTGGCGGATAATGTCGTCTCCCTGCGCGGCAGAGACCGGCACCAGACGCGTGAGCAGGAGGTCGATTTCGCTGGGCGACAGGCTGCGGAGAAGAGGCATGGCTGCTATCTCTGATCGATAATCCAGTGCTGCGTCCAGACGGGCCCGGGTCGCCAGGTCGTGGGCCAGCGAGGCGTGGAAAACTCCCCGGCCGACGGAGAAGACCAGAGATGGCTCCATCGCTGTAACCGTGGCGGCTCTCGGAACATCGTATAGCAGTGCTCGCTCGCCAAAGTAGTCTCCCGCACTCAGGTGAGTTACCGGGCGCCCGTCCACCAGCACCTCCAGCGCACCGCGCGCCACGATGTAGAACTCGTCCCCTGGCTCGCCCTGGCGCACCACGTCAGTTCCGGCCGGCACCTCTCTAGCAATCATTGTCCGCGCCACTTCCAGTAAGCGTTCCCCCGGTAGATTCGCCCACAGAGGGACGGACCGCAACGCTGCCATTGCCTCACCATTCCGGCGGGCCACCGCACCATTCCGAAGCCACCGGATCCGTAGCATCACTTTCCCTCTGAGCTTCCTCACGAGCCCCCAAAGCGAAAGCAGAATAGGAGTCACAACGAGCGCGCCGAGTAGCAACAGAATGACTCGGGCCACAATGCCGCCCCCGTCCCAGGCCTCCTGTACCAGCGGTAGCAGCCGCATCCGCCAGAACTGGACCGCGATCATCAGCGAGGCAACTGTCCATGCGGCGGAGGCGAGGCCGAACAGTGCGAAGAATTTCTCTCCGCCGGTCAGCGTGTTCCGGCGCTTGAGCTTGGACCAAAGAGGCCCTCGCACGAACGATAGGGCTCTCGCCCGCAGCATTGGCTTCTCCAGCAGGTCCACCAGCAGGTAGTATCCGTCCAGCTCGAGGAGTGGATTGAAGTTCATCAGATTACCAATGAGGAACAAGAATGCCCAGGCGAAGAGGAAAGCGCCCGCTGGCCCATCAGGAAGAACAAAGGCTGCCAGAGAGAAGATGCCGCCAAGCACCAGCCCGGTCCACGGGCCGGCAAGCGAGGTGAGCAATCGCATGCGGGGAGGCGCCATCCAGACGTCGGTTGTATCCACATAGCCGGCAGGAGCTCCGTAGTAGATCATGACTCCGGCGTGCCTGGCCTGCCTTCGAGCATGCTTGACGGCAAGGCCATGTCCCAGCTCGTGTATGAAAAGGGAGACGACTTGCAGCACCGCCAGGAGGATGAAAGCGGTCAAGAACGAGCCACCGGTGCGGAACGGATCGTAGCGCCCGCGGGCGAGCTCAAGCATCAACAACACCGGGCCAGCGATCGCCAGAACAAGCCCCAGCAGGACTGCCGGCCGGGTGAAGAACAGGCGGCCCCAGGTGGAATACCAGGATCCCAGCACCGCATCTGCTCTGGGCAGGCTAATGCTCGACTGAACGAAACCCCGAGCCAGCCGGAGGAGCAGTGATCCGGCGTCCCTTCCCCTCAATCGTGCCCCGAGGGACTCGTATGCGTTCAGCGGAGGATCGGTCAGGAAATTATAAGACCTCAGCAGACGAACCAGGCCGGCGACCTTGGGCAAGACCAGGACCTTGTGTCGCTGATAGTATTCCACGACGAGCGCCTTGACGGTGCGTGTGCCATCCATCAGGGCGAGGAGCTCGAACTCATCAGGGTCCAGCTTGAGGTAGGTGCCGGCAGCTGGACTGTTTACTACGACGTAGGGCTGGCCCGACCGCGTGGTAAAATGCGCAGCTTCGAGATTAGCCACGATCTTGGGTCGGTATTCTATGGGCGAAAGCGCCCGCGCTAGAGCGTCCCAGAAAGACGGGGCGCCCGTTTTCGCTTCTTCAGCCGTTTGTTCTAATGCCACGCCCGATTGGGATCCCCTTTGGCCTTGCTCATCTGCCGAGAGGCCCCTGCGTTCTATCCAGCGAGTCTCCCTGAAGTCTCTATTAAGAGGGAAGTACTCGCCTTGCTCTTGCGCTGATCGAGCTGGGCGGTCTTGGCCTCTCCTTCGCTGCTCTCAGCCAGTCCGGCCTTGGCCTGTTCCTCTACCAGAGACTCGATGTCCTTCTCGTCCACGTTCTCACTCATTGCTCTCTTGCTCCACTTTCTATTGCTTACGCTTGTATGGTATCAGGCCGATACCGGTCGGTCTGTGAGGCTCTTCAGCGCATCTCCCCACCGCTGCGGAGAAACTCAACATCGATCGGCTCGGGCCGGACCTTGCAGACTCCGCAGTGGAGGGCGTCCTCAACGGCCAGGCCGTGCAACCGGCCAGCGTTATCCCAGGCCTCGAAGAGAAAGGGCCTGGTGCGGGCGTGCGCCTTGCAGACCGCTCGGCCGCAAAACCGGCACGTCCCCTCGGCGGCTCCGCCGCATACCCAGCATCGCATCTGGCTTTCCCCTTTAGACTAGTTTTTGGTGCAAAAAGAGCCTCGGCGGGTTAGGATGAAGTTGTGAACACATCCAAATCCGCTGGGAGGCTCATCGTCATGATAATCGATCGGTACGATCCCGTAAACCTCTTT
>Ga0082335_1003571_pt1 | contig 25299 bp, 24 predicted proteins | sample Subgrocontami58m_FD_72375 | JGI IMG/M metagenome (GOLD analysis project Ga0082335, IMG submission 72375) | Subsurface groundwater microbial communities from S. Glens Falls, New York, USA - GMW37 contaminated, 5.8 m (SPADES assembly) (version 2) ...
TGGAAAAGGCCAAAACACAGGGACTTCTTATAGATTACCACGTAACCGCCTGCGGCGATGACCTGCAACTTATTATGACTCATCAGCACGGGGAATTAAACGAACGCATTCATAAGTTAGCTTGGGATACATTTATCAAAGGTACGGATGTAGCCAAAAAGCTTAAACTATATGGCGCCGGCCAGGACTTGCTGGCTGACGCCTTCTCCGGGAATGTAAAGGGGATGGGCCCCGGGGTTGCGGAGATGGCAATAGAAGAAAGGACCTCTGAGCCAATTATCATCTTTATGGCTGATAAAACCGCTGCCGGAGCCTGGAATCTTCCTTTATATAAAATGTTTGCCGATCCCTTTAATACCATAGGCCTGGTGATTGCCCCAAATATGCACGCCGGTTTTGCCTTCGAGGTACATGATGTTAAAGAGAGTAAAAAAATTACCTTCAATGCTCCGGAGGAAATCTACGATATGCTGGTTTTCCTGGGAGCACCTGGTCGCTTTGCCGTTAAGTCGATACATAGCCGGGAGGCTAACGAGATAGCCGCTGTTTCCTCCACCGAGCGCCTTTCCTATATGGCTGGGCGCTATGTGGGGAAGGATGACCCTGTGTGTATCGTGCGCTCCCAGGGATTATTCCCCGCAGTAGGCGAGGTATTGGAGCCTTTCGCTCATTCTTATATCGTTGAAGGGTGGATGCGGGGTTCCCATCACGGCCCGCTTATGCCGGTAGCAGTGCGGGAGGCCAATCCATCCCGCTTCGATGGTCCGCCCCGGGTGATATGTCTGGGTTTTCAGCTAGCCAATGGCAAACTGATAGGTCCACGGGATATGTTCGATGACCCGGCCTTTGATGAAGCCCGCCGGCAGGCAAATCAAATAGCCTATATATTGCGTCAACACGGCCCGTTTGAGCCCCATCGGCTGCCCCTTGAGGAGATGGAATACACCACTATGCCTCAGGTAATGAAAAGGATTTCAGGACGGATGACAGAATTGAAGTAATGCCGGAGATTTTGCTAGCCACCCATAATCAGGGTAAAATTAGAGAGTACCGGGGGTTGCTGGCCGGGTTGCCCTATAAGTTGATAACACTGGCAGACCTTGGTATAACACTTAAAGTGCCTGAGACCGGTCCCAGCTTTGAGGAAAATGCCGTTGCTAAGGCTAAAACCTATTTTGCCCTGAGCCGTTTACCCACTTTATCGGAGGATTCCGGGCTGGAGGTGGATGCTTTGAATGGTGAACCGGGCGTCTTTTCGGCCCGTTATGCCGGAGAACAGTCAGGCGATATCGAGCGGGTTGACTATCTGCTGTCCAGGATGAAAGGAATCCCGTGGGACAAGCGTTCCGCCCGTTTCCGTTGTGTAATTGCGGTAGCATTGCCCGGAGACAGGATAGAGATGTTCAATGGAGAATGTGAGGGGGTCATCTCACTAAAGCCAGGCGGGAATTTTGGCTTCGGTTATGACCCTGTTTTTTACGTGCCGGAGATGGGAAAGACTATGGCGGAGCTACCACAGGAAGTTAAAAATAAACTTAGCCACCGTTTCAATGCAGCTCAGAAAGCTCTACATTTTCTGGAACAGTATGCGAAAGAGGAAATTCGTAGATGACTGGTCTCTCTGATTCCTTTCAGCGCCCGATAGATTACCTGCGTATATCGGTTACGGATCGCTGCAATCTTCGGTGTATTTATTGTATGCCGGAGGAGGGTGTAGACCTCTTCCCCAGAGAGAACATGCTATCCTACGAGGAAATCTACCGTGTGGCCCAGGCCGCCGCCGAACTGGGTATAAGCAAGCTAAGGCTAACAGGCGGCGAACCACTGGTTAGATTAGGATTGAGCCGACTAGTCGCCATGGTGGCCGGGTTAGACGGCATCACCGACGTTGCTCTGACTACCAATGGGGTATTATTAGCCCGCTATGCAGCGGAGCTGAAGGCATCTGGCCTGCGGCGGGTTAATGTCAGCCTGGACTCCCTCCAAAAGGATAAATTCCTCCGTATTACTCGGGGCCAACAATTGGAGCAGGTTCTAAAAGGAATAAAACTGGCTGAAGAGCTGGGACTCAATCCGGTAAAAATAAACATGGTGGTCATGAGAGGTATTAACGACGACGAGCTTCTGGACTTTGCCCGGAAAAGTATCTACGACGGGTGGAATGTTCGTTATATAGAGCTTATGCCTTTTGGAGAGCAGGGATTAAAAGATAGCAAGCCGGTGCCCATATCTGAAATAAAACAACGCCTGGAGACGCTTGGCCCCCTGGAGCCTGCCGTATCCAGCGCTGGCGCCGGGCCGGCCAAGTATTTTAAATATCATGGAGCAAAGGGGACAATAGGGTTTATAAGCCCTATTAGCGAGCATTTTTGTATAAACTGCAACCGCTTACGCCTTACTGCCGATGGGCGGCTTCATCTGTGTCTCCTGGGAGAAGCTGCGGTTGACCTGCGTGTACCCTTGCGCTCTAACGCTTCCCTGGAAGAGCTTAAAGAAATCCTGAAAAAGGCCGTTGCAGCTAAACCTGAAAAGCACTGTTTATCCGAGGGTATCGGCCCTTGGGGAGAGGCTATGGCCCACATTGGCGGTTAAACTCATGATAGATATTTACACTGATGGCGCTTGTACTGAAAACCGTATTGGCGGCTGGGCAGCCGTCCTGTTCCAGGACGAAAAAAAACAGACACTGAAGGGCCAGGAGGAGAAAGCTACCAACCAGCGTATGGAGGTTACCGCCGCCATTAAAGCTCTCACCGCTACACCCGACGCAGCTCAGGTTACCATCCATAGCGATAGCCAGTATTTAATCTATACGATGTCCAGGAACTGGAAACGGCGTGCCAACCTGGATTTATGGGAATCCCTGGATAAACTGGTTGCCCGCCGTAAAGTGCAATGGGACTGGATCCCCGGTGAAGCTACACCGGAGATGCTGGAAGCCCATCAACTGGCAAATGAAATGGCTGGTGTCTCAACAATCTCACTTCCCACATCTCATATCTCGCATCCCATCGCCCCTGCTCACATGGTGGACGTGGGAGAAAAACCTGTAACCCAGCGGGAGGCCACAGCCCGGGGAGCCGTAAAGATGCAAGCGGCTACCCTTGAAATGATAAAACAGGGCAAGCTGACTAAAGGCGATGTCCTGGCAGTGGCGCAAGTAGCTGGCGTGATGGCTTCTAAACGGACATCCGATATTATACCCCTGTGTCACCCACTGTTAATCGAAAGCACTCAGGTGGAATTCCGTATGGATGAAAGCAGCAGCAAGGTGGAAATAACTGCTCAGGTTAGAGGCGCCGGCAAAACGGGTTATGAGATGGAGGCATTGACTGCCGTGGCTGTAAGCGCTCTTACCATCTACGATATGATCAAAGCCCACGACCCGCGGGTAACAATTGAAGAAATCCGTTTGATAAAGAAAAGTGGCGGCAAATCGGGAACAGTCGAACTGGAGTAAGCTCTTCCTCAACTATTCCCGTATTCCATGGAGCGTCGTCCTGGTTTAAACCGTCTTACCGGGTACAGGTAAATTAGCCCTGAGATCAACTTATCTTCCTGGGACACTTATACACCACAAAAGCTGCTGCTTGTGATATTATATACTTTGACGAAGGTAATAATCCCTGTCAGGAAATATTGTGATTAGGGAGATATGCACAACAGACGGCTTGGCATTGCTCTAGTTGCACTGGTTATCGCTCTGGGGCTCATCTCTTTTTTGCTATTGCACTATTGGTATCAGCCCGCCTATAGTTTTGTCTATACCGATAATTCCCGTATTGATGGAGTAGTTGTCAGAGTAGTGGCTGAGAACCACGGCCAGGTAGTAAAGTTGCCCTTCGATACGGGTGACGCCGTTGAGAAATTGCAGCCCATAGCAATTTTGAAAGTTCTTGCCTCAGGTGGTAATCCATCGGATAGCCGTAACCAGCGGTTTCTCTACCAGAATATCTTGTCACCCATCTCAGGCACCGTGGTTAGCAGGAGCATTAATCCGGGGGATACTGTGTTGGCTGGGCAGCCATTGGTTACCGTTGCCGATTTAGACAACATCTGGGTGATCGCGAATATAGACGAAAACGATATAAACAGAGTGGAACCTGGCCAGCGGGTAGATATCCATGTAGATGCCATAAATGAGGTATTTCAAGGCTGGGTAGAATATGTTATCCCGTCAACAACCTCGATAGTCCTGCGGCCATTTGATACCTCGCTTGTAGTTGCGGCCAACACACAGGACGTTCCTGTTAAGATACGATTTGAACAAAAGAGCGGTTATGTGCTTTACCCCGGACTCTCCACAGAGGTTAAAATCTATACTAAGTAAATGACTAATATTATTGAAGTCAAAAACCTCGTCAAAAAATATGGCAACTTTACAGCGGTAAATAATATCAGCTTCAATCTGGAATCTGGTGAGTTCTTCGGATTTCTCGGCCCGAATGGGGCTGGTAAGACTACCACCATAAATATCCTGTGCGTTCTGTTAAAGGCAACCTCCGGTACAGCGGTTATAAATGGGTTCGATGTCTCAAAAGAACCTATAAAGGTACGAGAGTCTATAGGGCTGATATTTCAAGATCCCAGCGTAGACAATCAATTAACAGCCAGAGAGAACCTTCAAGTTCACGGCGAATTGTATAACGTCCCGAACCAACTTATAAAAAAAAGGATACCGGAAGTATTAAATACGGTTGAGCTTTCCGATTGGACAGACCGTCTGGTCGGCACCTTTTCGGGGGGAATGAAACGCCGCCTGGAGATTGCTCGTGGCCTATTACATCACCCGAAGGTTATTTTCCTGGATGAACCCACCCAGGGGCTTGATCCCCAGACACGGAATCATATATGGCAATATATAATGAAACTTCGTCAGGATGAAGGACTAACTATATTTTTAACTACCCACTATATGGATGAAGCTGAGAATTGCGGGCGCATAGCTATTATCGACCACGGAGAAATTGTGGCTATGGATAGCCCGGCACACTTGAAAGCAAAAACCGGAGAGGACATAATTCTTCTTGACACCGATAATAACGAGCGGGCAGCCAACCTTATCGGGAGCAAATTTGGTATCCCTGTTAAACGCAGCCCGGAGGGACTGCAATTAGAAGTTCCTGAAGGGGCCAGGTTTATTCCCGGCTTTATAACCTCATTCAGCGAAACAGAAGGACACCCTCAGATATTGAGCATAAGCTTGCGGCGGCCAACTCTGGAGGATGTCTTCATCAAAATTACGGGGAGAGCAATCCGGCAACAGAGCGCGGATGCCGCTGAGGGGCAGCGCATAGCCTTCAAACTGCAAAGGTAGTAGATAAAAACTTGTCACAAATCGGACAAATAATAGACCGTGATATGCAGGCCCTCGGCACAATATGGCGGCGAGAGATATTGCACATGTGGCGAGATAAACCCCGTCTCTTTGGCTCCATGATTCAGCCCATGCTTTTCCTTCTTATTATAGGCAACGGTCTCGCCCCTGCCCTCGGCCAGATGAGCGGGGGCATTGATTTTAAAAAATTCATATTTCCAGGGATCATCGGTATGTCGGTATTATTCAGCTCGGTATTCTATGGCATAACCGTCGTGTGGGATAGGGAGTTTGGCTTCCTGAAAGAAATCCTGGCGTCACCAGTCCGGCGCTACGTGGTAGCCCTGGCCAAAATACTGGCAGGCAGCACCATATCCACAACTCAGGCTTTTATTGTCCTTATGTTTGTCCCGTGGTTAGCCGAGGTGTCCCTATCGGTAAGCATGGTAGTCAAGCTATTCCCGTTTATATTTTTACTGGCGGTAGTTACGAGTGCTCTTGGCGTTATATTGGGGGCTATTATCAAATCAATTCAGGCTTTTCAGGTTGTAATGCTTGTATTAGTAATGCCGCTATATTTTTTGAGTGGCGCTTTTTTCCCTCTAAAAAATCTACCCACATGGATGGACGTTCTGACTAAAATAGACCCGTTGACCTATGGTGTTGACCCTATCCGTCAAATTGGTTTGACCACATCATTGAGGTCCCACGGTATACAGGCGTTTGCCGTACATTCAATAGGTTTTGACCTGTTTATGTTGGTTTTTTTCGGAGCTATATTGGTGGGTGGAGCAATATATGTATTTAATCGGTTATAATAATAGGTAATGAAGAAGTTTAAACCGCCGGTCAATATTACTCAGGAAATCAAGGTCCGCAAACCTTATTTGCTTGCTGCCGGGCCTGGAACAGGCAACGCTGGTCTGATTGCCGTGGAATATATCCGGAGCCGCCTTGGCGCCCAGCCTTTCGCTGAGATTGAGATGCATAATTTTTACACGCCTCCTTTTATCGTGAAGGTAGAGGATGGGCTCCTGAGATTAGACGAGATGGCCTGGGAGGGAGAAAAACCCGAAAACAAATTCTATTACTGGAAGACCGACCGTGCCAACGACCTGATATTTTTTACCGGAAGCGCTCAACCTCTACCGGGTAAAAGCTCCGAACTGGCATTCAGGGTAATGGAGGTAGCCCAGGCGCTAAAAGTGGAACGTGTATATATTGCCGGCGCCTTCGCTACAGATATACATCACAAAGCAGAACCAGGGGTAATGGGGTTGGCCAGCAATACAATACTTCTGCAAAACCTGAAGACAATGGGTATCCCTGTAGTGCCACCTATGAATATTGCCTTCAATCTCAATGTGTTTTTAACCGGCGCAGCGTTACAAGGTGGAATGGATGTGATAGGCCTGGTGGCTGAATCGCCTTTCTATACTGTCGAACAGGTCAACCTGAAAGTCTCCGGTGCGCTTGTACACCAGCTCTGCCGTCTCCTGGATATTGAATCTCTTGTGAATTTGGCCGATATTCAAGAGATGATGGCCGTCCAGGAAAAGAGGATCGATGAACGCATTGCCGAGCTACGCAATTCCAATGATGAAAAGGCCAGGGCTTTGATAGATTACCTGGAGATACTGGAAAAGAAACAAAGGGAAAGACCATCGGTAGAACCTTTAATTACACCACGAAAAACCATTCCCATCCCCGACTCTCTTAAACCAATTGCTGCGCTTTATGAAAAGGCCCGTAAAGATAAAGCCCATGTTCGCCGTCTGATAGCTGAGCTTGATAAATTATCTCATGATGACCGGATGCAGGTGTTAAAAATCTTTGGTGGCGAACTTTTAGAGTTAATTCAGCAAAATAAGCCATAAAGAGCATGCATTTTTTACTAAGATGGAATTTTTGAACATACCCGGGCTTGAGCCTGGGGTATTCTGCAGCTCCCGGCAAATTCCTTACTTCAAAGATAACGTATTAAACGACCCGTTTAACATACAAGGTTTGATTTTGTGTCCACAATCTGGCATAATGTGGCTACAAGGGAGCGTTGTATGGAAAAAGTCGGCGTAAGAGAGTTCAGAAACCAGCTAAGCCGTTATTTAAAACGGGCCCGGGGTGGGGAGACGGTCATAGTCACGGATAGGGGGACATCTGTGGCCATGTTACTTCCACCACCTGAGAAGGGACCCGATGCAGTGCTGCGTCAGTTGGTTGCCAGTGGCTTCGCTTCATGGGGTGGGGGTAAACCGAAAGGCGCCAGTCATCCACCGGCCATAAGGGGTAAATCTGTAGCCCAGACGGTCATTGAGGAGCGCGGTTGAACTGCTATCTTGATACCAGCGCTTTAGTGAAGTTGTATGTCGACGAAGCAGGTTCAAGGCGGATGAAAGGGATAGTAGCCGAAGCGAGCTTAGTTGGTACGTCACTGTTAGCTTACTTGGAGGCTCGGTCTGCCTTTGCCCGCAGGTACCGCGAAGGTGACCTGACGGCGCCAGGATACCATATTATTGTCGAGGCATTTGCCTATGAATGGGAACGCTACTTTGCCGTAAGAGTTGATGAGGCTGTATTGAAGGCGGCGGTATTCCTCTCGGAGAAGAATGCTCTAAAGGCATTGGATGCCTTACATCTGGCATCTGCCATGGCCTTAGTAGAGTCGACTGGAATGCCGTGGATGTTTCTGGCTGCCGATCTCCGTTTGGTTCGTGCCGCCATCGCGGAGGGGCTGGAAACCATTGACATTGGGTCTTAGCCAGGAATGGGAAACGTGGTAGTAGTGTGGACAGCAGGGGTAGACATAGGCTCGGTAACCACTAAAGCGGTAGTCTTAGCTGATGGTATCGTTATAAGCCGATGCATAACCATTTCCGGTGGCAACTACCGGCAGGCCGCGGAGCAGGCCCTGGCATCTGCGCTATCTAACGTTGGATTATCAAAGGATAACATCAACCACATTGTGGCCACTGGTTTTGGAGCGGCAAATGTCCCTTATCAGGCCCGGAAGGTGACTGAGATTGCCGCTCATGCACGGGGCATCCACCACCTTTTTCCTCAGGTTAGAACAGTTATAGATATAGGCGGCCAGGCTACCCGTGTGATCAAGTTGAATGGGCATGGGGAGGCGGTAGATTTTGTTGTTAGTGAGAAATGCGCCTCCGGTAGCGGCCGTTTCCTGGAGGTAATGGCCCGTGTCTTACAAATCCCTCTGGAGGAGTTCGACGCTCTTTCGGCTAAGTCCACGAAACAGGTCCAGTTTACCACCAGTTGCGCCGTCTTCGCCGAGTCCGAGGCGATATCCCGTATTGCCGAAGGCGCAGCCAAAGAGGATATCCTTGCCGGGGTGCATGAATCCATGGCAATCAAAGTGGTATCTCTGGTGAGCCGAATACGACTGGAAAAAGAAATTGCCTTTACCGGGGGTGGAGCAAAAGATATTGGTTTAGTTAAAAGCATCGAAGATAAGCTGGGGGAGAAGCTGCTGGTGCCAGCGGAACCGGTGCTTACCGGCGCGTTGGGGGCGGCGCTGATTGCCTGGGCCAGTGGGGATAATTCACGAACTATTGCTTGAAACAAATGTTGGCAATGGTTGTCAGTAGCTGCCATTTAACCTGCACTTGTGGCGCTCACTGGCTTTTTCGGCATTGGCAATCCACGTCAAAGTTTCATAAATTCATCTATGGTTAGACCGGCTTGCTTGATAATAGCTCGCATCGTGCCTTCCGGTAGGTCACCTGGATGGTGTGGAATGGTAGTGCGGGTCCTTGACTTTGGGTTCCACCATATCTCATGACTGCCTTTTGCCTGACGGTCAAAGACGAAACCTGCTTGTCTCAGCTTGCGTATAACGTTATCGGCAGTAAAACCCGCGAGCCTTCCCATCAGGATAGGGCTACCGGAATGCGCACCTCACCATTACCAGGGAATGCACTTCTCAAGGCTGGAGGAAGCTCATCGCCATGCTCACGATATGATTCGATAAGCTTGCGAGCAACGTCTTGTGCGATCTCTAGAGTCTCCGCTATAGTACGCCCCTGAGCTATTAGCCCCGGTAATTCATCACTGGTTGCCAGGAAGCCTCCTTCGGGAAGAGACTCAACGCGAATGCCTAACAGAATCTCTGTCATATCTAAACCCCCACTATGGTTTTACCATTGATGGCCTCTTAAATTGTATTATATCACCATTGTAATAGATGGTTTACGGCCTCACCTGTCCCTGTCCGTATATAATCCACTTGTAGCTGGTCAATTCCTTCAATCCCATGGGCCCCCGGGCGTGTAGCTTCTGAGTAGAGATACCCACCTCCGCCCCCAGTCCGAATTGTCCCCCATCGGTGAACCGTGTGCTGGCGTTCACGTAGACACAGGCCGCATCCACCTCGTTGAGGAAACGCTGCGCCGCCGAATAGTCCTCGGTAATAATTGCTTCCGAATGTCCTGAGCCATAGCGGTCAATATGAGCAATGGCCTCATCCAGCGAGTCCACCACTTTAATGGCTGCAATGAGAGCCAGAAATTCTTTGCCCCAGTCGCCCGGTGATGCGGGTATGGCTTTTATGGCTTTTTCCAGACTTAAAATAGACAAAGCTCGTTCATCGGCGTGGACCTCCACCCCCGCCTTCCCCAATTCGTAGGCCAATCGGGGCAGAAAGCGTTCCGCTATTCCGCGGTGCACCAGCACCGTATCCAGAGCGTTGCACACGGTTGGCCTCTGCACCTTGGCGTTATACACAATCGTCACTGCCTTAGACATGTCGGCGCTGCTATCTACGTAGGTATGACAGACTCCGATGCCGCCCGCCACCACCGGCATACTGGCGTTATCCCTCACAAAACGGATTAGCCCCTCGCCGCCGCGGGGGATTAGAAGGTCTATCGTGTCCTTCATCTTGAGCATCTGGCCGACTAATGCCCGGTCTGTTGATTCGATAAACTGTACCGCCCCTTCGGGGACGCCGGCCTTATACGCTGCAACCTGGACGGTATGTGCCATGGCATCATTGGAGTTCGTTGCCTCCTTGCCCCCCCTCAGGATTACTGCATTACCCGACTTGAGGCACAGAACAGATATATCCACCGTTACATTGGGTCGGCTTTCATATATAGTGCCGATTACGCCCAGAGGCACCCGTTTGCGGCCGATAATAAGTCCATTGGGCAGAGTTCGCATATCAATCATCTCCCCGACAGGGTCCGGGAGCGCAACCACTGCTTTTATATCGTTAGCCATACCCTGAAGGCGGTTGTGATTGAGTAGTAGCCTGTCCAGGAGGGCCTCGCTCATGCCCGAAGCCAGACCCTCTTCATAGTCCTTCTTATTAGCTGTCAGGATAGTTGTTTCATGGGAAGTCAGTGCCTCGGCGATATTAAGCAATGCCCGGTTCTTTATCTCGGAGGATAGAAAGGCCATTTTGCGGGCGGCAGCTTTGGCTGCCTGTCCCTTAATTACTAGCTCATTAGCTGTAGTTGTCATGGTATCACCCCGTTTAAAATTTGATTTTATACTATCACAAACGGCTGTTTTTAACTAGCGGCGCTCCTTATCTCACGTCACTTTCATCACAGAGAAGGGGCCGGTCTGATGATGTCCCGTTTATCGGGACTCATCGAGACTCCGTAAAGGTGAAACACTTTCGGAGGGGTTAGGTCTTAACCTCTCCCTTTACTAAAGGGAGACTGAGAGGGATTTAGCATCAGCCCTCTTGTCCATCGTTCAGCTAAAATGTTACACTTACTAACGTGTTGTATTTCGGAACGTCCGGCTTTTCCTACGATGACTGGGTCGGCCCCTTTTATCCGCATGGCATGCCCAGGCGGGAATGGCTGTCATACTACGCGCAGGGATTCAATGCCCTGGAGCTTAATGCCACGTACTATGCTATCCCCGGTCCCAAAGCGCTATTATCTATGGCCGGAAGAACAGGAGACGGTTTTCTGTTTGCCATCAAAGCCCACCAGGATATGACCCATCAGCGGCAGGACAACAGCGCCGTATTTGAAAAATTCCTCCAGGCTATCCAGCCGGTCCAGGAGTCTGGAAAGCTGGGTTGTATTCTTGCCCAGTTCCCGTATAGCTTTGGATACAGCCGGCAAAACCAGGATTACCTCGTCTTATTCAGAGAAAGATTGGAAAATTTGCCTTTGGTAGTGGAATTCCGCAATATCCGGTGGATTAAACAAGATGTTATGGAGTGGCTAAAGCGTGAGAAACTGGGGTTTTGCTGTGTGGACGAACCCCCACTGGCTGGACTGATACCTCCTGTAGCGGAGGCTACCGGTCCCATAGCCTATGTGCGTTTTCATGGCCGTAACTCCGCCAAATGGTGGCATCATGAACACGCCTATGAACGGTACGATTATACTTACACGGCTGAGGAGCTCGCCGGGTGGGTTCCCAGGATAAAAGCCCTGGATAGAGTCGCCCGGCAGACTTTTGTATTTGGTAACAATCATTACCGTGGGCAGGCCATCAACACTATCCGCCAGATGAGGTCTATGTTAGACTGATGGTAATGAAAAAAACATCGAATCCTTTAAAAACCCATCTTACGCTCATCTCGATTTCCCTCGGGGTATTCATCGTCGATCAGCTATTCAAATTCGGTATAACGAGCTTTTTATCGCTGGGTGAATCATTCCCTGAAAACTGGCCTGTGCGCTTCACATACGTGCGGAATACAGGAATCGCTTTTGGTATTCCGGCGAATCAGTTTTTCCTGGTATTTATGACCTCTGCAGTTGTAGTCGCTCTCCTTGTTTATTTGATACGGTACCATGAGTTTCAACCCAGGTTGGTGCGGATTGCGCTGTCTTCGATAACAGGTGGCGCCGTTGGCAACCTGGTAGACCGCGTGCGGCTGGGATATGTGGTCGATTTTGTTGACTTTCAGGTATGGCCTGTTTTCAATATCGCAGACTCTTCAGTAGTTGTGGGAGTCGGCCTCTTACTATTTTTCCTCATTTTCCACCCTGAAGCCAGACTCCAGAATAAAAATAGAATAGACAACAATAATGTCTGAAAACCAATACTTCATTGCTGACATATCCGACCTCCGGCTGGATAAAGTCGCTTCGGACCAAAGCCACCTTTCCAGGACGCGCATACAAAACCTCATTAAAAAAGGCTATATAACCGTTAATGGAGAGAAGACAAGGCCAGGATACCTGCTACAGGAGGGCGACCGGGTTGATATCACCATCCCGTCTCCAACTCCTGTTGATTTGATCCCCGAAACAATGCCTCTTTCCATAGTTTATGAGGATAAAGACATCCTGGTGCTCGATAAGCCGCCGGGCTTGACCGTTCACCCCGCCCCCGGTCACCCCAGCCATACGCTGGTAAATGCTATCCTCGCCCATTGCCCCGACCTGCCGGTTATTGGAGGTTCATTACGTCCCGGTATCGTGCACCGCCTGGACAAAGACACCTCCGGACTGATTATTGTAGCCAAAAATGAGTTAGCTCAGGATGACCTGGCTGCTCAGATGAAGGCCCGTACAATCGTAAAAAAGTACCTGGTGCTGGTTAAAGGCAAACTAACCCCGGAAAAGGGCGCCATTGAAGCCCCGATAGGACGGGACCCGCGCAACCGCCAGAGGATGGCTGTAGTATCCACAGGCAGGCCAGCCCGTACCGGATACAGGGTATTGCAGCAATGGGAGAACTACACACTGGTGGAAGCGACACTGGAGACAGGACGAACCCATCAAATCAGGGTACATTTTGGCGCTATCGGGTTTCCGGTAATGGGAGATGTCACCTACGGAATGAGATCTACACACCTCCGTCGTCAATTCGTTCATGCCTGTTATGTCAAGTTCCGCCATCCGGGGACCGGTGAGTGTCTGGAGCTAGAATCCCCTTTACCCCCCGATTTGAAACAAGCCCTGGAAAGCCTGACGGGATAACCTGTATTTCTTTCCCATGGATGACAGAGATTAAGTGAGTGTGGAAAACTTTCCACGAAAAGCGCCGATTAAAAAAACATATCGTGTAATTGCCGCGAACATAGCATCTAACAATCCTCTCGCCCCTTTGGGGAGAGATTTCGAGAGAGGGGTGATGCTGTTTTCGTACTCGGTGTCCTACCAGATAACATATAGTTAAAGTTAAACTGGGTTTTTGTTTTAGTGGCAATTATCCCCATGTATGTCCATTGCTAAGGTCCTGGTATCTCATTAATGTCAACACGAACGAATGCCAACGATTGTGGGTGAAAATATTTCAAAGCTAAGTGTTTATTCCGTGCGATGCGTACCGACAGGAAAGGCCGACCATGGGTGCTGGAAGTGAAACAGTAGTCTGGCATCAATCCGGTAACAGATGAATCTTATGTCCCAAGCTTGGGGCAGTCTGTCCCCAGTCGAATCGGTGTTCTTTGTCATCTTTCCTGTCACACATCGGGGAGCATAGTTTTCGCGCAATGTCAGCCAGTTCTGCGACGAAATTTTCGTATCGAGTCTGAACTGGAGAAATTCTAAACCTGGTTCGTAGGAATCCGGATGGCTGGCGGTCACGCGGTGAAAGTTTCATGTCACCAATAACCTTTGTTTCGAATTTTCTTATAGAATACGTACTCTTGTGTGCAACAGCATTGCGAAGGTAACAAACCCGCTCGATTTCGTGCGTCTCGCGAGTTTCTAAACATGTGAAAGGTAAGCCGCTGCGAAAGAACGCTTTGGCCCTTTTTTCCGTATGGTCGTAAGGCAACCAGTCCACATAGTGGCTGCCGCCCAGCACGACTTCGCGAGCCACCAAATGAGATCTGAAGGTTACTCTGGGAATTACCCGGTCGGAAAGGTGTTCAAGGCTGCCAGCCAGAAGCCCAATGAAAAGCTCTTCAATAAACTGTTCGAATGAACAAACGACCTCCATATAGAGTCCCGAGTATATTTGGTCAGCGTCTCTGCGCACAATAGTCTCATCTCTCAAAAGCTTCTCTGTCTTTGAGCGAGTGCTTTCTATGTATCTTAGATGTCCAACAAAATCGTTGGCGCAGGTGATTGCTGGCTTAGCCAACACCGGCCTCTCGTTTGAAATAATCGAACACCGTAGTCCTAGAATTCAAGTTAGTTGTTCTTCTCGCTACTGATTGTATGACTTCTGGAGGGGCTCCCTTCTGTTCTTCAATTTTTTCCGCCGCACGTTTTATAAGGTCAATTTGGTTAGCAGAAATAGGCTTTCTTTCATTCTTGGAGACAAGCTGGAAATTGATACCGTATGACAGGTTGTAAATAATCAAGAACAGATGATAGAACATGGTTTGTTTCCTGAACGGGAGAAAACGCATCTTTTCGCCAAGCTTGTCGGCTATGATGTCCATTACGGTCGTGAATCTTTGTTCGACCTCCGTACGCTCTGGGTATTTTTCCTCTTTTTCCTTGTACATGCGGTCAATGCCCGCTTGTGTCTTTCCTGTAAGACCTTTCAATATAAGAATGGCAAATTCGCTTGTAGCCTCAACTTCGTCCATGCGTGCGATATTGTATTCAGTAAATATGCCCCAGTCACGCCAATGTTGTAGTTGTTCGGAAGCTAGTTGATACATTGAAGTCTTAAACTCTCCGTAGAACTTGGCGTTTCGCAATTCCTGGGCGTTCAGTTTGACACCGGTAGAATTCATTCTGGCGAATATCTCAAGAATCTCCTGGTCACCGACTCCTGAGGGTAATACGTGAACACTGAAAGTGTAATCCAATATGTCTTGCTTCATGCTTTCGTCTAAATCCGAAAACCTCTTTCCGGCCAAAGCCTTGTTGTGGGTTTTCTGAATCGTAAAATCGTCACGCTCCGGCTTGTAATCCTTAAGTAAAGTGGTGTCGATGAAAGAGAAAATGGTACGTATCCTTTGCTGTCCGTCCACCACTTCTCTCACGGGCGTGAGGCGAGCCAGGTCTGTTTTCCGGTCCCGAAGGAACAGGATAGGCATGGGAAGGGCGCGCAGTATCGTGTCCATTAGATATGATTTGGCACCTGGTTGCCACACTGGCCGTCGCTGGAAACTCGGACTTAGCACAAGAGTCTGCGAGCGCTGCCACGAAATGAAATCGCTCACCTTGTAAGTAGTTTTAAGTGTTTCCCATGTTTTCATGCTACAACTCCTTCGAAAAGAGGTGTTTATCTTTAAGGAAGTCTATTCCTTTGCCATTAAAATTTCAAGAGGATTTAGCTCAAATGTCTCCTTCGTTGTTGAAACTGTTGGCAGAAGGGTCAACGACGCTTTTCCCGAAGTCTGGTTATAGTGCACCTCGATCAGACATTCCCATAATGATTACAAACAAAATAAGGTGGTATTTAGTCTCTGCGAGCGTAGCGAAGCAATCCGCTCCCCTTGCCAGATGCGATTAACTGACAGTCCCTATAAATCGGGGTGAATCAGGACTCCCCATTTTATGAGTTCATGTTATCTATCCTTTAGTACTAACTAAGATTTCGGCTTGTACGCCATAATCAAGTAGCAGAGCTTACCGGGAGGTGGCTTGATTGACAGCGAAAACTAAAGTGGCAATAAAGCAACTGAAATTTCGGGTACCGATAATTGTCGAGCCTGACACAATCGGTTTCCATGCCTATTCCCCGGTTCTTAAGGGGTTACACATGGGTGGAGATACAGAACGAGAAGCCCTGGCGAATGCCCGGAAGATTGCAAAAGATTTTCTGGAAATTATGCTACAAGGTGGGCTACCGATTCCGTTGAGTAATTCTCTCCTGGGACGAGGCAAAAAAATTACCCGGCATACACAATAAAGAGGGTTATTATATCGAGGACATCACGATAAACCTTCCAGATAGGCCCTCAAGGACGGCTCGTTACCTGGAAGATAAGTTATTAGCCCGAGTAGAAGAGGATCGCCTGGTGCTGGAGAAGCGTGAACATATCCTTGCCCGGCTCAAGGCCCGTTTCAGAACTGTGCCGGATGGTGTGAGCCTGGTTGATGAACTGATAGAGGAAAGGCGCCGAGGTTCGTCGGGCACAAGAACCACGTGGGTGGATTACAAGTAGTGGTGGACGTTTCCGCACCTCAACATACCAGCGCTCACAGCAGATAAAGTATGGGGCCAACTCCGTATTAGCATCCCGGTTCAGGTCATAAGGTGAAATATCCAGGGACTCTTTAAACCCTCAGGTCATTTCTTACTCCATTTAAAGAACACCCAGGGTCTTTGCATTACTAGAAAATCCTATATAGAAAAAGCCACACCATTTGTCATGCTAATTATTCATATACCGATGCACCGGGACACTCACAAAAGATGTATTTTGTTAACGCAGGGGCCCCGATATATCGGGGCCCGCCGGGGCGGTCAGGTTAAAAACCTGACCCTACGACAACCGGGAATTTGGCTATTTTCGGGGGAATTACAATGCAAAGACCTGAAAGAGATCACCGTATAGTGGTGACCAGGCAGTTTGCCATGTGTTAAAATACATTAGTAGCTATCTTATTAAAGCCTATTCCAAGGAGAACATAATATCTTGAATAAAAATAGACCCGTCCGCGTCCGTTATGCCCCCAGCCCCACCGGATTTCCCCACATTGGCAATATCCGCACTGCTTTGTTTAACTGGCTATTCGCGCGCCACACTGGCGGTACATTCATCTTACGCATTGAGGATACCGACCAGGAACGGAAGGTGGATGGCGCGCTGGAAGCTATTATGAGCAGCCTGCGCTGGCTTGGCCTTGACTGGGACGAAGGGCCGGAGGTAGGCGGCAAATACGGGCCTTACTTCCAATCGCAGCGTCTGCCTTTTTACCAGGATATCGCTCAGCAGTTAGTGCTTCAGGGTAATGCCTACTACTGTTTCTGCTCTTCCCAGCGCCTGGAAGAGATGCGCGAGGAGCAGCGCAGTCAGGGGAAGCCGACCGGATACGACCGCAACTGCCGCAACCTGAGCCTAGAGGAACAGAGTTTTATGGACTCCCAGGGTCTGACTCCTGTAGTGCGTTTCAAGACACCAGTAGCGGGCCAGACCCGGTTTAACGACCTGATATGGGGTGATGTCTCCTTTGAAAATGCTACCCTGGACGATTTTATCCTGTTAAAATCCGATGGCTTTCCTACTTATCATCTGGCCAATATCTGCGACGACCATCGGATGGAGATTTCCCATGTGATGCGGGCTGAGGAGTGGTTATCAAGCACACCAAAGCATTGCCTGTTATATAAAGCCCTGGGATGGGAGCCACCCGAGTTCGCTCACCTGCCGATGATTTTAGGCCCGGACCGCTCCAAGCTTTCCAAGCGACACGGCGCTACAGGTTTGCTGGAATACAAAGACATGGGCTATCTGCAAGAGACCATTATCAACTTCCTGGCTTTATTAGGGTGGGCGCTGGACGACCGCACCGAGCTTTTCAGCCGGGACGAGTTGATAAAACAATTCTCCCTGGACAAAATCAGCAAGACAGCGGCCATATTCAACCAGGAGAAACTTAGTTGGATGAATGGAGTATATATCCGTCAACTAAACCCCGCCGACCTGGCCGAAAGAGCAATGCTTGTCCTGGAGAAAGAATTACCTCCTTCCGTGAAGCGGCCGCTTGATAAAAAATATCTGCTGAAGCTAATCCCTTTAGTCCAGGAGCGGGCGCGTACTTTGAAAGAGGTGCCGGAGCTGGCCGAGTTCTTCTATATAGACAACCTGGTTTACGACCCCAAATCATTGCTGGGTAAGCACCTGACGGCAGAGCAAGCGCGCTCCTATCTGGATATAAGCGTCAAAAAGCTAACCGCCCTACCTGATTTTGAACCGGCAACCCTGGAAAACCTCCTGCGGCCTCTCTCTGAGGAGTTGGGAGTTAAGACCGGTGATTTCTTCGGCCTGTTGCGGACAGCTACTACCGGGCGCACAGCTGCCCCACCCCTATTTCAGACCATGTCCGTCCTAGGCAAAGAACGATGCCTTAAACGCATAAATGATGCAATAAAAATCTTATAACCGGATCTCTGTAGGGGTTATAACCTTGGACAACCCCTTCCCCTGTAGGGAAGGGGCCTGGGGTTAGGTCTTTCCGTAGGGGCCATTCGTAAGCCGCCCTTGTATTGCCAATACACACCTTCCTTGATATACTGGCAAAGAGAGTTATGTCAGTGGAATATGAAATTGTCATCGGGCTGGAGGTCCATGTCCAGCTTCTAACCAAAAGCAAAATGTTCTGTGGTTGCTCCGCCGATTACAACGGGGCGCCACCCAATACCCACGTTTGCCCGGTCTGTCTGGGGATGCCGGGTGTCCTGCCGGTCATCAATGAACAGGCGATCAAGTACGCCGTTATGACCGCCCTGGCCCTCAACTGTACTATCGCGGAATATACTAAATTCGATCGGAAAAACTATCCTTACCCCGATTTGATGAAAGGCTACCAGATCTCCCAATATGACGCTCCCATTGGCATTAACGGCTGGCTGCCGGTTAATACTAACGGTAAAGAGAAACAGATAGGCATCATCCGGGTGCACCAGGAAGAGGATGTCGCCAAGCTTAATCACCGTACTTCGCCGGCAGGGGAGAGCTATAGCCTGGTAGATGTTAATCGCGCCGGTGTGCCCCTCATGGAGATAGTCGGCGCCCCCGATATGCGCTCGGCGGAGGAGGCCCGTCAGTATCTGATAATGCTGCGGAGCATACTCCAATACCTGGGTGTGTCCACGGGAAACATGGAGGAAGGCAGTTTCCGTTGCGATGCCAATATCAGTATCAGGCCCAAAGGTGTCCAGGAGCTGCCCAAAGCCAAAGTGGAAGTTAAAAATATGAACAGCTTCAGGGCGGTCTATCGCGCTCTGGAGTATGAGGCGGAACGGCAACAAAAAGTAATTGAGTCCGGCGGCACAATTGCGCAGGAGACCAGGGGCTGGGTGGAGGATAAGGGGATAACGGTGTCCCAGCGGAGCAAAGAACAAGCTCACGATTACCGCTATTTCCCCGAGCCTGATTTACCGCCGTTGACCCTTACCGGAGACCGTGTCGGAGAGATACGTACTCGTCTCCCCGAACTTCCTGAGGCCCGGAAGGCTCGCTTTGTGGCTCAGTACGGATTGTCTTTATATGACGCCCAAATCCTTACCGGCTCCAAATCCATGGCTGATTACTTTGAGACATGCCTGAAGGATAATAATAAAAGCAATAAACGGGCCAAGGTCGTAAGTAACTGGCTTCTGGGAGAGTTCAGCCGTCTCCTTAAAACGACTAACAGCGAGATAGACTCTACCCTTGTCAAGCCGGCCCAGCTAACGGAGCTTATAGACCTGGTGGAAAACGGTAGCCTCAGTGGTTCGGCTGCTAAAACAGTGTTCGAGGAAATGTTCACTACCGGAGAGCCAGCCAATCAAATAGTGGCTAAAAAGGGCCTTGGCCAAATCAGCCAGACCTCGGATATAGATAACTTTGTGGAACAGGCCATATCTCAAAATCCCGCCGCTGTGTCCGACTATCAAGCGGGCAAGTCTCAGGCGATTACCTTTCTGGTGGGACAGGTGATGCGACTATCTAAAGGGAGAGCCAATCCCCAGGTGGTTAATGTTTTAATTAAAGATAAACTGGATAAAATATCTTCCAAGAAATGATATAATAAACCCTGAGACTGAATTCAGGCCAGGAGTGAAAATGGTAACCTATTTAAATATTGCTCAGATACTGGTATCGTTAGCGCTAATTTTTGTGGTTCTTTTCCAGGTTAAGGGAGGCGGACTTGGAGGTATCTTTGGCTCCCCGGAGACCGTATTCCGCACCCGGCGCGGAATCGAGAAGACATTGCTTCAGTTTACACTGGTGCTGATTATACTCTTCATTGTTGTCTCTGTAATGAGTGTACGGGCCCATGTGTCCGCCTGAACTGTCTTTGGTATGAAGCTGTCAAATACGTAAATTTTGCTGTTTTTAAGAAATACTATGTTATCCACTCGAAAATAGGCTTTATTCCCCTCGCCCTAAAAGGGAGAGGCTTCGTCGTGAGCTCAGCCGAACGGTAAGGGAGAGGGTGCGTATAGCTGGACTGGAAAATCCCCCTCTCTTTAATTCTCTCCCCATAGGGGCGAGAGGTTTATAAAGTATTTTCACTTTTAGTGGTGCTCATCGCAATAAGCGTGGATGATTCCCTCTTTGTTGATGGGAGAGACTAGGTGGGTGATAAGATAAATGAAGAAATCCACTCATAACATTATCACCCTTACCACTGACTTCGGTCTTTCTGATGCCTATGTAGCCTCCATGAAAGGCGTAATTCTGAGCATAAATCCCGGGGTTACCCTGGTGGACATCACTCATAACATACCGCCCCAGGATGTGCGTGCGGCAGCTTTTCTCTTGCATACCAGCCATACCTTTTTCCCCGATGGCGCTATTCATCTGGCGGTAGTTGACCCCGGAGTGGGTTCATCCCGCCGTCCTATCGCCCTGGTAACACCCCACGCCACATTTGTAGCCCCGGATAACGGCATACTGAGTTACATGGTTGCCGGAGCGACGGGCCCGGCAGTGTCTCCAACTGGTTTAGACTTCAAACTTCGAGAGATAAAGCTACCCGCTGGCATCACAGCTTTTCACCTGAATAATCTCGACTTCTGGCGGCACCCGGTAAGCCATACTTTTCACGGAAGGGATATCTTTGCGCCCGTAGCTGCCCATTTATCGGTGGGAGTCCCGCTTGACTTAATAGGCGAACCTATCCCTTCCCTTTTTATTTTCTCAGTACCCCACCCCAATCTCAACCCGATGGCAGCGTGATGGGACATATCCAGCATATAGATTCTTTTGGCAACCTGATAAGCGATATTAAGGTGGAAGATATACTGCTCGGAAAGAATGAAAAAAAGACAGAAATGGAAATAGAGGTACGGGGTCAAAAGATAACAGGGATAAGCAGGTCATATGCTGAGGGCAAGGGCTTTGTAGCTATTATCGGCAGCAGCGGCTATCTGGAGATAGCTTTAAAAAATGGTAATGCCTCCAAAAAGCTGGAGGCAAAGGTGGGAGACGGTTTTACCTTAATACACGGATATGTTAAATAGTTTATAAACCCGTCGCCCCTATGGGGAGAGATATAGAGAGAGGGGAATATTTAACAAAGTCTTTACTTATCACCCTCTCCCTACCCTCTCCCTTAAAGGGCGAGGAGACTAAAATCTATTTTCGAAGGAATCATTCATGCTCATTACGATGAGCACCATGAAGTATGAAAATAGTCTGGCACTGTCATTCTGGAGCGCAGCGAAGAATCTCAGGGTGGGGCAAGTCAACTGTAATAAAACTCCATGCCACCCTGAGATCCTTCGTCGTCCCGATAACTCGTGACTCCTCCATGTTGACATGAGAGCGGCTATTTTCGGGGGAATGACATTGGTAATCCCCTTTGTAAAGCTATGTCAGAGATAGTACACTAGCTTTTTTCACCCTTGATTGATTCCTTCAGCCCGTGAAAAATCCGCATCTGTCTTTCGATATTCCAGTACATATAGGCTGTGAACCCTATCGAAATCATCCCAAACACAACCATATAACCCAGACCATCCCTACCCAACCCCTCCCAGATATATGCCAGGGTTAATAAGAGACCGGCTAATAAATGTCCTGTGATGGTGAGTGCATTCGCCGGCGCAAGGTCGGACGAATTGGCATAGAATTTACGGGCAAGTTGAATTGCTCTGACTGCCAGTGGAAGAGTAAGAGCCATTATCAAGGTAACCGGGGGTAGCTTCTCAGCGAGAACTCCTATCAACAAGGATATGTAAACAGCGGCCATAATAATCGCATAGCCCCATAATGCCCGCTGGCGGCCAAGCCGCACTACCCAGGTATTTTTGCCTACCTTTTTATCGGCGTTGTAATCGGGGAATTCATTGATATAAAGCACCGCAGCTATGAGTAACCCCAGGGGCAAACCAGCCAGCACCGGCAGCCAGCTAAGTTGCCGAGTCTGAATGTAATAGGCCCCCAGTACCATTAGCGGACCAAAATTCAGACCAACCGTTAATTCACCCAGCCCCCGGCTGGCCCAATTGAACGGGCGGCCGGTATAAAAGAACCCCGACAGGATGGCAATAGCGCCCAGTGCGAAAATAAAGGGGCCGCGGGTAAGGGCTAAATATATCCCTAACAAGGTTCCCGCTGCAAATAAAAAAAGCCCTTCTGTTAATACCTCTACCGGAGACAACAGACCCAGTTGAATCAAGCGGCTGCCCCCGCTAAACGGCCTGATAAATTCCTGATTGGCCGCATCGTTACCGCTGCGATGGTCGAAGTAATCGTTCATGACATTGGTGCCCGCCTGGAGTAGTACACCCGCCAGAAGGGCTAATAAAAAAAAGGTCCAGCTAATAGCGCCTGTCAACGCCCATGCAATAGTTGTCCCGAGTAAAACCGGCAATGCGGCAGCGGTAAGGAATGGCGCCCTGACCTCTGTATACCAGTGTTTGGCCTTGTTCTTCAAATGGCTCCAGTCGCTAACTACCACACGGTTTTGGGGGAAATCTATTACAGTAGGTGGCAATCCCTGGACAATCTCCCCAAAAATGCGGTATTTAATGATCTCCGGTATAACTTTAATACAGTCTAATACCTGAGCGTTGCCGGCGCCGGTAAGATATTTCACCACCGGTGATTTCAGAGCAGTGATTTCCAGTGCGCGCTCCCGCTCCTGGCTATCAGTAACAAAGACTGCCCTGCCTGTTACCTCAACTTCTTTGGAATTATTAATATCTGTTTCACTTCGGTGGACGAGGATTGAAATGGCTGGTTGCCTTGTCATTTGCTGGGTTTTAGGGTCGCCCTTCATAGTGGCCAGGTAAATGGTAAAGCCATCGTCAACTGCAAAGTGCATCATCCGGTTTCTCAGGCTTTCTCCTGAGGCAGTGGCTACTGCCCCGACCTCAGATCCCTGCAAAACCGAGAGTACTTCTTGCCGGCTATGTTGCTGGGCTACCAATCCCTGATTCCCTTGGTGTTTTTTTTGTTTAAATCGTGGGATGGAGACTCTTTCGAACCTTGCTTGCCTGATAGTAAAAACAGGATAATACCGACAATCAGCATCGGGACTGCCAGCCTTACCGGGACTGGTATATCGGAGTTTACAAAAAAGAACTTGCCGATAGAATCTATAATATTTCCAAAGGCAGGCAAAATGAAACCGATGCCCTTATACAGGCCCCAGATGACAATGATAAGGCCCGCAAGAAGATTGAGTAATAAACTTAACTCTCTAATTAATCTCATAAACTAATCCTCCTCTAAATACCATTATTTTCCAATATACACATTACTGCCAAAGATTATACAGCAACAGAAAAAGTAAAAGAAGGGGGTAAAAAGGATTTTATACTTTATGTCTCCATATAGTGCCCTTGGCGGTGTCCTCCAGGGTGATATCTAATTTAGCCAGCCCGGATCGGATTTCGTCTGAAAGAGCAAATTGTTTAGCCTTTCTCAACGCATTACGGAGATTAATAAGCAATTCTACATTTTCACTAGAGCCAGCTTGTGGTTTGCCTTGAGAAAAGAGTTCTAACCCTAGATTTGGGTCAATGTTTGTAACTTTAGTTTTGATTTCCGCCAGGAAAGCAGCGATGGACTGGGCATCCACTGTTTTCTCCAGCTTCTTCAAGGTGAGACCAAGAACAGATGCTAGCTCAGCCATGATTGATTGAAGATTTTTAACACTTCCGGCTTGTCGGGATTCTTTTTGCTTATTTATCTCCCGGGCCATTTCGAAAAGCACCCCTATTGCCTGGGCCGAGTTAAAATCATCGTCCATAGCATCCGTAAACCGTTTGAGGTATTCAACTTCCATTTGAGCTTCACCGCTGGTGTCCATTCCCTCCATAGCTATACGTAGTCTGTCCAACCCTCGTTCTGCAGCGACCAGACCTGCTTCTGAGAAATTCAGCGGGCCGCGGTAATGGGAGCTGAGAACAAACAGGCGTAGGGCATCCGGGCTGAATTTCTGTAATATTTCCTCTACCGTAACCAGATTGCCCAGAGATTTGCTCATTTTCTCTTCGCCCATTTGCAGTAGCCCATTGTGCATCCAGAACCGGACGAAAGGTTTGCCGGTAAAGCTTTCGGATTGGGCGATCTCGTTTTCGTGATGAGGGAAGATAAGGTCCTGCCCGCCCCCGTGGATGTCCAGTGTCTCGCCTAGATACCTGTAAGACATGGCGCTGCACTCGATATGCCATCCGGGTCTCCCCGGTCCCCAGGGGCTTGGCCAGGAAGGCTCGCCGGGTTTAGAGGCTTTCCATAGAGCAAAGTCCATAGGATGTTCCTTGCCGCTCCCCGGCTCGACCCTGGCTCCGGCCACCATATCATCCAGATTGCGGCGGGACAGCTTGCCGTAATCGGCGCGTTTGGTTACCCGGAAATAGACATCGCCGTTCACCTGATAGGCATAACCCTTGATCACTAAAGCCTGTACAATCTCAACAATCTGAGGTATTTCCTGGGTAGCATAAGGGTAAACATGTGCCCGTTTGATATTGATGGCATCCATACTCGTAAAATACTGGGCGATATATTTATCCGCCAGCTCTCTGGACGAAATCCCCAGGCTATTGGCCCGGTTGATAATTTTGTCATCTATATCAGTAAAATTTTGCACATGGCGGACATTATAGCCCTGAAACTCCATATAGCGCCGTATAACGTCGAAGTTGATATAGCTCATAGCATGGCCGATATGGCAATCGGAATATGGCGTAACGCCGCACACGTACATCTTAACTTCGGATCCCGATGGCAGAAACTCCTCTTTTTGACCGGAAAGGGTATTGTAAACCTTCATAGTAAATATCCTTTTTTTACATGTTCAATTAATCCTATTATGCCTTTAGTAACCAACTAAAACAACCCCTTTTACAGGAGGAGCTTCCCGCGAAACTGGCTTGGAGATATATAAATTGAGATAGTAAAAAGGGTATTTACCCCAATTTGTTCTGGTAGAATAGCTTTGAGAGAAGTTAACAACCAGAAGAAAGGAAATAAA
>Ga0082335_1003573_pt1 | contig 25280 bp, 19 predicted proteins | sample Subgrocontami58m_FD_72375 | JGI IMG/M metagenome (GOLD analysis project Ga0082335, IMG submission 72375) | Subsurface groundwater microbial communities from S. Glens Falls, New York, USA - GMW37 contaminated, 5.8 m (SPADES assembly) (version 2) ...
GTATGTTACTCAAAGCGCTTCCAAGCTTGTTTCATTACTTAGACAACTCTAAGATACCACGCTCTACCAATGCTTTAGAAGGTTACTTCAGTCGTCTCAAAGAACACTACCGCTTACATCGCGGTTTATCAAAAATGAATAAACAAAATTATTTTAAGTGGTACTTTTTTCTAAAACCAAAATAATTTATAACAATTACAGCAACACAAAATGACTATTATACCCATTTCGAGCGAAGTCGAGAAATACCAAGCGGAATTTATTTTTATCAGCTGCGAAGTGACGGTTTTGCAGAGACGAAGAAATTAATTTTAGTGAAGTGAATCAAAGTTAAACTTGACTATCTAACTCGGAGGTATTATGAAAAAGGTAAATTTTATTGCATTTTTTATTCTTTTAGCATCATCAATTGTCTCGAATGCACAAACTGTAAATGTTTCTTTGTCGGTGCAAAGTGGAGCACAAGTTTTTTCGGCTACTCAGGCTAATTTTGGATTACAAAGTTTTGGTGGGGCATTAGGTTATGAAAGTCCAAGTAGATATTTCAACACTACTTCAATGGTTGTTCTACCAACCGAATGCAAACCGGTTTTGCTTATACTTGCTGACGTAAATTTCACAGGAGACTATAATCCCCCTTTTAATTTAAGCGACCCTAACATATCGTATGGTTATCGGTTCCTAAGGGCAAATACTGCCGCAGCGGCAAAACCGGCTTTTGCACCATATATTATTAATCCTTCTGGAGGGTATGCTTATCAAGAATTCTCTCAAAATGTACCTTTTTCAGCTTGGAATGTTACCAATCCGTTATCACCCCAAAGATTAGCTCTGGGCTTCCTAGAAAATAATACTACTAATGGATTAGTTGATGGAAAATACTGGCCTGGTAGTGACCTTGTTTATGATAATATCGCTACTAATGGTCCGAGGGAATGGCTTTTTATTTTTGATGAACCATATTCAACCGCACTTAATAGTACATACATAAATAATATATTGGATCCCACTGCCCCTCATAGAGTAATGTATATGGCAACATGGAACAGAATAAACCAAGCAATATTTTACAAGAAGAGTAGTGGAGTCACTCAACTTTTAATTACTCCGCTCATAACTGCTGTAAGTTATGAAAATGATCTCCCACTAAATTTTTCATTATCCCAAAATTATCCTAACCCATTTAATCCAACAACTTCAATTTCATTTTCAATTCCGCAAGCAGCGTTTGTAACATTAAAAGTTTATGATGTTGTCGGAAGGGAAATTGCTAATCTTGTAAATGAGTTCAGAGATGCTGGAAATTATAAATTTAATTTTGATGCATCCCAACTATCGAGCGGAATTTATTTCTATCAATTAAGAGCAGGTGAATTTACTCAAACAAAGAAATTAATTTTAATGAAGTAATTTCCGATAAATAATTGAAAGAGGGAAAGAATTTTAAACAAGAAGGCAATACAAAACAAATAATTATAATGATAAATGAAGCATTGCGTAGTATACTGGTTTACTACAGAGATAGATGCAATTGACTTAACTATTTTACAAAAGGAGAAACACATGAAAAACATTATCAGACTTTTTCGCCATGGTGAATTGCTTTTAGTGGTATTGTGTCTATTCGTCACTACAAATCCATTGTATGCCCAATGGATCCAAACCAATGGCCCTCAATGCGGAGCTATTTACTCTCTCGCTGTGAGCGGGCAGAATCTTTTTGCGGGAGCTGTTCCCGGCGGCGTATATCGCTCAATAGATAATGGAAACAATTGGTCAGATTACAATAGGGACTTAGTAAAACACTATGTTAGATCATTAGCTATAAGTGGCAATTATCTCTTTGCCGGGACACAAGGCAATGGTGTTTTTTATTCTATTGATAATGGAAATCACTGGACGGAATTCAATAATGGTATTGGAAACCACAGTATGGTATTTTCGCTAGTTGTAGGCGGAGAGTATCTCTTTGCGGGGACTCAAGGTGGTGTTGTTTTTCGATGCAATCTAAATAATATAAGTGCAAGTACAAATTGGGATGTATTCAATCCATCTGGTTTAGGGAACTATGATATTTCTTCTCTTGCAGTGAATGGGACGAATATTTTTGCGGGGACAGTTGGTGGTGGTGTCTTCTATTCCAATATCAACGGGACAAGTTGGAGTGCGATCAATACTAGTTTAACAAATACTTATATCCGAGCTCTAACAATATCTGGGACGAAACTCTTTGCTGGGTCTGATGGTGGTGGCGTTTTTCAATGCGACCTTAATAGTTTAAATACAAATGCTAGTTGGTTTTATATCGGATTGAATTTCATGACGGTCTGGTCTCTTACAGTTTCAGACACATACCTCTTTGCAGGGATTAATGGCGGTGGTGTTATGCGTTTTGATGGAACAAGTTGGACTCAATCTGATTCAATAGATCCCAGATTTATGAATTCTAATATTTATTCTCTTGCTATTGCAGATGGTAATATTTATGCAGGAACAGATGGAGGTGGTGTCTTTCGTTCGTTGAATAATGGAATTAGCTGGGAGGAAGTAAATAATGGGATGACTGCCTCGATTGTTCCCACTCTAACAGAGAGCGGATCGAATCTTTTCGCCGGAACTCAAGGGGGAGGCGTTTTTCATTCTTCTAACAATGGAACAAGTTGGGAAGAGATCAATACTGGTTTGCCAAATTCAATTGTGTATGATTTTGCCTCAATCCCAAATGGATCAGGAGGAACAAATCTTTTTGCGGGAACTTATGGCGGGGTCTTTCTTTCAGCGAACAATGGAATAACCTGGGAAGCAGCTAATAATGGCTTAACAAATCATTTTGTTTATACTTTGGCAGTCTCCGGAACGAATATCTTTACTGGTCATCAAGCATCTGGCGGGGTATTTCTTTCAACCAACAATGGTGCAGAGTGGATTGCTGTTAATAATGGATTGACAAACAAAAATGTTCAAGCACTTGCAGTCTCTGGAACTGTGCTTTTTGCCGGAACCAACGGTGGTGTGTTTCGTTCAATGAACAATGGAACCAGTTGGGAAGTGGTCAACTCTGGTTTGACAAACACAAATATACATTCACTAATACTTTGCGGGACAAATCTATTTGCCGGAACTCAAGGGGGCGGTATTTTCCTTTCCACTAATAATGGTGCAACTTGGAGTGCAGTTAATAACGGTTTGACTTCCCCGATGATATATAGTTTTGCAGTCTCAGGTACAAATATCTTTGCTGGAACTTACAATGGTGTTTTTCTTTCCACGAACAATGGTGCAAATTGGACCGCGGTAAATACAGGATTGAGGACGACATTAATTGTTTCACTCTCAGTAAACGGATCGAATATTTTTGCTGGAACTATCGGTGCCGGAGTTTGGAAACGACCACTCTCGGAAATGATTACTACAATTATTTATTCACAAAATCCTTGTCCGGGTTTGCCTACCGTTTCCTATGCCGGTAAAACCTACACTACAATACAAATAGGTACACAATGCTGGTTAAAAGAAAACCTCGATGTAGGTACTATGATACAAGGAAGCCAAGAACAGAGTAACAATGGAACAATAGAAAAGTATTGTTATGACAATAATCCGAGTAACTGCGCAATTTACGGTGGAATGTATCAATGGAATGAAGCAATGCAGTTTAGCACAACACCTGGCACAAAAGGTATTTGTCCAACTGGCTGGCACATACCAACGGCTGCAGAATGGCGAATATTATCTCTAGCTGTAGGCGGTGATGGAAATGCATTATTAGCAGTTGGACAAGGAAATGGCACAAACACGAGCGGCTTTTCTGCGTTGTTTGTTGGCAACCGCGGCCTTAGTACTTACTTTGCTGATTTAGGAAACGCAGCATACTTTTGGAGTTCTACTGAAGTAGTGTGGGATGTGAGTAGAGCAGAAAACCGTAGCTTAATCAACAGTTCTAGTAATTTCGGCGGTGGCTATAATTTTAAGGGGCATGGTGTTAGTATTCGTTGCCTCAAGGATGAACAAGTTGGAACAGCACCAAACCCACCTACATTATTATCTCCTATGAATAATGAAATAGGAATTTCTACTTCACGTACACTTAAATGGAATGCGGTAAGCGGAGCTACAAGCTATACATTACAAGTTTCTACAAACAGCTCATTCTCAAGTTTTGTTTACTATCAGAGTGGGTTAACAGGTACAAGTAAGCAAGTAAGTGGACTAACTAATCAAACACAATATTATTGGCGGGTAAGTGCAACAAACAGTTACGGTACTTCGGGTTGGTCTAGTGAGTGGTCATTTACCACTCTAAATGCTATTTCAGTAAGATACGAATGCAATATGGAAATAGAGATATTGGGAAATAGATTTAATCCTTCAATGGATTATGTTGAATTGAGAGGAAACGAGTTTGGCTGGATTCCAGGCGTTAGAATGCAACAAGACCAAACTAATCAGTATATCTATTACTATGTAAAAGTACATGAATTGAATGTTGGTGATAACATACCGGAATATAAATTTTGGTATTCCACTAACAGTAATTGGGAAAATGGTTCTAACAGAACTTATCAAGTAACTCAACAGGATATCATCAATGGTTATATATTCATTTCCCGCCATTTCGATGACTTAAATCTTAATAATGTTACAAATGTGCCGACGACAATTCTATTTCAAATTAATACTATTGGCGGACACGATGTTTTTGGAAATCCTATTCCATCCCAAATTAATACGCTTCACTTAACTGGTTCTACGCAACCTCTAAGCTGGAGAGGTTGGAGCGATAACACTAGCGATGAGATGATACCAATGTTTGACGATGGAACTCATGGTGATAAGGTGGCTGGAGATAAAATCTATTCTAATACACTTACCTTCAATTCTTACACTCCATTCCAGGTTCAGTTTGCGTACGTAATTAATTTTGTTCAAAGCGGTTTCATTCCCTATGAAAATCCAGCCGGAGATAATCACATAATAAATCTCGAAAAAAATCTGTTAAGCGGCAAAGTGATTAATGTTTATGGATTCATGTCAAGTGTTACAGGTGTAACACCTATAATCGCCGATATTGTTGCTCTTAATGGTGGGCTTAATGAACCAGGTGGACTCACTATGACATTCGAAAACGTTACTGTTGCTGGAAACACAAGTGTAGAGATCAGCAGTACAGGTCCGACATTGCCCTCAGGGTTTATGCTGGGTAATCCGCCAACTTATTATGACATTACAACAACATCTGTTTTTTCTGGATCAATCTCATTGTGCTTTAACTACACAGGTCTGACTTTTGAAGGAGACGAATCGAATTTAAAATTGTACCATTTCGTGAATGGTGATTGGGCAGACGAAACTCTTTCAATAGACATAGTCAATAACATTATTTGTGCAAGCGTCACATCTTTGTCACCATTTGTCATTTTAGCGCCAGCGCCAGGTAAGATTTCGGGAACGACACTTGTCGGATCGTCTGCTCTACCAAATGTAATTGTCAAAATCTTAGACAAGAACGGGAACCCACTTATTGGAGTTGACGAACAAAGAACCGATGCAAACGGTCAATACAGTTTTGCAAAAATCTTTACCGGCGATTACCAGGTGATGATTGTCGAGCCGCTTGGTTATTTCTCGGATGGAAATCCAAAACAGATAAAAGTAAATCCTGGCGGCAACTATCAAGTAAACTTTATTCTAACACCTGTCACTATCACTAACAATAATAGAGGTATGGGGTACTGGAAACAACAGTTTGATAAATATATAACCAAAAAAGGAACTGCTCAGGAGACAGAAGCACAATTGAATGATTATATAAATAAAGTTCATAAGTATTACACTCCGCACTTCAACACATTCAGCGGTCTTACAACTTTTGCGAATTGGCAAGCAGTACTTTCTCCAGCAAATAATTCATCTATGCTTAACAAAGCACGGCAACTTCTCGCTGCACTTGTAATGAACTTTGTATCATTCAAGATTGGTCAGGGTGTGGTGGTAACAGCAGATGGTCGGACTGCAGGAGATTTACTGACTTATGTATCAACTTTAGTAATTGGAAGCGATGCTACTAAATATGAGTTGGCAAAGAATCTTGCTGAACAAGTGTGCAACCAGCAGACTATTGCTGTCGGTTTAGTACCAGTAGGAAATGTACTGTATAAAAATGGTTCAGGACAGCAGGTCAACTGGAACTTCAACATACCTAAAGACTACTCGCTTTTGCAAAATTATCCAAATCCGTTTAATCCGTCAACAACTATAAGTTATCAGATACCAAAAGCAGGGCATGTGGAAATAAAAATTTTCGACTTGTTAGGAAGGGAATTATCAATGCTGGTAAATAGTGACATGAGTGCGGGAAAACATGAGGTAAAGTTTGACGGAAGCAATTTATCCAGCGGTGTTTATTTTTACAGAATGACTGCAGAAAATTTTGTTAGTACAAGGAAACTCCTTTTAATGAAATAAATTCAATGCATGTTTATTTATTAAACTCTAAATAACAACGATTTTATATTCTATTTTTTACATCTGGCTCTGACATGATCAATTAAAGTCCATCTAATAGAAAATTTAATAATATAAGGTGCTATAATGAAAAAATATTTGTTCTTTCTTTTTCTAATCTTTATCATCGCATGCAAGGATACAAATGACTATCGCATTGGTAATCCTTTTCAAGAATACCTCAAAACAAATAAATCACAAAGATTAATTGAACCCTACTCATATATAGACCATTTGAAGAAAACACGATTTAAAAATCACGAACTCGATTCCCTGCCGATCTTTGGTATAATACTTCATGATACTCAGATAGATGATTACTTCTCATTCTTGGATATAAAACCTAAAGAAGTTAAAAAAATTCAACTAGGACAAGTTAACCCAAACTACTTATATATAATCCACAAAGAAAAACTTGGTGTTAAATTCATTATTAATCCGGGACTTCCTGGCGCTGGCGGTATTGCAACACAAGCCGCTGTATTAGGTGCACTTGGAGTTAAATATATAGTTCATATCGGTACTTGCGGCTTATTTGGTAAACAGTTAAATGATTCTTCATTAATCGTCTCGCAAGGTGCTTATAATGACGGCGGTGCGATGTTGCTCGATCAAGAAAATTCATGGCCGAGAAAAACACTTAGTTATCCCGACTCCTCATTCAGTAATCTTATATATAAAACTGCAAATAGAAATAATATTTTAGTTCAGAAAAGTTATGGAATAACTATTCCAATCTTCTTTTTTCAACCGATTGGATTTGTGAAATATGCTCTCGATGAAAATAATTTCGCTAAGAATGAATCTCCATATTACATTGAAATGGAAGGAGCTCCTCTTTTTGCAACCGGTAAATTAATGAATACAAAAGTAGTTAGTTTAGTTGCTGGAACGGATAGATATATAATTCAAAATGATTCCATTAAACATTCATTTGTCAGTTATGATGTTGATAAAGCTAAAATGTCAGCAGTATTATTATCAATCAAAACCTTTAATGTACTAGCTAAATAATTCTTTCTTATTTACATAGTCACTTCTCTTATTCCGTTTCACCTTTGACCTCTCACATTTCACTTCTTGCCTCTAGCTTTTCGTACCTAACTCAAAATCTGTTTCTGCTAAGTTATAACGCTTCATAAAAAATTCCTTTGCAAAATTCACTGATATTGTACAATTTCAATGATAGAAAAAATATTTGACTTGGTCACAATTTGGTCACAACAATCTAAAAAGCTACGAATTTACTCTGAAATGTAGGGGAGAGAAGATTCTCTGACTCTACGCAAAAACCCGATTTTATAGCGGCTTATTTATTTCTCGTAGGATCTTATTATAACTAGCAGTATTTCTAATCAATGTTCTTTTTTCTGTTGTATGAAAGAAAAGTCGGAAGTAAAGTAAACTGAAATTAATAGTACTTGTTCGAAGAAAAAGATAAATATATATTTCACGTACAAATAATGGTCGTCAATTGCATTTCTTGCAATTGAGTTAAAAGGGAATAAGGTGAAAATCCTTAACAGTACCCGCTGCTGTAAGCTTCATTGAAACTGTTTACCAACCTTGGTCAATGTTCCATTTAAGGAATGTGAAGGCCGGTAAAAGGAAGCGAGTCAGAAGACCTGCCGTTATTGCTTAATCGAATGCTTTCGGGTGAAAAGCTAAGAATGATTTATATCTCAACATCCAACTTAAATCCTTCTTAAAACTTTATCTCCCGTGCAATTTGTGAATTCTTAAAATGATTATAAAGTAATATGAATCTTACTAGAAATATTAAAATTGTAATTCTTATTGGTTTTATCTTTTTCTTCAATTCTTGTGTTGATACAAATAATTACAACAACACAATTAAAAATCAACAGAACAATAGATCAATTTACAAAGATCAGTTAAAGATAGAATATTCTAAAAGTTTTGAAATAAAATATCTTGACAGCGCGAAAGTCATCAATGTTTTTGCGCCCGATATAAGTAGAAAAGAAATATTTCAATATCTCTTACTTCCTAAAAATGTAAGGATCCCTGAAGGTTATGATCATGCACAGATAATTCGAACACCGATCAATACCGCAATAGTTTTAACTTCTATTTATGTAGGATTTCTTGATAAACTAAATTTAATAGATAAAATCATAGCAGTAGATAATTCAAAATATATCTATTCTGCTAAAGCAAGAGAATTAATTGAGAGCGGAAAAATTACTGAAGTTGGTGATTCATACAGTCTTAACGTCGAAAAAGTTTTCAGTCTCAATCCGGATTTGTTATTCACTTACGGTAATGGCAATCCATATATTGATGGTGATCAGAAACTTATTCAAAATGGAATTCATATTGCATCAGGAACATTTCATTTGGAAAATTCTCCTTTAGCAAGAGCGGAATGGATAAAATTTTTAGCAGCTTTTTTCGATAAAGAAAAAGAAGCCAACGATGTTTTCGATGGTATTTCGGAACGTTATAACAAATTGACTAAACTGACTCAAAATATTACTTACAGACCTACAGTGTTTACAGAAGCACAATTAGGCGGCGTTTGGTATGAACCGGGCGGGAATAGTTATATGTCTAAGCTGTTAAACGATGCCGGAGCGGAGTATTTGTGGAAGCAAGACCAATCAGCTGGAAGTCTTAAATTAAATTATGAACAAATTTTTGAGAAAGCTCACGATGCAGATTTTTGGGTGAATGTACATTTTTGGACAAAACTAAGTGATGTTTTAAAAAATGATCCCCGTAATTCTAAATTTAAAGCGTTCCTGACTAAAAATATTTACAACAACAACGCATCATTAAATAAATTTGGTTTTTATGAATATTGGGAAACAGGTGTTATCAATTGCGACCTGGTATTAAGTGATCTAATTAAAATATTTCATCCTGAACTTTTACCGGAGTATAAATTTAAATATTATAAAAAAGTTTCGGATAATTGATGTCAATACTAAAAAGAAAAAGAATTATTGCAGCATTTCTTTTTTTATTACTAGGACTTTCTTTCTTTTTTGATATAGTTCTTGGTTCTGTAAGAATTCCATTAAGTGAAGCGTTGAATATATTAACCGGTTCCTCTTCGGGAAATTCAGTTTGGATAACTATCATAACAGAATTTAGAATTCCAAAAGCTATCACAGCAGTTATGGCGGGAAGCGCTCTCTCTGTTAGCGGATTATTAATGCAAACTTTTTTTAGAAATCCGTTAGCAGATCCTTTTGTTCTGGGGATCAGTTCCGGTGCGAGCTTTGGCGTTGCGTTGGTCGTATTAACTGCTGGTTCAATAGGGATAAATCTATTTTTCTTAAATGGTTTATTGAACAAAATTGGTATTACTATCGCCGCCGGATTTGGTGCAGCAGTGATTTTATTATTAATAACTTTTGTTTCAAGGAAAGTAAGCAGCAATATTACATTGCTTATTTTCGGTTTGATGCTTGGATATATAATCGGCGCACTAGAAAGTATATTAAAATATTTTAGCTCTCCGGAAAATTTGCAAGGATATGTAATATGGGGCATGGGTAATTTTGGAAATGTAATTTGGAATGATTTGTTTCTTTTAATCCCAATTATTTTATTCGGTCTTGTTGTTGCTTTCCTTTTATCAAAACCTTTAAACCTTCTTTTGCTCGGTGAAAATTATGCAATAAGTATGGGAGTCAATATAAAAGTAATACGATTATTGATAGTTATTGCAGTTGGCATTCTCGGCGGTGTAATTACTGCGTTTTGCGGTCCAATTGCTTTTATCGGCATTGCTGTTCCGCATATTACAAAAAAAATTCTTGGTGAGTTTGATCATAAAATATTAATTCCTGCTGTTTGTATCGTTGGAAGTATTCTTGCGCTTCTTTGCGATATTATATCACAATTAATTTGGCACGAACAGACAATTCCGATTAACGTAGTAACTTCACTTGTCGGCGCACCGGTAGTAATTTGGATTATTATTCAACAGAGAAAAGTTAAACACTCTTTTGCTATGGAATAATATGATAGAATCTACACCAATATTATATACAAAAGATTTAGCTATTGGATATAAAAGAAAAAAATCTAATGATAACATATTGTTGGATCATTTAAATCTATCGGTTGAAAGAGGAGAATTAATTTGTCTGCTCGGACAAAACGGTTGCGGGAAATCAACACTGTTAAGAACATTAACCGGTGTTCAAAAACCAATCAAAGGTGATTTCTTCATAAATGGAAAATCTATCAATTTATACGAGAGATCTCAGCTTGCTAAAGTCTTAAGCATTGTTCTTACTGAAAATTTAAATATAGGGGAAGTACCGGTTTATTCTGTTGTAAGCATGGGTCGTTATCCTCACAACAATTGGCTGGGAATATTAAGAGAGAATGATTATAAGGTAATTGATAATGTTATAGAAATTACAGGCTTAACACCTTATAGAGATAAAAATTTTACCGAACTTAGTGATGGGTTTAAGCAAAAGGTTATGATTGCAAGAGCATTGGCTCAAGATACTTCCATCATTTTGTTGGATGAACCGACTGCATTTCTTGATATTCCTACGAGAATTGAAATTTTGAATATGCTCAGGTCTTTGATTAAACAGTTTAATAAATCTATTATCTTTTCTTCTCATGATCTTGATCTTGCTTTACAAACCGCTGATATTATTTGGCTCATAACAAAAGATCAAAAAATAGAGGTTGATTCACCGGAAGATCTGGTATTGAACGGACATTTTGAAAAAGCATTTAATAAAAAGGGAATCAAGTTCCATCCTCAGCGGGGAATATTCAAAATGAACAGAGTAGCGGATACTAAGATTCAAGTAAAGGGGAATAAGCTTGATGTGATTTGGACGGAACGTGCACTTGAAAGAATTGGGATTTCAACAGATGGTAATGAAAAAGTAAATGGTTCAATTCAAATTGATAGGAAGGACGGAAAATTAATTTGGAATCTCAATCTTAATTCGCAATCGGTTTTATTTTATTCTATTGGTGAATTAATTAAACACTTAAAAAATAAATAGACTCAAAATTATTTACGAATTTGTCTTAGTATCTCTTCTGTTATTTTTTTTATCAGATCATCATTCATCATATTTGATTGCGGCGTATGTTCTGTAGAACATGAGTCATCTTCGCTGGTAACACATCCGACGGTAGTTCTTATTCCAAATTTTTCTCTTTGATCCTTAAGTTTCTGTACTTGTTCTTTACTTAGTGTGTTGAGATAACCAAGCTGCTGGGCTACAAAAGCAATCTGTGCGAAATGTTCCAGTGTCTCCATTTTGTGATAAGCATTAATTACATCTTTGCCAACAGTAAGTGCGCCGTGATTTGCGAGAAGAAATGCATCATAATCTTTTAACAATTTTGTAACAGGCAGGTAAAGTTCTTCAGTGCCAGGTGTTCCGTATTCAATAAGTGGAATTGATCCTAATGTTATTATCACTTCGGGAAGAACACATTTATCCAATGGTATTCCGGCAACAGCAAATCCCGTTGCATAAGGGGGATGAGCATGGCAAACGCTGTTAACATCGGGCCGGTCTTTATAAACTTGAAGATGCATAAAAACTTCAGAAGAAGGTTTTTTCGTTCCCGATAAAACTTTTCCTTCCATGTTCACAACAATTAGATCTTCAGGTTTCATAAACCCTTTGCTAACGCCTGTTGGTGTAACTAAAACTTTGTTATCATCAAGACGTGCACTTATATTGCCGTCATTCGAGGCAATATAACCGCGTGCATACATTCTTTTTCCTACTTCAACAATATCTTGTCTTAGAGAAAATAGACTTTGTCCCAACGTTAAACTCCATAAAATTGAAATAATGCTAAAAACTATTTGATCTTTATGTGAATTTATATAGTAAATATAAATATTACAATTTTGTTTCCAATCCTTCTCGGGGAGATTTATTTATTTTTGTTTTTGAAGAAAGGATTAATAAAATGTGCAAGTATTATAAGAACCATGCAGCCGATAACATTAAACCATAGATATGGAATCGAAGTAAAAAGATAACATGCAATAACTATTAGTTCGGCAATAATTGCAGAATAAAAGGTAGCACTGCCGCCAATCTTCTTAAAGTAAAATGCTACCAGAAATATTCCTAAAATAGTTCCGTAAAAAACAGAACCTAAAATATTTACAGCTTCGATAAGAGAACCTAAACGGTATGCAAAAAGAGCAAATGTAATTGCAAATCCTCCCCATAGAACAGTAGCAAGCTTTGACACTACTACATAATGTTTATCCGATGCTTCCGGTTTTATCATTCTTTTGTATATATCTACAACAGTTGTTGAAGCTAGGGCATTGAGTTCAGCCGAAGATGAAGACATTGACGCTGAAAATATTGCAGCAAGAATTAATCCGATTAATCCTGCCGGTAAAAAATTTATGACAAAACTTAAGAAGATATAATTTGTATCATTTGTATCGGCACCGGGATTTGCCTTCTTAATTAATTCTACAGCTTTTGCTTTTATCTGAGCTTCACTATTCTTGGAATCGTTCACTTCTTTAGTAATAACCTTTACACCGGCTATGTCATCAATCTTATCGGCTCGAATCATTTCTCTTAGCTTAATTTCTTTTTCTTTATGAATATCTTGAAGCTGATTTTCAAGGTTATGATACTCGGAAGCATAAATACTTTGTTTTACGTTTTTTGTTTCAACAGAGTTAAAAAAAAGCGGCGGGGTAACGAATTGATAAAAAACAAATACCATAGCCCCCAAGAATAGAATACTAAATTGCATCGGAATTTTTACAATACCGTTTGCCAACAAACCGATGCGGCTTTGTGCAATAGACTTTCCGGATAAGTAACGCTGAACTTGAGATTGATCAGTTCCAAAATATGATAATGCTAAAAATGTACCTCCGATTAATCCGGACCAAAAATTATATCTATCCGATAAATCTAAATTAAAAGTGATGACGTTTAGTTTTCCCATTTTACCGGCGATGTGAGCAGCATCTAAAAACGAAATGTCTTTAGGGAGTGCATTCAGTATCATAAAAAATGCAACCAGCATTCCGAATGTAATTATTATCATCTGCAAAAAATGAGTTTTATTAACTGCATCTGTACCTCCTGAAGTAGTATAGACGATAACTATTAAACCCGTAACGAGTACAGTTGCTTGAATATCCCACCCCATTAAAATGGATACAATTAATGCCGGGGCAAGAATTGTAAATCCCGTTGCTAACCCTCGCTGGATTAAGAACAAAATACTGCCAAGCATTCTATTCTTAAGATCAAATCTTTGTTCAAGATATTCGTAAGCTGTGTAAACATTTAAGCGGTGAAATAATGGAACAGCAGTTATTGATAGAATAATCATTGCAATTGGAAGTCCCAGGTAAAATTGTACGAAACGCATTCCGTCTGCGTAAGCTTGCCCGGGAGTTGAAAGGAATGTAATTGCACTTGCTTGAGTTGCCATGATGGATAAAGTTACTGTATACCATGGTGTAGTTTTATTTGCAAGTAGATAATCTTGTATGTTTTTCTTACCGCGTGTTTTCCAGATTCCATAGACCGCAACAAAAACCATAAAACCTGTAAGAACTATCCAATCAAGTAAACTCATTTATTTAGAAAACCGAATTAGTTTGTTTTTTAATTAACTGAAAAAGTTTGTAATAAAGTAAAACAGAAGAATCAACACAACCAGATTTAATATTACAACAGAGTAGACTTGATTCCAGGATGATAAAATCGGCGGTTCCTCTTCGATCACTTTTTCTTTTTTATTTTGAACTGTGTTCATTGTACCTTCCTGCCGAAATCATGTTTACAAAAATTTTATAAGCACCAGGAATTCCTGCCGGTAATTGTCTGAACCAGGAATAGCCAGAAAAAATAAAAACCCCTTTGCCATAATTTGCGAACAACATTCCACCCGGTAAATCTTTTTCTCCCGGATCGTGTCCGGATAAAATCGTTATGTATTTATCATCCCATTGATTTGAAAAATATAATCCTCTTTCCTGAATCCAATTATCAAAATCATTTTGTGAAATCTTATTCGGAAAATTCAGTAACTGATGATCCGGATTTACAAAATTAACCGGAGATTCTTCAACCGTTATTCGGTCATTACTCAACTTAAATGGATAAGGACCAATGTTTTCAGTCTGCAAACCCGACGAAACATTATACTGAACTATTAATGTCCCGCCGTTTTTAACATATTCAAGAAGTTTTGGTTGATCATATTTTAGTCGCTCTCTTGTGTTGTAAGCTCTTATTCCTGTAATGATTGCATCGTAATTTGAAAGATCAGTGCCATCAAGCAATTCATCGTTTAATAAAGTTACATCATAACCAATATCTCGCAGGCAATCCGGGATTTCATCTCCGGATCCCATTACGTAACCTATATTATTGTTGAACTTATTTAACCCCAGCTTAACTAATTTTATTTCACTTTCCGGAAAATAAACTTGTGTTTTAATGTACGGATATGAAATTTCTATCAGCGACTTATTGTACACATTACCTTTAACATTTAATTCGATTTTTAGATATGTAACAGAAGCATTCTTTGGCGGAGTAGCACTAAATTTTATTGTTTGCTCACCGTATTTATTCTTAATTGAAAAAGGAATAACCGAAGGTGAGATATTCCAGTTAGCATCGGTATGAAGGTGTATTTCTCCGCTAATGTTAGGACTGCTGCTTTTTAATTTTAATTGAATCTCTTTTGTTTTATCATCTGGAAATATTGAAACATATTTATTTGGGTTTGCTGTAACAGGAGGACGAATTTCAAACGGTCTATATTGTTCACCTTCAACTTTGTCGTTCCATCTATAAAGAAGGGGAATAGTAAAATCCAAAATCTTGCTGTTGTAACTGAGAGAAATTTTAACTGGAATAGAAAATAAATTTTCAGCTGCACCTATCATTTGCCGATCTAAAACAGTAAATAATCCCTTAGTAGAATTGTTGGTAAGCCAGTACGGTTGTGAAATCGGGTACGAATTTGGGATTGTAATTCTAGTGTTTATTGAAAACGGTTGGTTTGTACCGAGGTTATTGTTTATCACCGTATCAGCAGAAATTGTGGGAAATTCAATTTTTTCTATTCTAAAATTTGCTGCTGTTCGATTAACAAGTGTAGTGTTAATATTTATCACATCACCCGGTGCGGCAGAATAATCCAAAGCAATTGCTTCCATCCATAAACCTGCGCATGATTGAATAATATTCAGCAATTCTTGTTTCTTAACATCAACCCAGTATTCGTTTTTTCTACTATTTAGTTCAACATAGAGTTCAACTAATTTATTTAACGATGCGGAAGGTTTTTGTGGATTAAAAGTTTTTAGAATATCATTTATTTTTTTTCCAATTGCCGTACCATTATTTATCCTATCCCAAGATGTATTTATTCCATCGAAAATATCTTTGATTGCCTTATCGCCATCTACATATGTAAAATTCTCAATCCGTGAGCCGCGAAAAGCAGAAACACCGAAACCTTGACTCTTATGCATTGATCTGCTTTCTGAGGAGAGTTCAGTATAAGATTTTCCTAACAGTTCGTTATACTCTCCAACATCAACATTGATAGAATTTTTTAATTCCTCTTGAGTCGGACGAAAATTATTCCAAAATATTCTTTTGGCTTGCCAGGGTTGAACATATTTCAATTGCTCTGGAATTTTTTTGGAATCAGCAGCGGTAGAAAATGCTTCTCTTGCTAATGCGGCAGAAGCTGTATGATGTCCATGTCCGCCATTACCACCGGGCTGAAAACGGGTAACAATAATATCGGGTCTGAATTTTCTAATAACCCAAACAACATCTGCTAAAATATTTTCTTTTCCCCAAATGTCTAATGATTCTTCGGGAGATTTTGAAAAACCGAAATCAATTGCTCGTGTAAAATATTGCTCTCCGCCGTCAATACTTCTTGCCTGAAGCAATTCCTGGGTTCGAAGAATTCCAATCTCGTTCCCTTTTTCTGAACCGATTAAATTTTGTCCACCGTCTCCACGCGTAAGTGAGAGATAAGCGGCTCTATATTTTTTACCTTTAGACCAAAATGCCATAAGATTAGTATTTTCATCATCAGGGTGGGCCCCTATATATAATACACTCCCTAACACATTAAGTTTTTCAAGAGCCAATTGTAATTCAGCAGAATTTTTTATTTGGTTAGATTGTGAAAAGGTTGGATCTATTAAGATGAAACTTATAAAAAGTATAATTGTAAAAATTTTCTTGTAGATATTATTCATTCTAAGCCACTTTTACTTTCATGAATTATTTAGTTTAATGTAAACAATTCACATTAATTAACTTCGGTCAAAAAAAAGGGTATCGGTTTGTTAATAGAATAATATTATTCAATTAACAACCGATAACCGGATGAATTAAATATTAATAAAAGACCTGTAATTATTTTTTATTTAACTGTCGCAACCTTAAATGGTACTTTTAATTCTTCCCATTTCAGAAATGCAGTTGCCGAATTCCCATTCAAATCGTCAAAACCGTAAGTAAGCCATTCTTCAAACGGGGCTTTAGTTGCTGTAACAGTAACTCTAAGAGCATCATCCTTTTGATCATAAGTATAACTTCCCCAGCTTGAGTTATTCTTACTAAAAATAATTACCCAGTTTTTTTCTCCGGGGATAAAATGAAGCCCGTATTTACCTGCCGGTAATTTATTACCTTCAACAGTTACATCTTTACCGAATTCGATAGTAGTATTTTCGTTTGCGCCGCCTCTCCATGGATAAGGATTATTGTTGGAGTATTTATTGCCCGGTGCTAAGCCGTAAGGAACAAGGTCGCCCCAAACTTTTCTGCCTTTTACACCAGGTCTGCTATAAACGATTGTAATATCGTTATCAACCCCGATTCTTTGTGATACGCTGGCTTTAAGACTTGGTCTTGGATTATTTTCTTGCTGTGTAAAAGTTGTAATTGAAAAAATTAATAGAAATGAAATTACTGCTATAATGCTTTTATTAAGTCTCATATTTTCTCCTTTATTTTTTTGACGTATTAAATTTATTAGTTTTTTGATTCAAACAAAATCTCTTTAATTGATTATTCTGTATTACTTTTTTTTACCTTATTCATGGAAATATATTATTGTTTTACTTTAATAGTCTATATCTTCAAATTAACATTAATAAGTTATAACTTTAAACAATAAATTAAGACTTAATAAAACGTAGAAAATTTACAAATCCGGTTGAACAAACTGTCGAAATAAGAACAATTTATTTAAGTATTGGCATGAAAGATAAAATTATAATGGAAAAACCTGCTGATTGTATTCTAATAATATTTGGCGCTTCAGGCGATCTTACCAATCGGAAATTAATCCCGGCCATTTTTGAATTGCTAAACCAAAATCTTCTTCCTAATAAATTTATTGTTCTTGGAGTAGGAAGAACAGAAATGACCGATGAAAGTTTCCGTAAAAAAATGGAAGAAGGTGTAAAGAATTATTCTGAGAATAAAAATTTAGACAATGAAACACTTCATCAATTTCTTAAAAAATTATATTATGTTTCTATAAATACGGAGTCAGTTACTGATTTTGAATTATTAAAAAGAAAATTAGAGTCACTTGATTTTGAACATCAAACCGGCGGAAATTATTTATTTTATCTTGCAACTCCGCCGATTTTGTATGAACAAATAGCAGGAAATCTTGGATCAATTGAGCTTCAAAAAGAATGTGATGGGTATAGAAGACTAATTCTTGAAAAACCTTTTGGCTATAATCTAACCTCGGCAATAAAATTAAATTTTAAATTACACGAAGCATTTAACGAAGAACAGATCTACAGAATAGATCATTACCTTGGAAAAGAGACAGTACAAAATCTATTTGTAACAAGATTTGCTAATGGAATTTTTGAGCCGCTCTGGAATAGAAATTATGTTCAGCATGTCGAGATAACTTCCGCTGAAAGTATTGGTGTTGAAAACCGGGGCGGGTATTACGATTCTTCCGGTGCTCTTCGCGATATGGTGCAGAATCATCTATTACAGATGGTCGGTTTAACGGCAATGGAACCGCCTTCAACATTTGATTCAAACTCAATTCGAAATGAAACATTAAAAGTTTTTCAATCACTACGCCCTTTTGGAGAAGAAGAAGTTGATAAATATGTAATACGCGGTCAATATATTTCTTCAAAAATAAAAGGTGAAAATATAGCAGGTTACAGGGATGAAAAAGATGTAAACCCGAACTCCCGGATAGAAACATTTGTTGCCATCAAATTTTATATTGACAATTGGCGATGGGGTGGAGTTCCGTTTTATATAAGGACAGGTAAGAGATTACCAACACGGGTTACGGAAATCGTAATTCATTTTAAACCGACACCGCATTATTTGTTTTCAAAAGAAGAACAGGGTAATTCAAGTAATCAACTAATAATTCGTATTCAGCCGGATGAAGGAATTTTATTAAAGTTTGGAATGAAAGTACCTGGCGCCGGTTTCAAAGTAACAAATGTGAACATGGATTTTCATTATTCAGACTTATCAAATGTTCATGTTCCCGGTGCATACGAACGACTTCTTTATGATGTGATGGTTGGAGATTCTACTTTATATACACGCGGAGATGCAGTTGAAGCCGCTTGGAAATTTGTTGAACCGATACAAAACGCATGGGAAAATAATCGTAACATAAAAATCCATGGCTATCCGGCAGGAACATGGGGACCCGATAAAGCAGATGATCTGATTGCAGAAGATAAAACATGGCGCTATCCTTGTAAAAATCTAACCGACGACGGAAATTATTGTGAGCTTTAAAAATTCTAAAATATTTTACTAACTATTTAATTGAAAAAATTCCTTGAAGCCTGCCTACCGGCAGGCAGGCTAGCTTCGAGGTTATAGTTTTATAACGAAGGTCGAGGATTAAAACTCCGATCGAGTTTTAAAAAAGCCCTTCCCTTGGGGAAGGGTAGGGATGGGCTTATATGATCTCTGAAAACAAAGACATAAAAATATTTTCTACCGCGGAAGCCGCTGCTGAAAGTTTAGCTGAAGTTTTTTTTAGTATAAGTGAAGATTTTTATTACAACAATAAAATATTATATGTAGCACTTTCTGGCGGAAATACTCCTCAAATATTTTTTAATAAACTCGTAGAAAAATATAAAAGTAAAATCCATTGGAGAAACATTTGTTTTTTCTGGGCGGATGAAAGATGTGTCCCACCGTCCGACAGCGACAGCAATTACGGAATGGCAAAAAAATACTTGTTTGACAAAATTCGAATACCTGCAGAAAACATATACAGAATACTAGGTGAAAATGATCCGTTGAAAGAAGCAGAACGATATTCTTCGGTTATAAAAAAAATTATTCCGGAAAGAAATAACTTACCATCGTTTGATTTGACAATGCTTGGAATGGGAAACGATGGTCATACTGCGTCAATATTCCCGAATCAACTTCATTTGATTAGATCCGAAAAGATTTGTGATACAGCAGTTCACCCCCTGACATTTCAAAAACGAATAACGCTTACAGGGACAATAATTAACAATTCATCGCAAATAGTTTTTTTTGTTACTGGAAAGAATAAATCAAAAGTTGTTTCGGATATTTTAAATAATTCACAAAAATCAAATTCTTTTCCTGCCGCATATATTAAACCAATTAATGGAAAACTAAGCTGGTATTTAGATAAAGATGCGGCACTCTTACTTTGATTATTGCCAATGAAAAATTTTATATGAAAATAATAAATTACAATTGATAATTTTCTTGACTGAGATAAAAGGAAAAACTTTTCTAATCTTTTCTATTTCTTAGGTTGACTTGAAATAGTATCAATTCTATCTACTACTCCAACGATTATACTTCTTAAAGGTTCACGGTTCTTTAATTCAAGAATATCCATTGTGCTTCTTCCTTCAGACATTACAAGTACGGTATCTCCTTCACCTGCACGGACAGTATCTATCGCAACCATTGTCCCCGATTTAAATTTACCGTCAGGTGAAATAGGGCGGACAAGCATTATTTTTTTGTTTCTATATGAATCATGCTTAATAGTAGAAACAATACTACCGATTACTTTGCCGAGAATCATAATTTTTTTAAATCCAGTCTGTCTACTAAACCAACAATTGTAACATCGCTGGGAATTTGTCTATCGGGAAAAGGAAAGGTTGCTTCTGCACCTCCAACCCAGTAAACTAAATCGCCCTCACGGGAGCTCACGGTATCAACTGCAACTTGTGCCATACCGATTGGATTTTCATCTTCGTCAACGGGCTGAAGAATGTATAGAGTGCAATTATTTAATTTAGGATCTTTTACAGTTGCCCAAACCTTTCCTTGAATTCTACCGAGTTTCATAAATCAGCTCAACTTTTTCTAAAAACAACTTTACCTTTAAATTCAATTGAATCTACAATTGCAACAATACTCGAATCGGTTGGAACATTAGTAAGTTTTTCTACTTGCCGTGCAGAACTTCCGCGTACAACAATAACTACTTCGCCTTCTCCTGCTCCAACAGCATCAACCGCCACAACATAATTATTGGATGAACTCATATCCGGGTTAATAAGATTAAGTAAAAGTAATTTGTAACCGTGAAGTCTTTCCGATTTTGCAGTGGATACAATTGTTCCTTCAACTTTTGCCAATTCCATTTATTCACCGTTTATTTTTCTATCTATAATTAACTTTTTCTGATACAAAACTCAATTGTTTTGTTAACAATGAAAATCTAATCACATATAAAATAAAATGACCGATTCTTAAAAATTCGATCAAACCATTTGAATTTATAATCAAGTATAGCTTAATTTATTCTAAAGATTACTTAGTTAATTCATTATTAACAAAACTGATATTAGGTAAAGAATGATGGTGTTTTATAACGGTAAGATCTTAGATCTGGAAAATGTAGCAGTATCTCCGTTTGACAGAGCATTTCAATTTGGAGACGGAGTTTATGAGGTGGTAAGATATTACCCGAAAATTTTTTTTGAATATGAGTCACATCTTGATCGTCTAAAATGCAGTTTGAAGAAAATTGAAATTTCTTTTACAGCTTTTGAAAATATAGAATCAGTTTTATATGAACTTATTCAAAAAAATAATCTTGTTGATCAATTATCAATAGCATATATCCAGATTTCGAGAGGTAATCAATTTCCGCGCAGGCATTTTTACAATGAAAATTTAGATCCATCAATTTTTATATGTGTTGAAAAATATCCCGCCAGGGTTGATGAGATGAAAAACGGTGTTAGAGTTGGATTGGAAGAAGATATAAGATGGATGCGATGTGATATTAAAACCACTTCTTTACTGCCGAATGTTTTATCAAAACAAAGAGCCATAAAGAACGGATTAACGGAAATTATTTGGCACCGCAATGGTCTTATTACTGAAGGAACTCAAACGAATGTATGTTTTATCAAGAATAGTGAATTGATCACTCCTCCTCTTAGCAACTTAATACTGCCCGGTATCACCCGCGAAATTGTATTGAGATTATGTAAAAAGTTAGGATTTAGATATACGGAAAGAGATATCAAGTTGACGGAACTAAATCATTTTGATGAAATGTTTCTTCTCAGTACGACAACAGAGATAACGCCTGTAATAGAATTTGATGGAAATATTATTAATGACCGTGTACCGGGCCCTATTTGTAAATTACTGCAAAGTGAATATCAAAAATTATATATCGTACTAAAAAAAAATTAAGATAATCTTAGACTGGCAAGAGATTTATGAAAAACAAATTGAACTTTGCAAAACAATTTAAGAAACCGATTGATATACAAATATTCTTAAATGGTTTAGTTTACAATTCAGAATATATAACGAACTCTCCTAAAAATATATTTTTAAAACAAAAAGCAAATTGTTTTGAGGGAGCTTTGTTTGCAGCTGCTGCATTAAGAACAATGGGTCACAAACCGCTTATTGTAGATCTTGTTGCTGAAAATGATGATGATCATGTAATTGCTATTTATAAACAGAATAATTGTTTTGGTGCAGTTGCAAAATCAAACACAACTGTTTTGCGATTTAGAGAACCGGTTTACCGCTCATTAAGAGAATTAGTAATGTCTTACTTTGATTTTTATTTTAATACGTTGGGCGAGAAATCTTTACGTTCTTATTCTAATCCGGTTAATCTTTCCAGATTTGATAAATACAATTGGATGACAACCGATAATGATTTGGAATTTATAGGTGACTATCTCTATACGATTAAGCACAATAATATAGTTAGCTCAAATTATCTTCGTTCCTTAAATAAAGCAGATGACGATCTTTTAAAACTTTGTTTCAGCGGGTCAATTGAAGAAGGATTATTTAAACCTAAACGAAAGTAAAAATTAAGCCATCATATCCTCTAAAAAGAAAAAATATTATATAATGAAAAAATATTCTTTACTTAAATAGAACTAATTATTATGTTACTATTGTTTGAAACGTTTCAAAATTATAAAATAGATTTAAAAGGAATTTAAATGAAAAAGGTTGTAATCACACACGCCAAAAGAACGCCGATCGGATCTTTTAACGGGTCGTTAAGCAGTTTTAGTGCGCCGCAATTAGGCAGTATTGTTATAAAATCTCTTATCGGAGAATCAAAAATTGAAGCGTCAAAAATTGATGAAGTAATTTTTGGCAATGTTTTAACTGCCGGATTGGGACAAGCACCTGCACGCCAAGCAGCATTGTTTGCAGGACTTCCTGAAAAGACAGAATGTTTAACTATAAATAAAATGTGCGGAAGCGGGTTGAAAGCTATTATGCTTGCTCATCAATCAATAATGTGCCGCGATGCCGATGTTATTATTGCCGGTGGTATGGAGAGCATGTCTAACGCACCATATATTTTACAAAATGCGCGCAACGGTTACCGTTTGGGTAACTCTTCCATTTACGATACAATTTTAGTGGATGGTCTTACAGACGTTTATAATAATATTCATATGGGTAATTGTGCTGAAGCTTGTGCTAAAGATTTCAACTTTACACGAGAGCAATTGGATGAATTTGCTGTTCTCTCCTACAAGCGTGCAATCAGTGCACAGAAAGAAGGAAAGTTTGATGATGAAATTGTTGGTGTAAAAATAAAATCGAGGACGGGAGAAACTGTTGCAACAAAAGATGAAGAACCTGAAAAAGTAAACTTTGAAAAAATATCTTCACTACGTCCCGCGTTTGATAAGGACGGTGTTGTTACTGCTGCCAATGCATCTAAAATAAATGACGGTGCCGCGGCTTTATTAATTATGAGTGAAGAAAAAGCAAAAGAATTTGGATATATACCTTTAGTCGAGATAGTTGCTCAGAGTTCAGCCGCAAGATTACCTATCGAATTTACCACAGCTCCGGTTGATGCGATCAATAAAGTTTTAGCAAAAGCAAAAATGAAACTTACCGACATTGACCTATTCGAAATAAACGAAGCGTTTGCAGTTGTATCATTAGCAGTTAGTAAATTATTGGGATTATCTGCTGATAATGTAAACGTTAATGGCGGTGCAATTGCGTTGGGTCACCCGATTGGTGCAAGCGGTGCTAGAATTATGACAACACTTCTTTATGAAATGAAAAGAAGAAATTCGAAGTATGGATTAGCTTCACTTTGTATTGGAGGCGGCGAAGCTTCTGCTGTGATTGTTAAACAATATGAATAAAATATGACATTCGAAGAAAAAATAAAACATGATGTTATAAAAAATTTTGGTGTAGCTTACCGCGCCTTTGGATTAAGTAAATTAATGGGGCATATAGTTGCGCTCTTAATATATTCACCCGAACCAATCTCACTCGAAGAGATAGCTAAATCACTTCAAAGAAGTAAAGGTCCGGTAAGTCAAATCTTGAGAAGGCTTCGTGATAGGAATTTAATCCGAAGAGTTTGGCAGCCGACAAGCAGAAAAGATTTTTACGAAATTCAACCGGAAGTATTTGAGATTGCTTACCGTAACAATTTAGAGTTGGTTAAAAGCAATACTCGCCTTGCAAGACAGCTAAAAAGTATGGTCTCTAAGGAGAAGAATGCAAAGTTGGATGCATTAAAGCTTCGTATAATAGAAATGGAAAGATTTTATTCAATCATGGAAAAACACCACGAAAATTTCTTAGCAGAATGGTCCAAAGAGAGAAACAAAATTTATAAGTAAAGAATCCGGACAATTAAACTGGAGAAAATATTTTGTTGTAATCATCGTTTGAAAGATTTGAAACGTTCATAACGTGGAGAAATAAATGAAACGGCTTGAAAACAAAATTGCAATTGTAACGGGCGGTGCACAAGGCATCGGCAAAGCAACTGTAGAAAAATTTGCTGCTGAAGGCGCTACTATTATTGTTTGGGATGTAGATGAAGCGAAAGGGAATAAGTTAGCTGATGATTTAAGACTTCAGAAGGTTACCATAAAATTTATGAGAGTAAATGTTGCCGATTATCAAGAAGTAGAGAAAGCAATACTTCAAATTATTAATGAGTTTGGAAGAATTGATATTCTTGTAAACAATGCCGGTATTCTCCGCGATGGAACATTGGTAAAGATGACATCTGAACAATGGCAGCAAGTAATTGATGTAAACCTTACTGGTGTTTTCAATTGTACAAAAGCCGTTGCACCACACATGATTGAAAAGCAATATGGTAAAATAATCAACGCTACTTCTGTTGTTGGTTTATACGGAAATTTTGGACAGACAAACTATGTTGCTACTAAAGCAGGTGTTATCGGAATGACAAAAGTCTGGGCGCGTGAA
>Ga0082335_1003574_pt1 | contig 25270 bp, 21 predicted proteins | sample Subgrocontami58m_FD_72375 | JGI IMG/M metagenome (GOLD analysis project Ga0082335, IMG submission 72375) | Subsurface groundwater microbial communities from S. Glens Falls, New York, USA - GMW37 contaminated, 5.8 m (SPADES assembly) (version 2) ...
ATAACGCTGACCATCCTTTGCGCCATCGTCGGGGCAATACTGGCACTCTATGCGTTTCGCGTATTATGAGTTATCTTCGAGATTTTGGATTCATGAACTCATTCATCGCCGAACCAGCCGGTGGAGACGAACCACGGCGAGCCGTCCAGTTTCGGAGTGACAGATGAATAGTATTATTGATCCCGAAGAGTTGAGCGTGTCCACCGCCGCGGTCGCTCACCTTTGGCGTTCGGGCATTGCGCCTTTCTGATCATGGGATCACGACTAAACAAGCTTCTCAATCGCGAGAGCCTCAGTCTCGCGGGTTTCCTCCTGCTGATTGTTGCCTTGCCGGTTTTAGAGCGAGCGATCATCCGGAATGCGGGCCAATCCAGCGGCGGGCAGTTTCTTTTTGAGGGGGCGGTGAGGCTGGCACAGCTTTTTCTGACAGTATGGCTTTGCGTTTCGGCCGTGATCTTTTGGTCCCGAGAGCGCAGGCTCGCCGTTCAGAGCTTGGTTTTGCTCTTCATTCTCGGGTTGGCCGCGACGTTTCTGGGGCCGAGTTGATGTGGCCGCCGAGCTTGTTTGCCCGAACCAGCCGGTGGAGACGACCCGCGGCGAGCCCTCCAGTTTTCGGAGTGACAGATGAATAGTATTATTGATCCGAAGAGTTGAGCGTGTCCACCGCCGCGGTCGCTCACCTTTGGCGTTCGATATGAAAACTACCGCACCTCCATCATCCATTGACGCCAAGAACGAAATGGAGATCTGCATTTCATGCCTCCAGACCAATTCTCCTGGTGAGCATTTTTGCACACATTGTGGTACTCCCTTGACCTCCTATGCAGCCACGGGGCCTTTCGAGAGCATTTTTGCGGAGGGCGATTTCATCCGCAAGGCGATCGGCAACCAACGCTGGGGTTGGCTGGTGCGGGCTCTCGTTTTTTTAGTTCTCCTGCTGCCAGTCTTGAGCTTCGTGCTTGGCTTTCTTTTGCCCAGATCGTAGATCATGAAGATCGAACCAACCGGGTGCAGTGAACGGCGGGACTGCGCCACTGTTTCAAATACAAAGCCATTGGCCCGCCGTCACTGACCCGGAGCGTTCGGCGTCATCATGTACCTGACCACTATCATAGCTCTCGTTGTCGTAGTTGTGGCGTTGGTCGCGCTTGGGGCGCGTGGATTGTATTTGATCTTTCGTGACACACGACGGCGCTCCGGCAAGTGGGGCATCAATCGCAAGCGCGTTATTTGCCTTCGTTGTCATTCGAGCGCGCCGGTCATTCGCCTTCCCACCTCATCGCGGCAGGCGATGTGGGGCGGATGGACTTGTAAGTCATGCGGCTGCGAGATCGACAAATGGGGAGCGGAGATGCGATCTTCGCGATCGAGTTCCATATGAGAGCGAGGTCGCCGAACAAGCCGGATGCAGTGAACCCCGCGATCACGTCTTGGTTACATTCCAAACATCATTGGCGCGGGGTCACTGATCCGGAGCGTTCGACATGAGCGTTGCGAACATGGCCACGCGATTTGAACAGGAGTTAACAGAGACAACGGAGGTCGAGAGCGGAGGATTTCCATTCTCTGTTACCTCCGTTTCCTCCTGTTCTATTCCGAGTCGCAGAGCATGTCACCGAGTCCGGTTCGCGCTGGAGAGGCCACGTGCCCTTCCGTCATGTCGAACCAGGCGGTCGAGGCGAACCGCGGCGAGCCCTCCAGTTTCGGAGTAGTAGATGAATATTAACATCGCTTTCGGAGAGTTGAGCGCGTCCACCGCCGCGGTCGCTCACCTCGATCGTTCGAAAAGCACAACCGCGAATTGACGCCAATGGACGCGAATAGCAGAGAGACGACGCGTTTTCGATCTCACCCAACTCGGTCGTGCGCACTGACCCGTTTTGATTCGCGCTTATTAGCGTTCATTAGCGGTTTGGGAGTCAGTTTTTCGAACCAGCCGGTGGAGACGAACCGCGGCGAGTCGTGCAGTTTCGGAGTGACAGATGAATAGTAGTATTGATCCAGTAGAGTTGAGCGCCCTCACCGCCGCGGTCGCTCACCTTTTGTGTTCGGTCTCTGAAGTATGGGTTGGTCCTTAAACACGGCTAAATTCGATTACGACGGCGCGCACACCACGGCTTCCGCCGATGGGAACAACGATATGAATTATCGTTTTACGCCGCAAAGGCTATACCCAATGCTTCTGAAAGCAGCATTATTGATGGGCTTCGCGCTCCTTCCGGGTGCTAGGTCGGCCGAGGAGTTCGTGGCCATCGGAAAGAGTACCTTCACGAATGGAGTCGCAATGTTGGTAACCGGTCACGAAAACCGGTTTTCACTTGTCCAAAAATATGTGCCCAAACCGACGGAGAGATTGGTAATACAGTTTTTGACCCAAGGCGAACGGGATCAAATGATCAGAATACCTGGAAAGGCGGAGTACCGGGCCTTGTTTACCTTATGGGACGATCACGAAAAGCTAATTCCAAGAACTAGTCTAGGGCAAGAGTATGGCCGGAAATTCCATGAGTTACGAGAACCTTCTCAAGCGAGGCCACTCGCAAGTGCATATGCCGTTCCAGCATTCCATCCCGAAAACGGTCTATCGCCAGGCATTGTGTTTCCAACACCAGCCGAATTGTTTCAAATTCCTGGTCCTGGAGTTTATCACCTGCAGATCGAGTGTCAGGTATTTCTAGAGCAAACTGATGCAACATTGAAGCTGGTAAAGCTATTACCTGCGAGGCTTGATATCCTCGCGCCGAAATCAGAAAATTAGCAATTGAATCGTTCGATCCTGTGGGCAATCCTTGCGGGCATCTTTTCGTGGCTGTACGTCATTTACTTTGCTATGACGCGACAGGCAGACGAAACTAAATGAGCGACAGACCGGCACCGAACCATGCACTGCACCGAACTGCCGCTAAGCGTCACAGTTTCGATGCTCTGAGTTTGTCGGACGCTGGATTCGCGGCCAACGCCCATTTCCGGCGGCAGTCGGTGAGTTGATCGTTAGCAAAATTCGAACACTCCCGTGACGACTACGTTTCGAATGGCACTCGCGAGCAGTGCATTAATATTGTTGGTCGGGTGTGCCTCCAGCACGAGATTCGCTCGCGAAACTCAGGATCTTAGGCTCGGTGTGTTCACGGTGGATGGGCATGGCTCTATTGCGGTGCTTGAGTCTCCAAACCGACAACCGACGGTGAAGGTGATCGTCACTGGGAAGCGACCAGACGAGAGACCGACATCGGACGATCGACTTCGCGCCGACATCGACTTCGCCGGAGGCCAGCGGGTAGACTCCTGTGATCACGACATGATCGGCTTCGCCGGCGGTGGTGATGTGAGTGAGATTCATCGATTCAGATTTGATTTTCCCGCGGCTGTTGTGTTTTCTCAGATTCGAGCGGTCGCTGTTTACGTGGATGGCGGCGCACACGTATGGACACCGATGCTAACCAACCGGGTGCAGTGAACGGCGGGACTGCGTCACCCTTCCAAATTGAGCGCCCTTGGCCCGCCGTCACTGACCCGAAGCGTTGGGCACAAAAAGTATGAGCAATCTCGATGACACGGAAAAGCTCCATGCGGAAATGCTCCGCGAAGAGCTCAGCGCTTATCGGCGATTGGAAACGTGGGGTGCTTCGTTGTTTTTCGGCGGCATCGGTCTCGTGGCGAAGCAATTTGTGGAATGGGATCGCTCGGCGGTTCCTTCACATCGACTGCCACTGGTGGCTTGCGTTTCTGCCGATGGCATTGGGGTTTACTGCATCTGGCTATTTGGCGATAGGAAAACCCGAACGCACCAGTTTGCTTTGGGTTATGTTCTTTATCGCTGGCGTCGTTCTTGTGATCGCCGGCGTTGTTCATATTCGCCGCTTGCGATCGTTCTCGAGACGGAGTTCCACCGTACTCGTCCAGAGTTGAGGCACAGTCGAAGAGGCCCAGTCGGTGGAGCGGAACCGCGGCGGACCGTCCAGTTTCGGAGTGACGCATAAAGATTAATATTGATTCCGGAAAGTTGAGCCCGTTCACCTCCGCGGTCGCTCACCTTTGCGTTGGACGGCGCCACGGCATGGCCACGTTGCGGCCTTTTCAACGGGGCTTTTGGGAGTAGAGTAGCTGACGTGAGCGGTAGCAGGCCGGGTCCAAGTTCCGGCTTTGAGGTCTTTGTGCCGGGACGTCAGGACGGCTTCGGCCAGAATCCTGTTTACAGGAGCGCCAACCTCATTTGGGCGCACCGCTCACACTTGAGTTCATGACCGGTCCTCGCAAACGCCCGTCCAACAAGCCGACTGCAGTGAACGGCGCGATTGCGCCTCTGTTTCAAATACGGCGTCACCGGCCCGCCGTCACTGACCCGGAGCGTTCGCCTCTGGAAGCCTCTAATCTCGGTTGCGCCCTCAGAAATGCGAGCGTATTCTCCATAAAATGAAAATGGAGCAAATCCAGCGGGAAGCACTGGAGTTGACAGAGCAAGAGCGCGCCGCGTTGGTGCTGTCCCTGCTTGACACACTGAGTTTCCCCAGTCCTGAGGTATCGGACGAAGAGATTGCACAGCGCGATACCGAGTTAGCGAGTGGCGGGGTCGAAGCGATGGACCATGAGGAGTTCGTTCGTCGCGTTCAGGCCGACCGCAGCAGATGAAGATCGTTTACCACCCTGCTGTTCAGCGGGAGGTCAGCACGATCGTTCGCCATTATGACGCGATCTCCGGTCGTTTGGGCGACGCATTTTGGGAGGAGTTGATCTGCTTAATCGATCAGGTCGGCGCGAGTCCAGAGAGATTTCGGTTGGTCGACAATGGATTGAGGCGCGCAAACCTCAAACGGTTTCCTTATCATTTTCTATTTCGCATCGTTCCAGGCGGAATCCGTGTGATCGTAGTGAGACATCATCGGAGAGACCCCTCGCATGGATTGAGGCGGAAATAGGCGAACCAACCGGGTGCAGTGCACGGCGGGACTACACCTCTGTTCCAAGCTGAACGTCCTTGGCCCGCCGCCACTGACCCGGGGCGTTAGCCGTCATCCGATTATGAACGATTCAAAAAAGCTCCATTTGATCCGTTCCTATCGTGCGTCCACAGTTTGGCTTTTCCTTGGTATGTTCGGCGCCTGCGCACACTTTCTCGCGCACTGGAGGATGGAGAGGTCAGGCCGGCAATTTGATTACATGGATTCCGTCACGATCCGGCACATGCCCATGATTGACGCCGTTCAAGGTCACCTGGTTTATCCGGTGGGTTATCTCACCTTGCTGTTGGCGACGTTTATTTGGTTGGAATGGCGGAAAGCACGAGCTTGGATTGTATGGACGACATTCGTGATTTTCGCGTTACCCCCTATTGATTACATTTGGGCTTGTCTTGCGCTCGGTACGCGCTTGGCCGTCTACAACCCTCCTTGACACAATGAGGACAGGAAAAAAGCCCAAAGTGGCGGACCATCGGCTAGCCGGATCACTGCAGCGAACGCGGGCGGGCCGCGTCAGTTTCCAATCGGGTCGCCAGTGGCCGCCCGCGTCGGTCAGTTCCGCCCTCGGCGGCAATGAACATAAAAATAAAAGGAACATTATGAAGAGAATCGGTAGCATTCTATTACTTGCATTTGGCGTGAGTGGGTGCGCTGGTCCGCGATACCAGGTTTTCGTTACATCTGTTCCATCGTCTGCTGGCCTTTCCGATTGGGTCGCCATTCGTGTGGATCGGCAAACAGGAGCAACGTGGTATTCATACAATCAGGCCATCAACAAGACTTCGCTGAAACCGGAGTGGCGTCCGATTTCCGGCGGGACGGACACGGCGAGGCCATGAACTACCACATGCCCAACAAAACGCCGGAGCGAAGCACCTTTGGCCTTATAGTTCGCAGCGGCAGATGAATAGCAGTATCAATCCTGGAGAGTTGAGCGAGCGGTCACGCCGTCGCTCAGGCTTGCGTTAAGCGGCATATGCGCACATGGCGGCCTGCACGGTCTGACTTGAATTCAACGCGACAGCCGACTCAATGTCTGGTTGACGACAAGCTCACAGCCATGAGAACAGCGCCTAACGAACCGAGTGCAGTGAACGGCGGGACTGCGCCACTGTTTCAAATACAACGCCCTTCGCCCGGCGTCACTGACCCGGAGCGTTCGGTGACTTCATTATGCCAGACGGACTTTCCAATTCTCTCGTAAACTTTGGCGACATTTCCAAGCCTGCCGACACACTCAAAGTTTAGGTGCCGTCAGTGCCACAGCGAATGAATCGGTTTTTCAAACCATGGCACCGGAAGCTCTTCTGCTTTGTGGTTCTGTTTCTCGGAGGGGCGGCCGTAATTCTGCATTTATGGGTATCTCTTTCGAACCGGCTCACCCCAGTTCTGAGTATCCACTTCGCGGGCAAAGTCTCCTCTGGCATACATAGAAATAAATTCGGGCAGTTTACGATCGTGAATCACGGGGGACGACCTTTACACTGGGGTCGGGCCGATGTAGAAGCGCCCTCCGATCCTGATTTGTGGTTCAGTGTCAGCAGCGCTGGGTTAGATTCAAATCTTCCTCACGGGGTGTTGCGGCCAGGCAGCCTTACCAATTTTCCTGCTATGGTGCCGCACACACCAGGAGCTCGGTTTAGGGTCGTGGTCAGCTATATTTTGCCGAGTTTTGCACGCTTGACCGGATCAGGGCATCGTTCCCCAACCCGTTGCCCATTGTTGATCGATTTTGGCCTAGACCTGACGTTTACCGCTACGTCACCAGCCAATGGTTTTACGCTACGAGTGATGCCAGCCTAATGTCGACCGGTGGAACCGAACCGCGGCGAGCGTTCCAGTGTCGGGGGGACAGATAAACAGTAACATTGATCCTGACGAGTTGAGCGCGTTCACCGGGTTTTGCTGGAAGAAGCCGAACCTGTTTGGACGGCGTGGCAGTGAGTCCGAGGAGAGAGGGGTCGAAGCATTCGAGCACCTGCCGCCAGAGGTTGTATGACTTTCCGCCTGCCTTGGACTGATTGTGGACCGTCAGGGTCCCATCCAATGCTCCACCCAGAGCAATGAATTCAGCACAATCAATATCGCGCAGATTAACGGAATCAAAACGACACCAGCCGCGCAGAGCCGCAAAAACCGGTTCTCCGGACAACAGCCGAGCACAGCGATCAATGCTGAACTCAAAGCTCCCGTCCCCAGGAACGCGCCTGTTCCAGAGCGAAAAAGGAATGATGTCCAGGGGGATGGAGGACGCACTTGCAGGGAATGATACATCCGAACCACAGCCGGCACGACCCAGAGTGCCAAAAGACACCAGCACGCGAAATTGATCAGCGCGAGCAGCCAGAGCTTTTTTGGCATGGCGGAGGAACTCTGTCCCGAATGTCCGAGGCTCACAATACAAGAAAAGTTTTGGATGCTTCCTGGTTTCGTAGCGACCTGATGGTCGCGCCATTCCACGCCATTCCATCGACGCTTGAGGCGAACCGCAAAATCTGTATGCTCGTCCAGTCGTGCGGCTGATTCCATGCACGCTTTCAATTCATCAGGCCGGGCCAGTTCAAATGCTTCGCGGGGGTTCACGCTCTTGGAACTGCTCGTCGTGATTGCGGTGATAGCCCTTCTCGCCTCGATGCTGCTCGGGGTTGTCGCCCGCGCGAAGCTCGCCGCGCGGCTCGTTCAATGCAAAAACAATGTCCGCCAAATCTCCCTCGCCTGCACAATGTATGTTGGCGATTGCCATTTTTATCCGCTCTACCAAACCCGCGATCCACAAACCAGGACGCTCGCGGGCAAGCCGCCCAACGTGTTTTGGCAAGAAGGCAGACACCTGGCCTATTGGCCCCAAACGGTTCAACCTTATCTCGGGGCTAAATGGACCGATCCCGTTTGTCTTTGTCCAGGATACCGCGGCGTGACATTTCCAGGAAAACCATCGGTCGCTCCGATGGGCAGCTATGGCTATAACGCGATGGGCTCGTCCATTGAAGCGTTTCGCTTGACGGATGCGTCCGAACTTGGACTCGGTCCGCCCGTGCCTAACCCAAGAGATCCATCCGCAGGCGCTGTCCACGAATTTCAAGTGCGCGTGCCCTCGGATATGATCGCATTCGGCGACTCCGAACTCTTTTTCCTCGCCGGAAGAGTGCGAGGAGATTTCATGGATAATCCCGGACCTGACACATTCAGCGGCGAGGCGCTGATTTCATTTCAGCAGCACCTTCGAATCATTCAATTTGCTGATCCGCGTTTTCCCGAAGCAAAGGGCAGCAAAGCTCTCGATGCGACGATGCGGCGTCACGCCGGCCGACATAATCTTCTCTTTTGTGATGGCCACGCGGAAACGGTCGCTGAATCCAAATACTCGGCGAAAAACAACGCATGGCTGAGACGATGGAACAGCGACCATGAACCACACTCGGAGTTGCTCGCCATCCAGCCTTAGGGTCTGTTTTTAAGGACGGTCATTCCAAGTTACGGAAAGCGCAAATCAAACACAAATTTTTCGAACAACTCCTGGGCAAGATCAAGGCGTTGCCCGAGGTACGATCGGCCGGAACGCAGCGTGCAGGCGAGGCGTTGCACCCAACGCCGTGGTGGTTACTCCTCGGCAGCAGCCTAAAGGCCGCGTTCCTATCGTGTGCGGCTGCGGCTCTCGGCCGGAACGCAGCGTTCACGCTGCAGGCAAGGCGTTGCACCAACGCCGTGGTGATTACTCCTCGGCAGCAGCCTAAAGGCCGCGTTCCTGTCGTGTGCGGCTGCGGCTCTCGGCCGGAACGCAGCGTTTACGGCTTATGCACAACTGGCCGTGGGAAATGACCAATGACGGAATGAACGGATGACTAAACTTCGCGGAAGCCTGAGCACCCTGTCCAAGTCGGCCGGTTCACGATACAGCCAGCAACCGTTCCACCTGGCGGCGCGTGGGCAATGCGCTTTGGGCGCCGATGCGCGTCGTCGCCAACGCTGCCGTGGCGCTCGCAAATCGGCCCGCGTCTTCACGCGCTCTTCCTTCGGCCAATGCGACCGCCAAGGCCGCGGCAAACGCATCGCCCGCTCCTGTTGCATCCACGCTTTTCACTTTGAACCAAGGAAGGAAAAGTTCCCCGTCATTCCAAACCATGAGATCACCGCCGTGTCCGATAGAAACGATCGCCAGTTCGACGCCGCACTTGAGCAAGGCGCGTCCAGCACGGCGGGCGCTCGCACGGTCCCTCACCCGCACTCCCGTGAGCGCTTCCGCTTCGCCCGCATTCGGACGGACCAAATCGATCCATTGCCACAAACCCCGCGGCAAATCCCGCACCGGCGGCGCTGGATCCAAAACGACTCGCGCCCCAGCGTGTTTGGCCATCCGCGCGGCGGCGGCGATGGCTGGCAAGGGCGCTTCGAATTGCGTCAGCAAAACCTGGCAATTTTCGAGCGAATGCCGCGCCCGCTTCACGTCGGCCACTGACAAATTCGCGTTCGCGCCGGCATACGCGAGAATTTGTTTTTCGCCATCCCGATCTACCATGACCAGCGCGCAGCCAGTGGGAGTCCGTCGATCTATTGAGATCGTGCGTGATAGGACCTTTTCGCGCCGCAGAGTTTCCCTCAACTCATGGCCACGGCGATCCTGGCCGACCTTGCCGATCAAGGCCACGCGCGCGCCCAACCGGGCTGCCGCCACCGCCTGGTTCATTCCTTTTCCTCCGGGCCCGCAAAAGAATGAATCGCCTTGGATGGTATCGCCCGGTTTGGGCAGCGATTCGCCCTGGACCAGAAAATCCGTGTTGAGCCCGCCTAGAACCACGACGTCAAACTGAGTCGTATTTTTTTTCGAATCGCCTCCCATAAATTTGTCGTGCGTTCCGGACTTTAAACCGGCCGATTAATGAACAACAGCCGCGCGCCGTGATCACTCACCTCGAGAAGCGTGTAAGAAGCGGGGTCCACCTCGAAGCGAACGATGAAATCGAGCGGCAGCCCGAGAAAAAAAGCCCAAGACGCCGCTCTTCATGCGGCCACGGCGGAGTTCGTTGGCCGGCTGATCGCTTCCAGGACGTGATTCTCGAATTCGACCGCGCGATGCGCCGAGGTGTGCTCCGCGAGAAACCGACGGCGCGCCTGCTCCCCCATCTGCCGGAGTTTGCGTTCGGGCGTGTCGCGCAAAATCGAAAGAACATCCCCAGCCGAACGCCCAATGAGAATCTCTTCGCCCGGCACAAACAACGTCTCGAGCCCGGGCCAGTAATCGCTGACGATCGCAGCGCCGCAGGCCGCGGCTTCGAACAACCGGACGGCCGGGGAAAAACCTGCTTTCACCATCTGCGCCCGCGTCACATTCAGCGTGCAACGCTGTTCGTTGTAAAACGAGCGATGCTCGTCCGGCCCCAACTGCTCGATCCGTTCAATGTTTTCGGGCCAGCGGATCGATTCAGGAAATTGCGGTCCGGCCACGACGAATCGGCCGGCGCTCCAGGTTTGCGCTGGTTCGATCAAAAGCCGCTCTAGCCCCGGGTGCCGATCGCGGCTGTACCTCCCCAAATAACCGAGGTCCCAGCGCTTCTCGATTTTCTCGGGAAAATACTTCGATGGATCGGCCGAGCTATAAAGCGCTCGCGCACGCGGGGAACCAAATTCACGCTCGAGCCGCGTGAGCACGGGACCGCCAGTGAGGGAAAGGTACAAGCCAAACCGAGGGATCAGAGTCTGTGAGAGATATTCGTTCTGGCCCTGTTCGAGCAACGACAGCGTCACGGGCGCATCGATGTCATAGAACGCCACCAGTCCGGAAGCCCGGCGCATCACCCATTCCGCAACCGTGATCCCCTCATTCAAGTACGAGCCGATGACGACAACGTCCGCTCGGCGAATCTCATCGCCATGCCTTGCTTTCAGCTGCGCGAGCGTTTCGTACAACCCGACCCGGCAAAATTTTGGCTGCGGCAAATCCCGATTCGATGCGTGCCATTCCACGTCACGCTCGAGGAAAAGCAGATCATGCCCGCGGCCGGCGAGTTCGCGCAGCAACGCTCGATAAGTGGTGGCGTGGCCGTTCCCCCAAGAAGAAGTGATCGATAAGCCGAGCACCACAATCCGCCAGGTTGGTCTTTTCATGCGCACTTTTCGCCGATGCTCGTCCCATTGTGGAGGCTCATGCTGGAGGCGGCCACGAGCCGTTCTACGGGCTTTTTCATGACCGCCTCCAGCAGTATTGCCAGGCCGACCGAGTTCACGGAGGTGGACTCGGCCACTTCATCCATGCGTTTCCCTACCCCCACCCTGGCTGCAAATTGAAAAACTCCGTCCACTCCCCGCGACCGAGCGGCGCACCGCGTTTGATTGCCGCTCATCGCCGCGCATTCACTCCCATTTCCTCGGACGGTGGATGACAGTATCGCCGCGCCCGGCAACGGACAATCGAGCGCCGCCCGGAATTTCAGTTGGGGAAAGACCTGAAAGTGATTCAGGGGAAAACAATTTCCAATGACCGCAGTTCAATGACAGAAACAGAGAGCGCGGCCTTTTATGGAAAACCATCATGTGGCCACAAAGAACGCAAAGAACACATAGACCGCGTTTTACAGATCAAAGTCACTTTCCTTGGCGTCTTTGCGCCTTTGCGCGAGCACCGTCTTGCCATTTCGCGGTTCGTTTCCCCGCGATGCAGCTGACAAAAGCGGACGTTTAGCGGGATAGCGGTCAGCGTCGTTACGGATTGAGAATGGCGCGGTAGAAACGATAGGGATAATCCATTGCCGCCGAATCAATAAAATCAAGCGTGCTGCCAGAGAATGTATTCGTGCTGATGCTCTCCCAATTTGTCAGGTTCGTGCTGGCTTGAATGACAAATGTGTGTCCTGCGACGCCGCCGAGCCGCAGATGGAACTGACCATTGAGCAAGCTTAATTGAGCCGGATCGAAGTAGGAAGACGACTGAATAACCAGCAGCAGACCGGCGCTTTGATAAACCGGAACAAAGGTGAGGCCGTTGCCTGCGTTTTGGCCAGTGACAGTGGAAAAGCTGCCGGCCCGCGAGCCGTAGCTAACGATTTGAAAACTGTTATTCGCGGCCGGCGAAAAGCCGTTCGTCCGGATGAGATTGAGCGTGCCATTCAGTGTCGCCACGCCGCCAATCTGGAGCTGACTAAATTGCGTTCCGACGGTCGTGCCGCCGAGAACAATGTTCAGACCACTGCTGGCTGCGGGAGCGTACTCCCGGGTCAAACTGAGAATCCCGCTTCGCAAATCCAACAATCCGGTATTGTTGAAAAAACCATCTATCGTTTTGACGCCGCTGCCGCCTGATTTGCGAAAAGTCCCCGCGTTATTGATCGTGGCTGGTTGGTTGAAGCTGCTTAGCATGGCGTCGCTTTGCATGTCGAAGAGCGCCCCAGCCAGATTGTTAATGGTCGGGCCGGAATGGCCAGTGAGTCCTCCCGTGCCGCTCCAGTTGATCGTGCCCGCGTTCTTGAGCGTGCGCGACAAAAGCGTTTTGCCGTTGCTGCCGGATAGGTTCATCACGCCGCCGGCAGCGATTGTTGTTATTCCCGAACCTTGCATCGTGCCGCCCGTCCAGTTGAACACGCTGGATATCGTGAGCGTGTTCGGGCCGTCAAGAATACCGTTGGCACCGTCCATCTCGAAGTTCTGCGCGCTGACAGGACCGTTGACGAGCACCGTTCCACTCGCCACACGCGCAAAACCATCGCCGGTGAAGAGAGTTCCCGCGTTGAGCCGATGATTTCCCACGGCGAAATAAACCGAACTGTTCGTGGCGAGATAAAACAAGCCGCTGTTGGTGCTGTTTTCTCCAAACCAAATATACGTATTGGGCGATAACCTGGTTGTCCCACTATGATTGAGGGGCCCAGCGAAGGAGATCGAGCCGCTTTGCACCTCCAGCAATCCGGTGTTGTTGAACAGGCCGCCATATAAATCCAGCGTCTTGGTGGCCGTGCCGCCGGACTTGCGGAAAATGCCCGCGTTGTTGATCACCGCGCCGTTATCGAACCGATTCAGTGCCGCGTCGCTTTGCATGTCGAAGAGCGCCCCAGCCAGATTGTTAATGGTCGGGCCGGAATGGCCAGTGAGTCCTCCCGTGCCGCTCCAGATGAGCATGCCAGCGTTGTTGAGCGTGCGGGATAGAAGAACTTTAGCATTGTTGCCGCTGATGTTCATCGTGCCGCCTGCTGCAATGGTCGTTGAGCCGAGACCTTGCATCACGCCGCTGGTCCAATCGCATCCCACCGTCACGTACAAATCGCCGCTGCCCGAGAGCGTGGCTCCGTTGAGATTGAAATGTGCGACATTCGTGCTCCCGCTGAGATCAACCGTGCCGCCATTGACTGTCGCGCTGTCGCCCATGCCCGGAACGCCTGCGGGAGTCCAGTTGATCGGATTAAACCAGTCGCTCGAAAAGGCTCCAGTCCAGAGAAAGCTGCGGGGCGCTGCTGAAACTGCCGTGGTCACTTGTGCGGAAGAATTGTTCAGCGGTTGCGAATCCTCTTCATTGGCCGCGATGGAAGTTGTGTTCGTCAGGAAGCCGGGAGCCGTGGGTATGACGACAATCGTTATCTGTGCGCAACCTCCGCCGACGATGGGCTCAAGATTACAAATGACCGGGCCAGTGCCGGTGCAAATACCATGAGCACTGGCTGCGGAAATAAAGCTAACACTCGGCGGCAGAATATTCGTAACGACGATACCCGTCGCGGTGGCAGCGCCCGAATTGGCAATCTCGATCGTATATACCAGATTGCTTCCCACCAGAATGGGATCGGCCGAATCGGTCGTGGCCACGGAAAGATCAATCGTCGTTCCCGCGGAAATCACCGCCGAATCCGTTAGAGTCACTACCCAAAATCCACCTTGAGAAAGCATGCAATGATCGCTCACCACGCCGGCGGCGGCCTGGCCGATCGTCCCGCTCACGGAATAGCTATCCACATTGGCCGACATGATTCCGCCACCGGCCACGGCAGACCAATCGACGGCGTATTGGTCGGCACGCAATTCGCCCGCCATCATTGTTCCGACGAACGTGAAGCAGGCAAGGAATCCTCGGACTGTTGGCTTTGATAACGCGTTCACAGTTTCGAAAGTCGCCGGTCTATTCGTGAGATTTTTTGGGGATATAAACCGCGGTAAGATTGTGACTCGTGATGAAAGCAGAATCGGCGACGCCGCCAAAGTATGAGGCCGTCGTTCTAAGGTTTACGTATTTGGGACTATCAACGGTCAAGACCCACGAGATAAACGAGGAGCTGAACTCATAAGGACCATGAACGTGAACTAAGTGTACCGGATTCACATCACTAACATCATAAAGATCGAACTGAAAGGCACTGGCCGTTGTGGTTTGCCCAAAGCCTGTCATAAAGGCTGTTATTACAATATAGCCTGGGGCCTGCGCCAAAACGGACACATCATCGACGGTTTTTGTATCTCCGGACGCATAAGTTACACGATTCGCGAAATCCACTTCTGCCTGACTCCATTGCACCGATGGTAAGTTCTTGGCATCCAGATTGCCGCTCGCAGTGACGTTTCCCGCCGTAATATTATTTGAAACGGTGAGATTCCCACCCGCCGTGACATCGCCCGCCGTGACGACATTTCCATTCGTGGCGATGGTTGTTTTTATCCCGCTAGCATTTCCAAATTGCGCGAGCAGACCGGTGCCATAATTGATGACGGATAAAACCCCGAGAGGCGCGTCGCCTCCGTTGTTCCGGGCGCTGATCAGTGGCGGCGCAGTGGAACTGCTATTATTCAATATGGAAACGATGGGCGTGGTGGTGCTGACAGCGTCGATGTTCAGAGCGGCGGTATTCGGGTTCGGAACGAGCCAGAGAGGAGAACTCAAACCAACTCCCAGCGTGCTCCCATTTGTCGTCAAAGTCACATTGGGGCCGGTCGTCAAGGTCACGCTATCTTTCAATCCATTCAAACTTTTCACCACCTGTCCGCCCGCAATCTTGGTGGCGAGCACGGCGTTGTCCTGAATTTTGGCGGTGATGACTGCATCGCTCGCGAGCTTATCCACCGTCACGGCAAAGTTCGGCATTTTGTCAGTGGTAATAGCTCCCGCCGCAATTTTCCCTGCCGTGATCGCGCCATCCAGCACCGTCCCGGCTACCAATGAATATTGGGACGTAGGCGCGGGCGTCAGCGCCTGACGCACCGGCAGCGTGGCGAAAGTTCCAGTACTCGACCCCGGCCGCACGCCCATGGAGAGCCAGAGCGCATTGCCTGTGAAAATCCCGGGGCCAAAATCCAATTCCACCGTGAACAAACCGTTCACGACCGGCACATTTTCTTTGATCAGTGCTCCGCCCGTTTGGCTGCCCGCGCTCGGCAAGTCGTAGAGCGAAAATTGCAGGTCATAAGCGCCGTTGGCCGCGGCGCCACCGTCGATCAGGCGTCCCTGATAAGTGAAAGCAGTGCCCAGCGGATCCGCATGGATTGAAAAACCGGCGACGAATAGCAGAACCAAAACGCAGCTGCGTAGAAGTGTTTTCATGAAGTCTCCCTCGATGGTTTTTATTCAGGGAGAGATCTCCCCTTTGTCTAGGATTTATTTTCTGGCGCCGAAGGATGGAAGCCGGAGGGCACCTTGTCAGATTCCACCTGCTTAACAAGGGCAATCTCGCTTTGAATTCGCGCGGGGTAAGCCAACCGTGAACATGGCCAGTGCAGACCGGGATTGTTTAATCAGATTTGCTGGTGCGCAGCCTCGCCGACAAAGGCAAGAGCGACAAAGGTGGAACGACAAAACAGGCAGCTGGTCTCTTTAATCCCCCCCGAATCTGTGGAGGATGCCCGGCGGACAACCGCATGCTTACCGCAGATCGATCCGTTTGGGAAAGCCGGGGCAAAGTTTGGAAACGCCAAGACTCGTGCGCTGAGGTCCGAAGAATTTCATCGCCCCGGACTCTGCGCAAACCCAGGCCTCCCGGGCGCCCGCGTCGAAGTAGAGCGTCATTTTTTCGGCAATCTCGTTATCCGAGTTTCCTGGTGAAAGCACCTCGACACATATTTCGGGGGAGTGAACAAAACAGATACGTTTCCCCAATTCGCGCATTCGCTCGGGGGATGCCCAAGCGACATCTGCCGCTCTCACCCCGTCTGCCGTCGAGATAGGACATTCTGTGAGAGTGTCGCCATCTGCCAAAAGAGTTTGCAAGAGGTAAGCGATTCGCGATTGGAAGCGACCATGCGCCGGAGCGGGAGGCGGAGTCATGAGGATGCGGCCGTGACGATCGGTTTCAATTCGGCCCTCGACTTTCGCGAGTTCCGGGTCGTGCAAAAGTTCACGCCAGCGGCGCAAATTGAAATTCGTTTGCGCGTCGTGCGCAGGCAGCTGAATCGTCAATGCAGCCATGCCGATAGCCTAGCGGTTCGTTCCAAAAGCAGCAATCCGGGTTTCAATCCCTGAAGCACAAGACGGCAAATTCCAAATTCGAAGCACGAAATACGAAACAAATTCACACCACCCAACTCAAATGACCGAAACAGATTCTTTTCCGAATCCCCGGCCTTCAGGCTCCCGCAGCTACGGCTCTGGCCGTTCGTACTCCCATCGAATGGACGCTTCGCCGTAATTGAAAAGCAGGTCCTTGGACAAATCAATTTGGATGAACTGCAACACCGCGTACGGATCACGCTTGGCCCCGGCAATTGACAACGGCCTGCTTTGAACCAACGTGCGCTGGCCGTCGTTGTACAACCCGTAAGCGCCGTCCCCACTCACCGTCGTGCCATCCGAGTAGCCCCAATGGACGTAAGCCGAAAGCGTGTAGCTCGTCCCGTCCGCGGGAGAACCGGCGATGGAAGCCGACACTTGAAACGGGATCGAACTGGTCGAGATCAAATCGGTCGGCGGCTCGGGCCAATTCACCCTCAGCGCTGCGCCATCGTCATCGATCCGCGCGCCCGTCGTCGTGGCCGAGAATAGTCCGATATCGCCCGAGAACACTGGGTCCTGCCGAGTCAGCTGTTCCTCCAACGGACGCACCTTAATGAAAAACCGTCGGGTCACAGGCGACAGGCTGGAATCATTTGGCGTTACGGTGAATTTATACACGAGCGTCAGGTCCGAATCATCGTTGGTTGGAGCGAACTGAAAACGATTCAGCGCTTCCGGATGGAATTCGGCCCGCCCAGCTTTCAGAGCCTTATCTGCGGCGTAACCATCCTCCGCGGTCATTGTCACCCGATAAAGAGAGCCGTTATCGCTGTAAGAGAATTTTCCCGTCCGGACGACGCCACCCACAAACATGTGGAACTTGTCGCCCACTTGAACGGTGACCTCCTCGACCGGCGTCGTGTAAACAAACTGCCGCAACGGCCAGAGTGCTGCTTCCGAGATGCCAGGCACGATGGATTTTCCAATCGATTCATAAGAGCCTTCCGTCAAACCGACGCAGCTGATCCCACCCCACGGGGCGCCCGTCGCAATGAAGGGACCGCCCACCTTCGAGTAAGGTGTGTTCCGTTTACCGATCGCCCAACCCGCAATTCGGCTTCGATCCGCGTCGGCTAATTTGAAAAACGGACGGCGCGCGCCCATGAAAATATGATTTCCGCTGAGCGTTTTTATTTTGGCCAAACTCCCGAACTGCACGCCATCTGTCTGGTTCAAAACGGTGTCTTCCGGAGTTGATTCAATGATCGTGTCGCCGTCGTTTCCCCGGCTGCCAGCCGATTGGCTCCCTAAATAGAGCGCTGCGTGTCCAGGGAACCAGCCATGTCCTCCTACTAAATTATCGAATTCGTTTTTGCTAAGCGTATAGAGCAAATCAGCTTTCTTGAGATTCTTCCCATCGAGATCGAAAACCAAATACACTGGCTCTTCCCAAAGGTGATTGCCCGTGTTCCCAACTGTCTGAATAAACCCAACCCAGTACGAGCCGATGGAAAAATGGCTGATCGCCACGGTTGCCGTCCGCGCCGCTGTGTTGATGATTGCATTGTCGACCGCTTCGAATTGGCTGATCTCGCTTCCCAGATGATGCTCCGTGTTTTCCCCGCTCAACCAATGAATCGAAAGATTCTCGGCTGAAATCGCGCTGCTGAATTTCGTGGTCAGCTGAGCAGGCTTTGAAAGCCTCAGCCCAGCGGGAGATAAAATCATCTGCTGCAACTCCTGCCCGTCGCTCGTTTGAAAGACATAATTCGTGACCGTGATTGTCTGGTCCGCGGACAAAGCGCCTGGAGGAATGGTTAATGTCACGCTGCCATCGCTGGTCACTAATGTTCCGCCGCTCGCCGCGGTAACCAGACCGCCCGCCGATGAAACCCGAGGACCAGGTGGAACGCCATCGGCCGTCGCGCTGCCGCCTGTCGATGTGCCTTGCAGCCGATAAAATTTCTTTTGGCCGCGCAAGGCATGGCGCACGACATTCTCCGTCCCGACCAACTGCGGCGCGTCCGGAACTGGCGTCCACGGGGTCGGCGAACTCAAGAGATCGGCCGATTCGAGCTTGAAATCATTTCCTTTCCAAAACAGTCCCACGCCCTCAGTGACCCGTTCGATGCGCAGCCGCGGCGATGCCGTGGTCGGATTTCCGTTGAAACATTTGCCCGCGCTGCCAGCCGTGAAGATGGAATGAATTTCTGCGGCGGAAAGCGCCCGGTTGTAAATGCTCACTTCGTCGAGGAACCCGGCGAAGAAGAAATTGTTTTCTGCCTGGCCCAACGTGAGCGGGGCCGGTCCAAACGGAACTTCGCCGGAAAAATCGCCTTCCCCAGCCAGAGTGCCGTCGACGAAAAACTGGAATTTTGTGCCGCTCCGGACCAAGCCGAGGTGCTGCCAGGAAAGGATCGCGGGGGTGAACGGCACTGCACCGATGTCACGCTGTCCGGACGACCCGTTCACGTGAAAACTCAAAACTCCGCTGCGATACCAGAAAATCCATTTGTTCACTCCACCTGGACCCGGATCATGCGCGACGAGCGCCTGATCGCCATTGGCTCGAGCGAAGCTCGCCCAAAGCTCGATGCTGAAATCATGCGCTCCGAAGTTCCAAACTGGACTGTCTGGCGCCTCTAAATAATCGTCCTGGCCATCCAACGCGAAGGCCTTGCCATCGAGCCCGTCCATATAGCTCGCGCCGTTCTTGGCGGTTCCATCATGGCCGCCCCATTGATCTTTGGCGTTTGTTTCCCCAGGCCACCAAGCGATCAGGCCGGCCGGCGCCGGATAACAATCGTCCAGCGTTACTCCAAGGCCTGTCAGAGGCAAGGTGAGCGTCGGATAAACCGGATCATCGCTGACAATCGTTACCGAACCGGTGGCTATCCCGGTAACTGTGGGATTGAATCGAACTGTGACGACACGCGTAGCGCCAGTCGAAACCAGTTCAGGCCCATTCAAAGCCACGACGGAAAAATTTGTTCCATCCGCGCGCAGCTCTTTCAACGTCAGCGGGCCGACCCCAACGTTAGTGATGACGAAGCTGAGCGGAACGGTGTTCCCCACCGCCACGCCGCCGAAATCGACGTTCGTTGTCGACAGCGCGATCAGCGGCGACCCCGGTGCCAGCACGCCGTTTCCGAGCGCGATCACGCCGCTGCCAGACTCTCCCGCATTGTTAACGAATTTGAAGATGGAGAACTGGCTTCCAGGAACCGTCGGCGTGAAACGAATGTGCACCGCTTGAGTCGCCCCCGCGCTGAGGCCAAACGGAACGGTGATCGGCAGCAATTTGAAGAGCACATTGTCATTCGTAATATTCGAAACCACCAAAACGCCAGTGCCGGCGTTTTGCACCACCGCCTCGAGTTCTTTGGATTGGCCAAGGTTCACGTCGCCAAATCGCAGCGTGCTCGGGCTCACGAAAATCTGCGGCGTGCCACCGGTATTTGCCGTGCCCGTTCCCGTGAGCGAAACGTTGATCGGTCCTTGCGTCGCATCATTGTGAGTGATCGTGAGCTGGCCTGTTTCCAGAGCCGCCGCCGTGGGGCTGAACCGAACTGTGATCGTGCTGCTGGCGCCCGCGGCCACATTGAACGGGACGGCTGGGGAAACGACTGCGAATTTCGCGTTGCTGCTGGCGATCGAACTGACGTTCAGCGACGCTGTTCCCGTGTTGCGAACGCTCAGAGTCAGCTCCTTGCTGGCTCCCACAACGACGCTGGAGAAATCGAGCGCGACCGGCGAAACGGAAATGATCGGAGCGGTCGTGCTCCCACCCGGGCACTTGCCACCGGCGCCCGCATTGTAAATTGAAGCGATTTCAGTCGCGCTCAAAGCCCGGTTATACAGAGAGACCTCGTCGAGCGAACCTTGGAATTTGTTCACCGCAACAGGATTGGCCGCCACTCCGAACCGCAACGGGCTTGCGTCATACGCCAGCGTAAAGCCGGGCAACGAAATCGTATCTTCGAGAACGCCGTTGACGTAGAGCTTGGCGATTCCGCCGTCGAACGTGGCGGCGAGATGATACGTGACTCCCGGGCTCACGACCGTTTTTGATTGCAAGCCATATTCGGCATCGAGGGAAGCGTAGCGGAAATCGAGATAGTCAACCCCGGCCGCTCGTTCTTTCAAAAACGAATACGAAGTGAAGAAATGCCCGCCGGTCCCCAAATCTTTGCTCAACAAATAAACGTAGCTCGCGCCCGTGCTGGCCGGTTCGACTGATTCAAAACGCACCCACGTTTCGACGGTCAACTTGGCCGGGCGCAGCGCCGCCGAATCCGCCATCGTCACGGAAGCATTGTTGCCGCTAAAAACAAAAGCTTGGCCAACCTTCCCGGAAGCAAACGTCACATTCGCCAGCTGCCCGTTCGCAGTTCCGATCGAATCTTTGGCATCTCCTTCGCCGCGCCACCAACCAACCAACCCAGCCGGCGCCGTGACACAATTTCCAATCGTTGTGTCGATCCCTTCCCCGCTCAGGCTGATGCTGACGGTCGGCTCGATCGGATCGTTGCTCGTGAGAATCAACGAGCCGGTTTGCGCGCCGATCGTGGAAGGCGCGAACCGCACACGGAGAGTTTGAGCCGCCCCAGCGGCAACCGAAACCGGAAAAGCCGGCGACGTGACAACAAACGCGCGGTTGCTCGAAACACCCGACGCGATCGTGAGCGCGGCCGTGCCTGTGTTCGTGACAACGATTGTCAACTCGCTGTTCTGCCCTGCCGTCACTTTGCCGAAGCTCAATTGCGTGGCTGATAAAGCCAATCGTGGGGCCGTTGGGGTCGCCGATTTGGCATAGACAAATTTGATCGTCATGGCGCCGGTGTGATCGCCGCCAAAACGCAATCCCGCATCCACCACGAGGGAGATCTCGCCGTTCACCGGCTCTGGCACAATCACCGTGTTGGTCGTGCCGAACTGACCGGTTTGCACGCTGCTCGGATCGCCCACATTCGAGAACTGGTTGGTCCCAGCTGCTCCGGACAAACTGATCGTGTGGTCGCGATCAACGCCATACCCAGTCGTGTCCCAACTGCCGGCCATGGTGGCTCCAAATGTGGCGCTCGCGCCAGGGTCCACGCTCGAAGGCAGCTGCGTCATCGTGGTGGTCGCACTGCTAATGTTCCGATTCGGACCGCTGGTGGGATCCGGCCACTTAAAGTTCCAGCCGAGCACGAACGAACGGACGCCTGCGCCAAGCGTTTCCTGAGCCGGATTAGTGCTCACGGCCGCCAGCCCAGCGCTCCCGAATGTGCGGTTGACTTCGATTCTTGCCAGCGCATAGCTTCCGGCGTTGGGGGACGAGCTGCATTTCCCCGTCCGGCCGGCCGCGTAGATCGCTTGGATGTCGCTCGCTGAAAGAGCGCGGTCGTAAATCGAGACTTCGTCGATTTTGCCTTGGAAATATTCGCCAAAGCCCGGATTGCGCCCGATCTGCAATTTATAGCCTGTGCTCTGCCCCACCGCAGCCGCGCCGCGAGAATAGCGGACGCCATCCTTATAAAATTCAATGTCATCAGCCTTATAAACGAGCGCGATGTGTTGCCACGCGTTCGGTGTGACAGCAACGGGCTGCCAAACTTCGGACGTGCCGGTGAACACTCCAAAGTTTCCCGTATTCGCTTCGATCAACAGCGACCGATCCCAGCCGCTGTCGTCGCTGCTGAAGATTTGCTGGCGGCCATTGAAATTAATCCGCGTCGGGTAAACCCAGGCTTCCCAAGTCGTGCTAGGCATCGCGCTGGGCTGCACGTCCAAGGTTGTCCCGACAAAATCATCCACGCCGTCCAAATTAAATGCTTGTCCCACTTGCCCGCTCGCGAAGGAAATCCCGTTGTGCAATTCGCCTATCGCATCTCCGCTCGAGTTGGCCGCATCGCCTTCCGCTCTCCACCAACCGACCAGTCCCGCCGGCGCCGGAACGCAATCCGGTAAAACAACAGTAAACGCCGTGGCAGAACTCGCCTGGCCCGCCACCGTTTTCACCGTGATCAAGCCGGTCGCAACGTCCGCAGACGTGGTGGCAGTGATCTGCGTGCCGGCCGCGTTAACGCGGAAGTCTTTTGCGGGGACAGTTCCGAACCTGACTTCGAGCAAACCGCCCAGGCTCGAGCCGTTGATCGTCACCACGGTTCCTGGAATTCCGGTCGCCGGAGCGAAACTGCTGATCTGCGGCGCAGCCTGATTGATGCCGCACTTGCCTGAAGCCCCGGCCAGATAAATCGCGCCAATCTCCGCGCCGCTCAAGGCGCGGTTGTACAACGCGGTCTCGTCAATCACTCCCGCGTAACGGCGGTCCCCTGGCCGCTGCCCAAAGTACAAATCGTGACTCGTCTGCGGCGTGAACGAACCGAAATTCTGCTGAGCCACTGCCAAACCGTTGTGGTAAAGCGTGGCCAGGCCCGATGCTTTGTCATAAGTGAGCGCAATGTGCTGGAAAACTCCGGCGGTCAAAACTCCGGGCGAGGAGTTCAGGATGTGGTAACTCCCGGCAGTATCGATGAGGTTCGCGAATAATTGGCCCGGCGCGGGATAATTCCAAAAATGCGCGCCCAAGACGGACCCGTTCCATTCGAAGATCGGCGCTTGCTTGGTGACATCGTCTGGTTTGATCCACGCTTCCAACGTCAGGCCCCCAGCTTGGCCGACATTCAGAGTGCTCGAAGCCGGAATCTTTATCGTGCTGTCCTTGCCATCGAGCCGAAAAGCTTGCCCGATTTCGCCCGTCACCAATGTGACGCCGCCCGACAATGTGCCGGGATTATTGCCGGCCACGTCCGCCACGTCGCCTTCGCCGCGCCACCAACTGACCAATCCCGCCGTCGCTTCCGCACAAGGTGCGTCCGCCAAACTGGCCACCGGAACCAAGGTCAGGTAATTGAAATCCTCGTTCCCGCCGTCCAGCATCGTCACGCGCAACGTCTGGCTGCCGCTCAATTGAACGGTCGACAGGTTGCCTCCTTCGTCCGTCACCGGCACCGTCAAAAATCGATTCCAATCCCCGGAAGCGGGGCCGCGTGCCTCACCGATTTTGCGGATGGTTTGGTTCGTCGTGCCCGCGCCCGCCGTGACCAAATCCAATCGAATCGCATTCGGCAAGCCGGCCGAGGCGAGCCGCGCAAAAATGTAATAGTCGTGCGGCGCAGCCGGAAAATTCCGCGTGTAATCGAACCAATCCCCAGTGTCGTTCCAGCCGATCTTGTAATCCGAGTGCACCTCGTAGCTCCCGCGGCTGCGGTCATCAATCCCGCCCATTGCGACCCCTTGATCGGAGGCCCGATAATACCCGCTCTCATTGCCGCCCGGATCGTGGTAATCGATTTCCGCGACGGCGGAGAGGCCGCCATAAGCGCCGCCAAAATACGGCATCTGATCCGCATCGGGCTTGTGTTGGCCTCCGCCGAAATCAAAGTCCTCCGCTTCGATAACAAAACCCGCGGTGAACGCGGCCTGAGCCTGCAGCCAGACGGGCAATGCCGGCATCGATGGATCGTTGCTGCCGATCGTCAGAGTTCCCGTCCGCGGGCCTGGGGCGTCGGCGGTGAATTGGACCGTCATGGATTTTACGCCTGACGGCGCGATCGAAAATGGAACGGTAACGCCCATGACCTGAAAATGGCTGTCGCTCAAAGCGAGGTTGGTCACGGTGAGGGTCGCGGCGCCGGCGTTCGTCAAAACCAAAGCGAGCGATGACGTTTGGCCAACCTTCACCAGGCCGTAATCGAGCAGAGCTGAGTTCACCGACAGAACCGGTCCGCTGGATGATGCCGGGCCGAAGCCGGACGCCAAGTCGAGACTGGCTGCTTCGGACGCGTCGAGCGCCGCGTTATAAACTTGAATTCGCGAAACCAATCCCGCGGACGCTTCGCCCCCCGCGCCCAGCGCATTGTCCTGGAAAAAACGCAGGACATTTTCCGGGCCCATCACGGCGGCGCCACCCGCATCGGTAAAGGTCATCTTCCCGACGCCATTCGCGTAAATGTTGACCACGCTATTGCTGTCGCGCGTCAGGACAAGCTGCAGCCATTGATTTGGCAACAGCCCCAGCCCTCCCGAAGCGACGGTGTAAAACGAAAGATCGCCCGAATTAATATACAAGCCAGCTTCGGTGCTCCTGTTTTTGAAATCCAAAACACGGCGGTAACCGGAAACATTTTCAAAGGCAAATAGGACCGCGACGGAGTAAACGTTGCTGGCAATGATTTGGGAGGTGGGCGCCAGACTCAGCCCGTTGTTCTGCGGAAAGCTTAGGACTGTTCGTGCAGCGCCTCCCAACGTCACGTTTTTGAACATGTTGCCCGTGCCTAAATTCGTCAGCGCAGGCGCGCCGCTGATGCTGCTCGCGAGCGTGGCTTGAAACTTGTAATCCGCCACCGGCGCGCGAACGGATGCGGCGGCCGGCAAAAAAGAAACTTGTCCGGCGACTAAACCAAGCAGCGACCAAAGCAAGCTGTAGACACATCGAGAATGAAGGGGGCGCATCATAAACGGGAGGGGTTCGTTTGGATTAGGACTGGGCCGGTTCCTTAACTGGTCCTCAGCTCGCGGCGGATCGGCGCAGCACCAATTCTAACGAGGATCAGAGAATCGGACGGTGTGGTGTTTAGCAAAAGGGATGCCGTGAGTCAACCCATCCCTCCCAGCGCTCATTGCCAAGCGTGAATCGGCCAGGGAAAAAGCTCTGCCTCCGTTTCTGCCAGCTCTTGCGCCAGTTCTCGCGCAAAAGTGACTTTTCAACTCTGCAACTTGCAAACACGCGGCTGCAAAACATGAAGCCCTCCGGTGAGCTTGCGGCTCGCGAGTACGCTCGCCCCACCTGCATCCCATCGATGGTGGGCGAGCCTGCCGACGAGCCGCCCAGGTATGCGCCCCGAAAACGCGCCTCCTCCCTCTAGATTCC
>Ga0082335_1003575_pt1 | contig 25263 bp, 15 predicted proteins | sample Subgrocontami58m_FD_72375 | JGI IMG/M metagenome (GOLD analysis project Ga0082335, IMG submission 72375) | Subsurface groundwater microbial communities from S. Glens Falls, New York, USA - GMW37 contaminated, 5.8 m (SPADES assembly) (version 2) ...
CCCCATCGTCATCCTGCACTTTAGGGCCTGTTAGAAAATAATCCGATCCTTTGTTTTATTTTCTTCACAGGCCCTTATCCCGTTTATCGGGTTACAGGTCCGTACCTGTTAAAGAGGGGCAAGATGCCCCCTCATAACCCGATAAACGCACCAACCAATTTGTTTTACTCGTAAACAAAAGCTAACTTACTAAATCGTTTGTGCCCGTCTCCAGGCAGCCAGGCAACGTGAAATAGAAGGTCGCGCCTTCATTCACCCGCCCCTCGGCCCATACCCTCCCGCCGAGTTTATTGATAAACCGCTTGACGATGGCCAGACCGATTCCCGTTCCTTCGAATTCGCCTTCCCCATGAAGGCGCTGAAAAACCCCGAAAAGTTTAAGGCTGTATTGCTCGTCAAACCCCACCCCGTTGTCTTTCACGTAGTAGACGACTTCATCTTTTCCTTCCTGGCCACCCACTTCTATCATGGCAACTTCCCGGGGTTTCGCAAACTTGACGGCGTTTGTAAGGAGGTTGCTGAACACCTGGCGAACCGCCGCTTTATCCCCCATCGCCGAGGGCAGTTCTTTGATTTCAAGCCTGATCTCCCGCCCCGTCTCGCCGGCGATAATTTCCTGGACCACGTCCCGAAGTACGTTATTCATGTCCAGTTGATCCGGCTCTAACTCCTGACGGCCGGCGCGGGAAAAAATAAGGATATCGTCGATTAAACGCCCCATCTTCTGCACATTCTCCCTGATAACGCCGACCAGACGGCCATATTCGTCATCCAAGGCACCGCCGTATTTCTTCAAGAGACGAAACGAAAACCCCTCTATGGCCCTGAGCGGCGCTTTCAGGTCGTGCGCAACGGAATAACTGAAGCCCTCCATGTCCCGATTCGCTTCCTCCAGCTGAGCCGTTCGCTGGATTACCTTCTTTTCCAGCTCCTCATTCAGGCGGCTGATTTCGGCTTCCGCCTTCTTCCGCTCTTCGATTTCCACCACGAGTGCCCATGTTCTTTCCTCCACTCGCTTCTCCAGGCGCTCATTCAGCGCCTCCAGCTTTTTCTGCAGCTCCTTCAGCTCACGATTCTTCTTGATCGCTGTTTCATAGGTGGAGAGGAGAAGACCAAGGATCTGCTGCCGCTCTGACGAGATGGAATATTTCCGCCCCTTATAAAAGACCTCCAGTCCCTGTCCGTTTGTTTCCTTGCGCAGTTCGGCATTAACGACGACATGGTGGATATGCTCTAACAGATAATCATCATCGTAGGGCTTGGTGAGAAAGGTGTCGGCGCCGCATTCGAGCCCTTTCAGCACATCTTCGGGCTCGGAAAGAGCGGTCAGGAGAATAAGGGGAATGTCCTTGAACCTTAAATCGTTTTTAGCCAGCCGGCAAAGTTGGAACCCGTCCATTTCGGGCATGACGATGTCGCTCACGATGACCGCGGGCCGTCGTTTATCGATTGCTTCCAGGGCTGCCCGGCCGTTCGCCGCCGTAGTGACGATATAACCCTGCTGCTCCAAGAGGTAGGCGAGTCGTTCCGCTTGCGTGGCACTGTCTTCCACAATGAGGATTTCGATCCCCTTCTTAATCTCCATTTCCTTCCCTTCCTATCCCTACTCAGACTCCGGCGCGTATTTCCCTTTTTGCGTCAACTTGCCGAGCGCCGCGGCAATCTTGTCCGGCGCCAGGATATAATCAGCCGCTCCGAGCTCCACCGCCGCCCCGGGCATGCCGTAAACCACGGAACTACCCCGGTCCTGAACGATGGTCACCGCGCCCCTTTCCTTCATCAGCTTGAGTTCCTTTGCACCGTCGCTTCCCATGCCCGTCAGGAGTATGCCTACGGCGTTCTTCCCCAAGGCGCCGGCTACCGAACGGAAGAGGTATCCCACGGAAGGCTTGGCGCCGTTTTCCGGGCCTCCCCCGGACAGCTGGATGCTAAGGTCGCTTCCCACTCCCATGTTATAGTCTTCCGGGGCAAAATAAGCCTGACCGGAAAGGATATGCTCCCCCTGAACGGCTATCCTCAGGGGAATGACACTGGTATCGGCCAGCCAATCGAGCATGCCCCGGAGAAAACCAGGCGCAATATGTTGAACAATGAGCAGGGCAGCCGGAAAATCCCGCGGCAGGCCATCCAGGATGGTTTTGATTACGAGGGGCCCTCCCGTGGACGCCCCGATAGCGACCACCATGGCATCGCCGGACATTTCCGGTAAAGCTGTGGCAGCAACCGGCGGCAGCGTCTCTGTTTTTTTGCCGCTCCAGCGCCGGACAACCCGGACCTCGGACATGAGCTTCACCGTCTGTACCATGTCCCTGGTCGTCGCCTCATGTTCCGAATGCCCGATGCCCTTTGGTCGCTGGACAATGGCGAGAGCGCCCGCTTCCATGGCCTTAAAGGTGGTTGCCACTTCGCCGGGATCCCAGTTGGCGCTCACGATGACGATGGGCAACGGCTGCATCTCCATGATCCGCCGTGTCGCTTCCAGCCCATTCATGACGGGCATATTGATGTCCATGGTTATTACATCGGGTTTCTCGCGATTGACGAAGGCTATCGCTTCCGCGCCGTCCCCGACGGCGCCCACCACCTCTATCTGCGGATCAGCAGCGAGCAGCTGGGAAATGAATTCCCTCGCCACCGCTGAATCATCTACGACCAAGACCTTTATCATTAATCAAACTCCCTCATTTCCGCTCCCGGTCCTCAAATCAGTCTGCGGATCACTTCCAAAAGATTGCTCTGATCAAAACTGCTCTTCACGATATAGGCGTTGGCGCCCGCGTCGATTCCCTTTTCCCGGTCCTCGCGCGAGTCGAGGGCCGTGACGAGAACAACGGGCATATGGGCGAGTTTCTTATCGGCGCGTATCCTGGCCGTCAGTTCAAAGCCATTCATCCTCGGCATATCGACGTCGGAAACCGTCACCGCGAAATCCTCCGTCTTCAGCATGGTAAAGGCCTCAAGGCCGTCTACCGCTGCCTTGACGTTGTAGCCCGCCGCTTCCAGGATATTTTTGAGCAGCGTACGGGCGGTGATCGAGTCCTCCACCACCAGGATCGATGCCCTCGCCTTCTCCTCTCTCTCCGCCAGCGAGGTCAGGGGTCGGGCCGGGGTCAACGCCGCAGATTTAATGAGATCCGCCACATTGAGCAAGGGGGCCGCCTCGCCGGTTCCCAGGACCGCAGCGCCGGCAATGTTCTTGACCCTGACCAACTGAGGGCCGAGGCCCTTAAAGAGCACTTCCTGCTCCCTGATGATCTCGTCAACGACCAAGGCAATCCGTTTTTCTGCGGCCGTCAGGACAACGAGGGACAGTTTCGCTTTAGTTTCCGCCTGCTTTCCGGAAACTATCCCGAGGACAGCGGCCGGTCTTACCAGGGCGATAGCCCGGCCACCGATCTCGATTGTTTCCCTGTTCTCCAGGGTCTTGATTTCTTCACTTTTGACCCGGAAGACCCTCTCCACATTGGCAGTGGGCAGCACAAAGAGTTCTTCTCCCAACCTTACAATCACGCCGCGGAACGCAGCCAGCGTAACGGGCAGGACCGCCCGGAAAGTCGTCCCTTTTGCCGCCTCTGTTTCTATGGACAGCACGCCTCCGAGGTTTTCAATCTTTTCCCGCGCGATAGCCAGGCCCAGTCCCCTGCCGGAAAGATCGGTTATTATGGGACTGGTAGAAACACCGGAGGTAAAGACAAGTTTGAGGGCCTCCTCCTGGGTCATCTTTTCCGCCCTTTCGGCAGTCACGAGACCGGCGCTCACCGCAGCCGCCTTCACTCTTTCGCTGTCAATACCCCTGCCGTCATCCTTTAGGGCTATCTCGACCCTTCCCCCTTCTTTCTGTGTCACTTGAATATCGATGCCACCATTCACCGGTTTATGCCAACGGGCCCTCTCCTCAGGGTTCTCGATGCCGTGATCGATACAGTTTCTTACGAGGTGAATGAGCGGGTCCTTCAGCTCTTCCAATATCCTCCGGTCTATTTCTATGTCGCCGCCGCTAACCACGGTCTCCGCCTTTTTCCCTTGGGCATGGGATAAATCCCGCACCAGCTTGGGGAAAATCTCGAAGAGAGAGGAAAAAGGAAGCATCAGGGCACTCTTTACCGACCTTAAAAGATTGTCGGTCAGCGAACCGAGAAACCGCTGATCCTGATGCAGGGCTTTATCAACGGCGGCGATTTTTCCTGCGCACTGCCGGAAAAAATCCTTGTCGTCCTTAAGAAAGTCGGCTAACTTCGCGATACGGGCATCCTTCCCGAACGTCGCCCCGCCATCGCCTTTTCTCTCCGCGTCCGGCCGAGCAGCCCGCATCCCGTGGCCGAACTTTGTCCGGCCCTTCTCCCACGAAGAAAGCAGGCTTCCTATCTCCTTCAATTCAGCAATGCGCTGCCCCATGGCTAACTTAGCCGCGAGCAGTTCTTCCGCCATCAGCATGATGCCATCCATCCTGGCCGCCGCTATTCTCACCGTATCCGTTTTCGGGGCGGCGGCCTGGCAGAATTCATCGGCCGCAGACGGTTGCCACGCCTCAAGAGGAAGCCCGGTTTTATCCGTCGTTGCGGCGTTGCCAAAACGGGCCGTCTTCGACTCAAGTATACCATCGGACCTTATCGCTTTTTCCAGTTCCTCGATAATCGCTTTTACTACGGTCCGTTCGGCTTCCTGCCCCCCGGTTCCTACGGAACCAAGCAGTCTGGCTAGCATGTCCGCGGCCCGATGGAGGCTATCAAAGAGTGCGGAAGAAGTACCGATCTCCAGGCGTTTCAGCGCGGCAAAGACGGATTCCACCGCCTGGCATACCGCCTCAATCTCCTCGAGATTTACCGCCCTGGCCGCCCCCTTGAGACTGTGGGCCTCACGAAACACCGCCTCGATGATCTCGGGTTTCCCCGCTTCATCGGCAGCCTTTTCCAGGGCCATAAGACCGGAGGTTATTTTTGCTATATGTTCCCCCGCCTCAACCTGGAAGGTCGCCAGGAGTCTTTTCAGAAAGGCTTCTTCTTTCTTGTCCATAGCCCTCACCAGCTACCCATAAAGCACTTTTATTTGATCATTATTATTGCTATTTGTACTGCTCCACCAGCCCTTTTAGTTTCAGCCCCAGGCCGTGGAGGTTCTGCGCGGCGGACTCTGTCTGCCTGGTCCCGGTAACATTCTGGTTGCTGGCCTGCTTGATGTTTTCCATCGCCATCATGATCTGGTCCATCCCAATGAGCTGCTGCTGACTCGAAGCGGCTATCTGTGTCGATGCCTGCGCCGCTTCGCCGATGCTCTCGGCCAGGATGCGGATCGAATCCCCCGCCTGGCCGGATTGCTTCACTCCCGCCTCCACCGCCTTGCTGCCCTGTTCCGTAGCCAGTACGGCGGCGCCGGTTGCCTTCTGGATATCGCCGAGGATGCCCCGCACCTGGGCCGTGGCCTGCTTTGACTGCTCCGCCAAACTCCTGACCTCCTGCGCCACCACGGCAAAACCTCGGCCCTGCTCGCCGGCCCTGGCGGCCTCGATGGCCGCATTGACGGCCAGCAGGTTAGACTGTTCCGCGAGATCGTTGACGGAGGCAATAATTTCTCCGATCATCTGACTCTGCTCGCTCAGCCCGACGATGCTCTCGGCTATCGATTCCATCTGTTCCCGGATACGATTCATTACCTCGATCGCCTCTTCCACAGATTTCCTTCCCACCTGCGAGGCCTGGGCAGTTTTATTAGCGATATCCGCAACATATTGCGCCTTCTGATTGGCCACCAGCGTCGTCTGTTTCACTTCTTCCACCGTGGCCGTTGTCTCCGTTACCGCCGTGGCGGTTTCCACAGCGGAGGTGGCGACCTGGGTCGTCGTGGCCAGGATCTCACTGGAGGCCGGTGCGAGGACGTTCACCGATTCCTGCACTTCCTGCATCACCCGCCGGAGGTTCTCCTCGGCACGCTTCCGTTCGGTTATGTCGCGCGCCGCCGCAAAGACTCCCTGCAGTTTCCCGTCGGCGCCGGCATATACAGAGGCATTGTAAATCACGTCCACCGTGCGGCCCGAGGCATGGCGAACGGTAAGGGGATAATCCCGGACCAGCCCCTGGTCGATTACCTTCCGGTATCCCTCCCGCGCCTGCTCGGGTGCCGTAAAATAATCGGAAAAATCGCTGCCGATGAGGCGTTCCCGGGAAAAGCCCGTTACCTCCTCGGTGGCCTTGTTCACGTCGGTTATCTTCCCTGCGGGGCTGATTGTCACCAGCGGGTCCAGGCTCGCCTCCAGCAAGCTGCGCGCGTAAAGGGAAGCGGTGCGTAATTCTTCCTCCATCTGCTTGCGGTCCGTGATATCCCGGGCCGCCGCAAAAACGCCCTGGACCCTCCCGTCGGCACCTTGGTAAACGCTGGCGTTATAAATCACGTCTACCCTGTTGCCCGAGGTATGACAGAGCGTAAGGGGATAGTCCTTCACGAACCCGGCAGAAATGACTTTTTGGTATCCTTCCCTGGCCCGCGCCGGCTCCGTAAAATAATCGGAAAAATCGCTGCCGATCAGTTTCTCTCGCGGCAAGCCCGTGGCCGACTCCGTAGCCTTGTTCACGTCCGTGATCTTACCCTCCGGACTGATGGTCACGAGGGGATCAAGACTCGCCTCCAAGAGACTGCGGGCATAAGCAGAAGCGATCCGCAGCTGATCCTCCGCCTTTTCCCGTTCACTGATGATCCTCTTCATATAGAGTGCCGTCGCGACGCTGACGGTCAGGGCGATCAAACCGAGAACAATGAAAAGGAGCAGGACCCGGGCAGCCGACAGCTGGGATTGGGCCAGGCGCTCCTCAATATCCTTCTCTATCGCCTCTATCAGGTCGTTTACCATCGCCTGCATTTGTTGGGTGCGCTCGCTCTGGATGCCCAGGGATATCTTTTCCGCCTCCTTTATCTTGCCCGCCAGGATCAGAGGAACAACCTGCTTTTGCCGTGTCTCGACAAAGGCGTTGCGCACTTCGATAAAGGCCCGCAGCTTCGGGAACATGACTGGGTCATCCTTCAGGCGGCGCACCACCTCCCGGATATCTTTATCGATCCGGGCGGTCCGCTGGGCGGCAGCCTGGATCCTGTTTTCCCGGACGGCGGGATTTTCGCTCAGCTCCGCCTCCAGCATATTTTCCCGGATGCCGTTCTGATTCGCGCGGATGTCTTTCAGCGCCAGGGCGTTGGAAAACTTTTCCCGGTAGAGGCTCTCCTGGGACACTCTCATCCGCGAGGTGCTCACGTAAGACAGCACGGTCGTCGCGACCAGGATCGCAATGAGCAAAAAGAGGCCGAGAAAAAGCTTGCCCCGCATTGGCGTATTTCCCAACAGATTCATGTGCCTTCCTCCCTTGTAATCATAAGAAATTAGCGTTCTCTATGCCTCTTCATTAACGATAATGCTCCGGTCTGCAAGGATCATTCCCGCGTCGAGCACGATCAGCCCCCCTTCCGCAAGACCCAGGAGATACTCCTCCCTGATGCCCGTAAAAGTGGGCAGGGCGGGTTGAAGGTCATCGGGATGCAACAATCCGGTCCCGACAATCGCATCGGCAAGAATGCCGAATTCCATCTGTTCCGAGGCGAGGATGATGATCTTGTTCAGCTCGCCCAGGCCCTTTTCGGGGAGATCGAAAAATTTCTTGAGATCAATGACGGAAAGAATCCGGCCCCGCACATTCACAATACCCATGACAAAGGGCGGCACCCCGGGCAGCAGGGTGATGTCCTTCAGCGGATAAACCTCCCGGACGTAACTGGTCTCGATGGCATACCGTTCATGGGCAAGCAGAAATTGAATAACTTCGATCGACCCCCTATCCGCATTTTCGGCAGCGGCCTCTCCGGCAAGCTCCTGCGCCCGTTTCCGGAATACCTCTTTCTTCTCCGCCACAGTCATGGTTGTCCCCCGTTCAAGTTCGCCGTGGGCGGTTTCGATACGCCGGTAAATCGCCTGCCAGTCGATTGCTCTCTTTTTGCTCTCCTCAGGGGGTGGCAATTATTTCATCTCCCTTCATCAATTCTTTTACTGTTTTTACTGCCAGCACACCTGGCAGGGCATGGCCAGCCCTGCCCCTAAATAATTGCCAGGATAATCTCAATCATTCGGCCGGCGGTTAGGCCGTCGGACCCGGGAACGATTTCATCTTTGGCTTGTCTGCCCAGCAGGGTAAGGGCATTTTGAAAATATTTCCCCGCTTCCCTGAGCCGGCCTTGCCGCCGGCTGAGGTTGCCGAGGGCGAAGTAGGCGATCACGAAGTCCGGTTCCAGGTAGAGGGCCCGCCTGAGTGCTTCCGCAGCATCTTCCGCCCTTCCCTGCTCTTCGAGAATGGTCGCCCGCAGATAATGATGTTCCGGGTCCATCTTGTCCTCGGCAACCGCCTTTTCGCTCCACGGAAGCGCTTCCAAGAGCCGGCCTTCGTTGGCGTACACCCGGGCCAGGAGAGACATCGCCGGCAGGTTCCCCGGCTCGGCCTCCAGCAACGCCAGCAGTTTGGCCTCCGCATCGGTATAAAGGCCCTCAGCGTAGAACCGGCAAGCTTCAGCGTAAGAATCGGCAGGACGCGGCAGGTTCCCGGTCCTCTCCTCCGGCACCGAAGCCGGCGTCAAGACCGGCGTTGCGGCCGCCTTTTCTCCCAGGGCAAACTCTGCAGCTTCAGATCGGAAGAAGGGAGCATCAAGGCCCGCTGCGCGTCCCTTAGCATCCTCCAGCCGGAAAAGGTTGTCATGCGTCTGCTTCTCCTTTCCCGACGGTTTGCGGTAAAAAACCCCTCCCGGAAAGGCCGGCGTGGAAAACTCCTCCCGTAAAGCCTTTGAGGTCTCACAGGGACCGACGACAAGCCAGCCGCCCTCAACTAAAGAGCGGCTGAATTGCCGGATAACCTGCATCTCTGCTTCTTCGGCAAAATACATAAGGACATTCCGGCAGAAGATCATATCCATGGCGTTTGTATTGTTTGCGAGGGATGGATAGGCATCAGCCGCCAGGTTGTGGCAGGAGAAAGTCACCATCTCACGGACGCGCCGGAGTACCTCAAACCGGCTGTCCGCCTTCTTCCTGAAATACCCCTCCTTCACCCAGGCCGGCACGTCGCGGAAAGACCAGTTACCGTAAACTCCCTGGACGGCCTTGGCGAGGGACCGGGGGTTGACATCCGTGGCCAGGATCGTGATGTCCCATTCCGTGATATCCGGCATCAGCCGGCTCAGTAATATGGCGATCGAATAGGGCTCCTCTCCCGTGGCGCAGCCGGCCGACCATATCCTGATCCGCTTGTCTTCCCGGCGCCGGCGGATCAGATCGGGTAGTACCTCGCGTTCGAGGATCCCGAAGCTTCCTGCCTCGCGGAAGAAGTAGGTCTCGCCGGTGGTGAAAGAACCCGCCAGCGCTTCCAGATGTCCTTTCGTCAAGGGTGAAGAGATAAGCATCTCGATGCAGGATTCCGGGTTCGGGCAACCCAATTCCCCGGCCACCGCAATTATCCCCCTTTCGAGGTCCGCCCGGCGTTCTTGGGGGAAAGAAATCCCCATCCGTAATGCAAGTAATTCACTAAGTTTTTCCAGATACGGTGCGGAGACGGTCACCGGCCCGGCCTCTCAAAAAGCATGCCCCCCCTCCAAACGATTATTTTGTCCGCTTTCATATTGGCGCCGCCAGTGCCTCATCCAGCAACTGTTCCTCCTCCAGGGAAAGAAAGGTGTCCAGGTCATGGATGAAGATCATACCGTCCGCGAGTTTCACCACACCCGCGAGGTATTTGGCGGCCGGGAGGATTGTCCGGACGCCGATAATTTCCTCTTCGGTGATTTCCAGCACCCCGCCGATATCGTCAACGGCAAGGGCCACCGGCCTCCTTGAAGTATGGGCGATAATGAGCTTATCGCTCAGCTCCGCTTCTCTATCGGGCAGGCAAAACCGCCGCCGGACATTGACAACGGGAACGATTCTTCCCTTCAGGTTGATCAGACCGAGGACAATCGCCGGTGCCTTGGGCAAAGGGGTGATTTCCACCATGCGGTAGATCTTTTCGACGGCCGAAAGATAAAGGGCAAACCGGAGCTCACCGAGAATAAAAGAGAAGATTTTGCTCGTCCTTGGCATAAAAAGCCCGCCTCGCCATAAGTCGGTTAATTTCGATAAGAAATAAGTATATTGAATTTAAGGGTAAGGCAGTGACATGTCAAGAATTAAAGCTGCCACTGAATGATATACTAAGGAGATCAAGGAGAAATGTTAACTACCGGCGCCGATGGGAGTCCATTATTTTCAGCTTCTCATGGACTCCCACCGGCGTTATAATGACAGAATTGCGGCCTTTCTTTCCCCTCGTCGATCAGAGAACTAAAACGATCGCCGAAGCCAGGCAGGCCGCCTAAGCAGCCTGCTCGCCAATCGCTTCGCAGCTACGCGCACGCACCGCTTCAAAGATGCCGGGCCAGTGTTTTTCCACAACTTTTTTCGACATAAACACGCCGATATGGCCTGCCGGCACGATAAGCTTCGTGATTTCTTTGGAACTCACAAAATTCTCCATGTTAAACAGTTGTGCTTCCGGCGTGATCTCGTCCTTGTCTCCGGCGACCAGGATAAGCGGATTTTCGATCCTTTTCAGATCGACCTGTCGGCCGAGAATCTTTACCCGACCGTGGATCAGGTTGTTTTCCTTGAAAAGCTCCCTCACCACCTGCAGGTAGAAGGCGCCGGGAAGATTCAGCGTATACTCGTACCATTCCCTGAACTTACGGAATCTACCCATATAAGCCTCGTCATGGAGGTTCAGATACAGATTTACGTAATCACTGTAAAACCTTTCTAAAGGATTGAGCATCTTGAAGCCCGTCAACAGGAATCTCCCGTCAAGAATGCCGTTCCCCATGGCCACCATTGATTGAAAAAACGTCATGGGGTAAAGCCCCGCATACCTGCTGATCATCCCGTTGCCGGCATGAAAATCAATGGGGGCGCCGGCCAGGACCAGACTGTTGACGTCTTCCGGGTACAATGCCGTGTAGATGGCTGATTGCCACCCCCCCTGGCACAAGCCGATGAGAGATACTTTCGAACCTATAGCCTGGATGCATTCCTTCATGGAAATTATAAAACTGTCAATGGTCTCATTTTTCCGGTCCGGGGTGGCGGTTTTCCATTCAGCCACATAGACCGAATGCGCGCCGCTGCGTAACGCCGCTTCCACCAGACTTTGACCGGTATCGTAATCGGCAATACTGGAGTGATGACCGGCCTGCGGTGGAATAATGAAAATCGCATTCCCGCTTTTACCCGTGGAAAACTCGCGTAAAATCACATTCTTTAATTCAAGCTTGATGGTATTTGGTGTTGTCCAGAGTGGCTGGGTAACAGGCGTGCATACTTCCGACAAATATTTACAAGATCTGTTATATTGATCTATGCCTTGAAACAAAGACATACTTTATCCCCCTTTTAAAGAATCTTCTTGGAATAACGCATCATTAAATAACAGCCATCTTCACCTCATCTCCCTTCTGTGCTGAAATCACCTGATTTATAGGTGACAGAAGTAACAGCAATATACGTGCCATGAATATCATAAATCCAACCTGCCAATATTACGGGATAATACCATAACACCCGTTTTCCTCAATTTCTTATTGTCTGGGTTTTCCTGCAAAGAAAATAGAACAATCAGGCAAGTGGTCATCGTAACATGCTTAAACATATGACATTTAATCATGAAGGGTTCTTCCTTCAGGATTCATAGGTATTTTCTCCCATCGCCGTCCAATGTCCTGAAGCGGGATATAATTATCTCTATAAATACGGGATACTCCTCTAACAATCGGCTCACTTTATCGACCAGGCTCCAAAAGCCGCCGGACGGGCGCTGATTCCCCTGCCGCAATCCGAAAACTTACTCCTGGGGTAAGTCCATATACGATGTTGCAAATTGTGTCAAGGAAAAAAATGACCACAAGATATGGTATTGGAAAGGGCTGTGATCAGGGTCAAAATCCTTAATCCCGATCAACGGGATAAACGAAAAAAAGAATTTCTTACTTACTCACCAGCTCGGGAATATCCTTAAAATGCACCAGCGCCTCGGGATTGGCCAGTGCCTCCATGTTTTCCACCGCTCGGCCGTGCACCACATTGCGCACCGCGAGTTCCACGATCTTGCCGCTCTTGGTGCGAGGGATGTCGGGCACCTGGATGATTTTGGCCGGCACGTGGCGCGGCGTCGTGTTGCCCCGGATCTGCGCCTTGATGCGGCCTGCCAGGTCCTCGTCGAGTCCGATCCCCTCGCGCAGCCGGACAAAGAGCACAACCCGCACGTCATTGTCCCAGTCCTGACCGATCACGATAGCTTCCATCACCTCGGGGACCTGCTCCACCTGACGGTAGATTTCCGCCGTACCGATGCGCACACCGCCGGGATTCAACGTCGCATCAGAGCGGCCATAGATGATGATGCCGTCGTGCACGGTCAACTCGGCGTAATCGCCGTGACACCAGACATGGGGAAACTTCGAGAAATAGGCGTTGCGATATTTACTTCCGTCCGGATCGTTCCAAAAGCCCACAGGCATGGAAGGGAAAGGCGCCGCACAGACAAGTTCCCCCTTTTCTCCGCGGACCGGCTGGCCGTTTTCGTTCCACACCTCCACCTTCATGCCGAGACCGCGACACTGCAATTCACCCCGGTATACCGGCAGCACCGGGTTGCCCAGGGCAAAGCAGGAGATGATGTCGGTGCCGCCGGAGATGGAGGAAAGGCAGATGTCCTCTTTAATCTTGCCGTAGACGAAATCGAAACTTTCCGGCACCAGCGGCGAGCCCGTGGAAAGCATGGTCTTCAGGGTCGCCAGCTGATGCGTCTTCCGCGGCTCCATGCCCGCCTTGCTGAGGCTGTCGATGAACTTCGCCGAGGTGCCGAACACGGTCATTTTCTCGGCATCGGCATAGTCGAAAAGGATATCGCCGCGCGGATAAAAAGGCGAGCCGTCGTAAAGCAGCAGCGTCGCCTGCACCGCCAGCGCTGATACCAACCAGTTCCACATCATCCAGCCACAGGTCGTGAAGTAAAAGATCCGGTCGTCCGGCCGGACATCCGTGTGCAGCACGAGCTCCTTCAGATGCTGCAACAGCGTTCCGCCGGCCCCGTGGACGATGCACTTCGGCACCCCGGTAGTGCCGGAAGAATACATGACGTAGAGGGGGTGGTTGAAGGGCTGCTGCTCGAAAGCGATGGCACCGGGCTCATAGGGCGCAAGGAAATCCGCCCAGAGCCGGGCCCCCGGCAGCCTGTCCAGCGCGGGCCGGGGGGATGCGTAAGGTACGATGATCAAATGCCTGAGCGTCGGCAGGCCAGCACTTATTTCTTCCAGCCTGGCCAGGCTGTCCTGTGGTTTTCCGTTGTAAAAATAACCATCGGCGCTGATGAGCACCTTGGGTTCGATCTGGCCGAAGCGATCGAGCACACCGCGGGTACCGAAATCCGGCGAACAGGACGACCAGACGGCGCCGATGCTGGCGGCGGCCAGCATCGCCACCACCGCCTCCGGCATATTGGGCAGGTAGCCCGCAACCCGGTCGCCCGCCGCAAGACCGGCGGCCCGGAAGGCCAGGGCCAGGCGCGAAACCTCGTCATAAAGTGCCGCGAAGGTGAGGGTGCGCTGCACTCGGTCTTCGCCCCAAAAAATGATCGCCGGGGAATCGTCGCGCCGCCGGAGGAGGTTTTGGGCAAAATTCAGACGCGCTTCGGGAAACCAGACGGCGCCGGGCATCTTGCCTCCGTCCGCCAGGGTTACGTCGCCCTCACGCTCCGCAATGATGCCGGCGAACTTCCACATGGAGCGCCAGAACCGCTCCGGTTGCTCGATGGACCACTTATAAAGGGCCGGGTAGTCCGGCAGTTCCACGCTCCAACCCTGCTCGGCCTCTTTCATGAAGGCCGTCATCCGGGATGCAAGTACACGCTCGGCCGATGGTTGCCAAAGTCTGTCCGACATCGCTGTCTCTTCCGTCACTGACTGATTCACACTCTCTGTTACTGCGCCGTCCATCCACCGTCGATGGCGAGCGTCGCCCCGCGGATCTGCGCCGCCGCTTCCGAACAAAGAAACAGAACCAGCCCGCTGATCTCCTGTGTCGTCACAAATTCCTGCGACGGCTGCTTCTCAGACAAGAGCGCCATCTTTGCCTTCTCCGGCGGCATCTTTTCCCGCTCGGCCAGCGCGTCGATCTGTTTCTGCACCAGCGGCGTCATCACCCAACCCGGACAGATGGCATTGCACGTGACGCCGGTGCGGGCGGTCTCCAGGGCTACGACCTTGGTCAAACCGACAAGGCCATGCTTAGCCGCCACATAACCCGCCTTATTCACCGAGGCGACCAGGCCGTGGGTGGAGGCAATATTGATGATCCGCCCCCAATTGCGCTCCTTCATCTGCGGCAGGACGGCCCGCACGGTGTGAAAGGCAGCGGACAGATTGATGGCAATGATCTGATCCCATTTATCCGGCGGGAACTCTTCAATGGGAGCCACGTGCTGAATGCCGGCATTGTTCACCAGGATGTCTATGCCCCCCAGTTCCCTGGTGCACTGCTCAACCAGTTGAACTATTTCCGCCGGCTTTGTCATGTCGGCTCCGTGGTAGCCGGCCTTGATTTTGAATTCGGCGGCCAGGCCGAGACGTTGCTTTTCAATCTCGGCACTGTCCCCGAAGCCGTTCAACATGATGTTTACCCCCTGAGCGGCAAGAGCCCGGGCAATGCCGAGGCCAATACCGCTGGTGGAACCGGTTATAAGGGCAGTTTTGCTGGTTAACATGGCCTTTCTCCAATGGGACGATGGTTCCGGAATTTCTCTCCCTGCCCCCGATCAAGGGGATGAGTAGTTAACTAAAAAATAGGGACTGGCAGTTTGTCTGTCAAGAGACGCAAATGACCGATTTACCTTGTTTGAGTTGCTTTTTTTGCCCGGTCCCGCTTTTTGCGCATCCCGCCGGGATTGACTTTTTGCAGAATCTCTTTAAATTAAGGGGACCAGAAAGCAAATTCTAACTTACTAACCCCGATAAACGGGATAAGTCCCACCAAGCGGGATAAGCGCGTTAACGAATTTGTTTACTCGCAAACAAATTCTACTTTGCTAATGCGTTAACGAACTTGCTTTCCGTCGGAAAGCAAGTTCTAACTTACTAATGAAGCCCAAGGAGGTCTTCCCTCACTGATGAGCCCCCTTTATGACCTTGACAAGAATCCCCCTCTCCTGCCCAAACGCATCGACCGGCTTTACGAACTCGCCAATAACCTCTGGTGGAGCTGGCACGAAGACGGGCGCCGGGTTTTCCGCTCCCTTGATTATGCACAATGGAGGACCAGCGGCCACAGTCCCGTCAAGCAACTGCGCGATATGGGTTACGAAAAATTGGAGGCCGCGGCAAAAGATCCGGCTTTTCTGGAACTCTACGATTCCGTCATTCTGAAATTTGATACCGACATGTCCGGGGAAAAAGCCTGGTGCAACCAAACTCACCTTCAGGAATTCACTAAGCAAATCGCCTATTTCTCAGCTGAATATGCCATTCATGGTTCTCTTCCCATCTACGCGGGGGGATTGGGCGTTCTGGCAGGAGACATCTGTAAAGAGGCTTCCGACCTGGCCCTGCCGCTAGTCGCTGTCGGCTTCATGTATCCCCAGGGTTATTTTCACCAGCGTATCTCTGCCGAAGGCTGGCAGGAGGAAATCTACCGGCAACTGAATTTCAACGAGTCACCCATTTCTCCCTGCGCCTGGCCGGAAGTCTGCGGACCGCTGGTGCCGGTACTCCTGGGTGAAAGGATGGTGCAGCTGGCCGTCTGGCAGGTGCGCGTCGGACGGGTTAATCTGTATCTCCTGGACACCAACGTCGCCGAAAATGAGGAACAGGACCGGAATATTTCCGCCCGGCTTTACGGCGCCGATGAGGAGGAGCGCCTGCGCCAATTAATAGTCTTGGGGGTGGGCGGCGTCCGGACCCTCCGCATGCTGGGCATCAATCCCTCGGTATGGCATGCCAACGAAGACCACACGGCGTTCACGATGGTGGAACGCCTGCGGGAAGAAATGGAGAAGGGCGTTTCGTTCGGGCAGGCAGTGGAAGGCATCCGCGCCAGCACCGTTTTTACCACCCATACCCCGATCCCCGCCGGCCACAATATTTTTCCTGTTCACATTATCGACCGCTACGCCCGTAACTTTTGGGAAGCCCTGAGGATTGACCGAGAAACCTTTCTGAAGCTCGGCCAATACGACGGTCTGGAACCCGGTAAGTTCAGCATGACCGCCCTGGCCCTGCGCCTGGCGGGACAGGCAAACGCCGTCAGCCGGCTCCACGGCCAGGTCACACGCAAGATGTGGCACGTCCTTTGGCCCGACCGGCACGAAGGCAGCGAACCCATCAGCCACGTGACCAACGGTGTTCATCTTCTTACCTGGCAGGCCCCCGAACTCCGGGACCTTTGCCACAAGTACTTGGGACAGGACCTTTTACAGGAGCAAAGCCACCCGGAATGGTGGAAATGCATTGTGGATATTCCCGACGAGGAGTTCTGGGAAGTGCGACAACTCTTAAAAACCAGGCTGATCCATGCCATACAGGACCGGGCGCAACAACGCTGGACGGAAAGCGGCATCTCGGCGCAACAGGTAGTAGCCATGGGGGCATTGCTCGACCCCTACGCCCTGACGATTGCTTTTACCCGGCGGTTTACCGCCTATAAGCGGCCGGGCCTGATTCTGTCTGACATCGAACGTCTAAAAAAGATACTAAACGATCCCTTGCGACCGGTACAGATAATATTTGCCGGTAAATCCCATCCCGCCGATCTCGAATCGAAGCAGCTTCTCCGGCAGACATATCTGCTGGCCATGGATCGCAGCTTTCAGGGACGAATCGTCTTCGTCGAGGACTACGACCTGCATTTTTCCCGTGACCTCGTGCGGGGCGTCGATGTTTGGCTCAACACCCCGCGCCGGCTGCAGGAAGCCTGCGGCACGAGCGGGATGAAGGCCTCCATGAACGGCGTAGCCAATCTCAGCGTGCGGGACGGCTGGTGGGATGAAGGTTATAACGGCGCCAACGGCTGGGCAATCGACGGTTATCAGGGAGGGGGACCGGCGGAAGAAGACCGGGCGGACAGCGAAGCCTTGTACAGTCTGCTGGAAAATGAAATCGTCCCCATGTACTACGATCGCGACCGCGCCGGAGTGCCGCACCGCTGGGTCAAGGTCGCCAAGGAAGCCATCAGGTCGATCAGCCCGGTTTTCAATACCTGCCGGATGATGATGGAATATACCGGGCAATTGTATGTGGCGGCCGCCTCGGCGGACGACTTTGGCTATCCGGGGTTTTAGTAAGTCAGGAATCACTTCGCCGTGAAAAGCAATTACGTTGACGCGCTTATCCCGTTTTTCGGGGACAGCGAATGTCGTCCGGAAACGCCGGATGGAAACGAATAGATGCTGTAAAGCCACAGGAGGCACGCATGGAGCATTCGAAAAGGAATATTGGCGAGCTCATAAAGGAATTGATAGCCTGCCAGGAGCGGATTCAAGAGGCGGAGCAGTGCGGGAACGGGCGCGACGAAGCGCTTCATGAAGCCAACTCGGTATTTGAAAACCTCTTCGAATCGGCTCCCGACGCCCTGGTGGTGGTGGACCGCCAAGGACGGATCACGCGCTTGAATGCCCAGGCCGAGAGGCTGTTCGGCTATGCCCGCGAGGAATTGATCGGCCAGGATCACGATGTTTTGGTCCCGAAGCGGTATCGAAAAAAACATACAGCAGAATTGAAGGCTTACATGGCTCAACCGCGTGCCCGCATTATGGGCATCGGCCTGGAGTTGTGGGGACAGAGGAAGGACGGCTCCGAATTTCCGGCCGATATCGATCTGGGACCGCTGGAAACGGACGGGCAGCTTTCCGCGGTAAGCGTGGTGCGTGACGTCACGCCCAGGAAACAACTGGAAGAAAACCTCCTGCGCAGTGAGCAACGCTACCGCGATCTCGTAGAGCTGTCGCCGGACGCCGTGGTTATCACTGTCGAAAGCAAAATTGCCTTTACCAACGCCGCCGGAGCGCTGCTTTTCGGCGTGGCATCACCGGAACAATTGGTCGGCAAGCCGGTAATGGAGCTGGTGCACCCGGACTATCGGGAAATAGCGCAAGCCCGGATTCGCCAGGTTACTGAAGAAGGCCGGCTGGCCCCGCTCATCGAAGAGAAGCTGCTCAAGGTGGACGGGTCGGAGTTTTACGTGGATCTGGTCTCGATGCCCTACACTTACGAGGGCAAACCCGCCACCTTGGCGATTGCGCGCGACATCACCGCGCGGAAACAGGCCGAAATGGCGAGAAAGGCCTCCGAGGAGAGTTACCGGCGGACACTCGACAGCATGCTTGAGGGTTGCCAGGTTATCGGCTACGACTGGCATTACTTGTACCTCAATGACTCATTTGCCGCCAATATGGGCGTGGCGAAGGAAGAATTGATGAGACGCCCCGTGACGGAGATTTACCAGGCGGCCATGTTCTCCCGTCTTCAAGAGTGCATGGAGAAGCGTAGCGCGATGCGCATGGAAAATAATTTCACTTTTCCCGACGGCCGCAACGGCTGGTTTGAATTCAGCATTGAGCCGGTTCCCGAAGGCATCTTTATCCTTTCCATCGACATCACCGAACGCAGGAAGCTGGAGGAGGAACTGAACGGGTATCGCCAGCGGCTGGAGGAGATAGTGGCCCAGCGCACAGCGGAATTTGCCCAGGCTAACGAGAGACTGGCCCAGGAAATTGCCAAACATGAAGATACGGAAGCGAAATTGTCGCTAAAGGCGACGATTTTGGACAACGCCGGCGAGGCGATATTTGTCGTCAATCCCAAGGGCGATTTCGTCTATGCCAACAAAGCGGCCAGTGACGCCTATGGCTACAGCGGCGATGAATTTCTCAACCTGAACCTGCGGCAGCTCCTGCGGCCCCAGGAGGCGCCGTTAATAGAGTCACGTCTTCAGGAGACAATTAACAAAGGTCACCTGGAAGTGGAAACCGTCCACCTGCGAAAAGACGGATCGGCGATGCCCGTGCAGGCGCGCCATCGCCTGATAAAAACCCTGCACGGCGAATTAATCGTCAGCGTCATGCGCGATCTCAAGGGCCGGAACTTTGGAACCTGAAGGAAAAAATTGGGGGGAACAACTCATGAAGAAGGCCGATAATCCAGTGCCCCGGCACCAGACGGAAAAACGTTCCGAAGAAGAAGTGACCGAGGAACTGCGGCAAACCCGGCAGGAGCTGGAACTGCGCCTGGCCCAGCTGCAAGCGATCCTCGACAGCCTCACCGAAGGTCTGGTCGTCTCCGATCTCGCGGGCCATCTGTTTTATTGGAATCCCGCCGCCCTGGCCATGCACGGTTTTACCAGCCTGGAAGAATGCCGGCGCCAGTTGCCCGAGTTCGCCGACACTTTCGAACTCTCGACGGCGGAGGAGGGCATCCTGCCCGTTGACCGGTGGCCGCTGGCCCGCATTCTGAACGGTGAAACCTTGTATGACTGGGAAGTCAACATCCGCCGCCCGGGAACGGAATGGCAAAGGGTTTTCAGTTACGGCGGCACCCTGGCACGGGATAAGAACGGTCGACCGCAGCTGGCAATCGTCACCGTCTCCGATATCACCAACCGCAAACTGAACGAAGCTGCCTTACGCGAAGCCACGGAGAAATTGAATTTTGCCCTCGATTCGGCGCAGTTGGGAACGATCAGCTTCAACGTCGCGACAGGAGAGGTCTCCTGGGACGAGCGCTCCCGTATCCTCTTCGGTTTGGCGGCAGGCAAGCAGCTGCCTTACGAAGAGGCCATCGAGCTGATTCATCCGGAGGATCGTCAGCGCGTCGATCAGCAGGTGCGGTCGGCGCTCGATCGGCGCTCCGACGGCAATTTTGATACAGAATATCGCATCAGCATGCCCGACGGCTCCATCCGCTGGATTATTACCAAGGGCCGGATTTATTACGAGGGGGAAGGAGAGCAGTGTCACCCGGTCCGCATTTCAGGGGTCCACCTCGATGCCACCAGGTTCAAGCAGCTGGAGGAGGAATTGGAAAAGTACCGGCGACGGCTGGAAGAGATAGTGGCCAGGCGCACTGCCGAATTTGCAGAGGCCAACAGGAAACTGCAGCGGGAAATTGCCGAACATAAAAAGTCCGACGCCGGGCTCTTATTGAGGGCCGCCATTTTGGACAATGCCGGAGAGGCGATATTTCTTCTCAATTCCCAGATTGATTTTGTCTATGCCAATGAAGCGGCCAGCGAAGTATACGGATACGGCCGCGATGAGTTTCTCAATATGAACCTGCGCCAGCTCCTGCGGCCCCAGGACGCCACCTTGATTGAAGCGCACCGGCTGGAAGTAATCGAGAAAGGGCAACTGGAGTTCGAGACAGTCCATGTACACAAGGATGGATCGCTGATCTCCGTTCAGGTTCGTCTCCGCAGGGCCAAGACACTCCATGGAGAATTTGTCGTCAGCGTGGTACACGAGACGGCGACGAAGGACACTCAGGTTTAAAAACTGCCGCAGGACCAGCAACCCGCAGTATTTCTTGACCTGTTCCCCTGCCCTGCTAATGCGTCAGGACGCCGGTGAAGTACTTGACAGCCTCAACCCACAGGACGCACACCATGCCGACTCCGAGGCAAAGTGCCAAGTCATGGAGATGCAAGGGGCCAAAGTGGAATAGCTCCCTCAAGAAGGGCACATAGATTACCAAAGCCAAAAGAAGGACATTGAAAGCAATTATCCCGAGCAAGGCATTATTTTTTTTGTAGCGCAAACTGGCTAAGACATTCATGGACAAAAAACGATTGGCCAGGATAAGGGCAAGGTTGGAAATTACCAGGATAGTGAAAGCCAGGCCTCTGGCCTCGAGTTCGCCGCGCCCCAGCTTGAGGGTGAATCCATAGATAAACAGGATCACAAGTAAGATCGCGATCCCCTGCAACAAACTCATGATAATGGTCCGTTGGTTAAAAAGAGGCTCTTTACGGTTGCGCGGCGGGCGACGCATGGTATCGGGTTCCTCCGGTTCAGCCTCAAAAGCGATAGAACAGGCCGGGTCAATAATCAACTCCAGAAATACCACATGAACCGGCAGCAGCAATATGGGCCATCCCAGCAAAACCGGAATCAACGACAGGCCGGCGATCGGCACATGCACTGCCAGAATATAGGCCATGGCCTTTCTCAAGTTATCGAATATGCGTCTGCCGAGCCTGATGGCCCGGACAATGGAAGAAAAATCATCATCCAGCAATACCAGGTCCGCCGCCTCCCGGGCCACATCCGTACCCCGCCCACCCATGGCGATGCCAATATTGGCGCACTTCAATGCCGGCGCGTCATTTACCCCGTCACCGGTCATGGCGACAATTTCGCCATCAGCCCGGAAGGCATTCACCAACCGGAGTTTTTGTTCCGGCACTACCCGCGCAAAGATATTGGTTGTCTTGACCCGCTCCCTTAACATTTGCTCCGACATGCCGTTCATTTCCAGGCCCGTAATGAATCTATCAGCCGGTCTTAGACCGATTTGGCGGGCGATATGCTGGGCGGTGGCCGGATAGTCGCCGGTGATCATCACTACCCTGACACCGGCTTCGTAGCACTCCGCCAGAGCTGCCGGCACGGAAGGCCGCACCGGATCGGCAAACCCGATGAGTCCCAGAAACTCAAACTTAAAATCATGCTGATCTCCGGGTAACGATAGTTCGCTGAAATACGCCTTGGCCACGCCCAGCACTCTTAAGCCATCATTAGCCATTTGTTCTATCTGTTTAATTACCTTTTGCTTCTCCTCTTCCTTTAAATGACAGAGGTCCATCATCGCTTCGGGGGCACCCTTAGAGGCAATAACCAAATCATCGTCACCAAGGGATTTCCACACCCGCGATAAGGCCGTAATTTTTTTTGACAATGGATATTCCCGCATGAATTTCCAATCATGATGTTGGTGCTCCGTCAGACTCTGATAATGATCACCAAGCTCCTTGAGCGCCTTTTCCATGGGGTCAAAGGGATTGGCCTGGCTGGCTAACAGGCTGAATTCAATCAATTCATGGAACTTCTCCGGCGGGGCTTTAGGATTGAGGTAGTCCATGGTAAAAAATTCATCGCCGGCCAATATCCGATTGACAGACATCCGGTTAAGGGTAAGCGTTCCCGTCTTATCGACGCATAGAACAGTCGTTGCGCCAAGGGTTTCGATTGCCGGAGTCCGGCGCGTGAGTACCTGACTTTTAGATATTCGCCAGGCGCCCAGGGCCAGAAAAACGGTCAGCACCACGGGAAATTCCTCCGGCAAAATAGCCATCGCCAAGGTAATGCTTGCCAGAAAGCCGTCAAGCCAATTGCCTTTTGTCAGGCCGTAGGCTGCCGCCATGATCAGGCAAAGCGACAGACCGATTACGGCCAAATTACGCACGATACGACCTGTCTCCTTCTGCAGCGGGGTTACTTCCGGTTCTATGGATTGCAGGGACTTTCCTATCTTGCCGAATTCGGTATGAATTCCCGTGGCGCAAACCCGGGCGACGCCCAGTCCGTTGATCAGCAAAGTGCCCGAATAGACGAAAGGAGAATCCTCACCCCCCGGAGATTCCATTTCCGCAACTGCGACGGCTTCAGTCTTGTGAACCGGAAGAGACTCCCCGGTCAGCAGCGATTCTTCTACCATGAGGTTGTTGCAGGCCAGTAATATCCCATCGGCCGGTACCCGGTCGCCTTCGGTTAAAACCATGATATCGCCGCGCACGACCTCGCGGCCGGCAATTCTCCGGGACACACCGTCCCGGATCACCAGGGCACGCGGACTGGACAGGTCACGCAGTGCTTCGAGCGTTCTCTCCGTTTTACGTTCCTGGTAGAGCGTGATGCCGATAATGAAAAAGACAAAGGCCAGCAGCATGACCGCTTCCCGCATGTCCCCCAATGTCAAATAGATAAGGCCGCTGGCGATGAGCAGCAGCAACATGGGTTCACGAAGCACGCCCAGGGCCATGGATAAAAAGCTGCGCTTCTGCGCCGAGGGGATTTCGTTAAACCCCTCGGCGGCAAGCCTTGCCGACGCCACCGCCGCGGACAGGCCGGTGACGCCGTTTAAGTTATTCAAGTCAACTTGATCAGGCAACTACAGCTCCTCTTGAGCGCAAAAATCGGTCGGGGAACAATAACACGAATTTTAATGAAGCAAAACAGCTTTTTGCCCTGCCGCTTGACACTGCACACACTTTTACTTACTATGCTCACGGGAAAGGGAATGGTACCACGGCTGATCATCCCTTTGCAAAGGCCGGGCCTTTGAAGAGGCGGCGCGCCGGGAACCTTAATTCTGATACGGAGGTAATGGCATGAAAGTAATTGGCATTGTCGGCAGCCCTCGCCAGCAGGGAAATACCGAGTTCCTGACCGCCCATACCCTGCGAGCAATCGCCGAAGAAGGCATCACCACCGAACTGATTCCCCTGGCCGGCCTGGACATACGGGGCTGCAACGCCTGCCTGGCCTGCGCCAGAGAGGAACAATGCGCCATCGAAGATGACCTGTTTCCGATTTACCTCAAGATGAAGGAGGCCGACGGCATAATCCTCTCCTCCCCGGTCTATTTCGGATCGGCCACGGCGATCCTCAAGGCCCTCATTGAACGCACCGGCTATATCTCGCGCCATAACGGCAAAACACTGAGCGGCAAAGTGGGCGGCCCCTTGGTTGTGGCACGGCGGGCCGGCCACAATTTCACCCTGGCCCAGATCATGTTCTGGTTCCAGATTCTCGATCTGGTAACGCCGGGGTCCAGCTATTGGAACGTGGCCTTCGGCCGGGAGAAGGGCGAGGTAGCCAATGACGAAGAAGGCATGGCCACAGCCTGGAATTTCGGCAAGAATATGGCGCGGGTGATACAAAAGCTGAGAGGTTGACGGCAAATTCAGGCCAGACTCTTGGAAACTATCTCATAGAGGTCCCGGGAAAGCTGCGGTGCGCTGAGAATCCGCTCCAGTTGCGCCTGCATGAACAGTTGCCTCCTTTCATCATACCGTTTCCAGTTAGTAAAGACCAGGGCCAGCCGCGAGGCGATCTGCGGGTTCAGGGGGTCGATGGCGAGGACCTGGTCAGCCAGAAAGGCGTACCCGGCGCCGCCGGCATCGTGAAAACGAACCGGATTCGCCGCAAACGTCCCGATTAGCGACCGGACTTTGTTCGGATTCCGGATATTGAAGGCCACGTGCTCCATGAGCGCTTTCACCTTCTCCAGCGTATCCGGCAGCCGCGACCCGGCCTGAATCGCCAGCCATTTATCCACCACCAGGGCGTCGTCCTGCCATTTCCCGTAGAAAGCCGCCAGGGCTTCCTCCCGTTCCCCACCCCCGCTGTTGGCCAGGTTTACAAGGGCCGCCAGCACGTCGGTCATGTTCCCGCCTTCCCGGAACTGGCGCAGGCAAAGATCGCGCACTTCCCGGTCTTCCAGCTCCATCAGATAAGCCAGGCAGGTGTTCTTCAGACTCCTCCGGCCAATCGCTTCCTGGTCCGGGCGGTAAGGCCCGCTATCCTGGTTGGCCGCATAAAGGTCAAGGAAGGCGCCCTTCAGTGCTCCGGCCAGCGTTTTCTGAACAAACCGTTTCACAGCATGGACGGCATCCGGGTCAATCACGGCCAGAAAGTTTGAAATATACAATTCCGAAGGCAGCGTCAGGGCAAAGGCTTGGAAGGCCTTGTCCGGCATGTTGCCGGCCAGGGTCTGCCGGAAGGCCTCGATGAACTTGTCGGCGAGAACCAGCGGCCTCCCGGCATGATAATCCTGGATCAGGGCCAGGATGAGCTGCACGGCCAACTGATGACCGGCGTCCCAGCGGTTGAACTCGTCGGTGTCATGGGCCATGACGAGCAGCCGCTCCTCATCGGTGAGGTCAAGCTTCACCTTGACCGGCGCCGAAAAGTCGCGCAGGATCGAGGGCACCGGTTCTCCAGGCACGTTGACGAAGTGGAAGGTCTCTTCCCCTTTTTTCAGTTCCAGCACCCGCGTCCCGGCCGCTGCCGGTCCTTCTCCGGCAAGTTGCAGGGGCATCTCCCGGCCCTTTCTGTCCAGGAACCCAACCGCCAAGGGCATATGGAACGGTTTCTTTTCCGGTTGGCCGGGAGTGGGCGGGCAGGTCTGTTGGACCGTCAAGGCATAAGTCCGGGCCGCCGGGTCATGGCGACAGGT
>Ga0082335_1003576_pt1 | contig 25233 bp, 32 predicted proteins | sample Subgrocontami58m_FD_72375 | JGI IMG/M metagenome (GOLD analysis project Ga0082335, IMG submission 72375) | Subsurface groundwater microbial communities from S. Glens Falls, New York, USA - GMW37 contaminated, 5.8 m (SPADES assembly) (version 2) ...
TTGAAAAGCGCGAAAGACATCAGGAACTTGATCAATAACTAATCCATCGACAGCATCTTGGTAAAAAGAAAATGACTCTTCCAAGTTTTGGTCATATACAGGCATCCTATCGCCGCTAACGCTGATGCCTTCCTGCGTAAACGTTCCCTGATAATTATAGCCTGCCCCGCAATCTCCAAGGCTCTGACAAAAGTCATTCATGCCTTCTATCCATTGTGGAGTCATGCACTCGCAATTCTGTTTGCACTCCCAGCCGCCAAAAGGTTTTTTCTTCCACTTGCTCCTGCACGTCACGCTCGCCAAATCACACGAACTCTTCTCTTCTTCCTGTCCTGCTCCCTGTCCACCTTGCCCCTCTTGTTCAGTATTTTTTTTCAAGTCAAATCCCGGTGGAACATGAGGCAAGCAGACACCAAAAGCATTGACAAGATTGCCTAGAGAAAGTCTTGCTCGTGAAAGAACAGACTTCACCGCCTCGGTTAATTCTTCAGGAGTATAGTCTGAAGGATGGGCATCAAAAATGGCGACGAGAAGCTGTTCCAGGTGCTCAAGAGTATAAGATGCAGGTACAGTGCCTAAAATGCCTCGGACAAAATCAGGGAAAGTCGCGGCAGTGATGTTGGTAACGCCCCATACTTGAGAGACGCTAGAGACAACAGCGAACGTCTCATCAGAAGTAAACGTATCTTCCTTATCAAAATACAAGAGTAATCCATAGACATATTTCGGAAGTATGGCGCGATCCATGACAAAGACGTTCCCAAGAGAACTAGAAGGAAGAGTGGTGAGCAAAGGTGTGGTAAGCAGAGGCAAGACAGTCCCCTTCAGCTCTTCATCATTGCTAATCCAGGAGCAGGTAGTACGCTGATTGCAGCAGCCTTTGTTCTTCAGATAGTTTACGTTGAGTGGTTTTTCATTGCAGGTAGAAACGCAATCCACTCCCTCATTAGGGATGCACTTTGCCTTGCGTAAGTGTTGCTGATCGCTGGGTGGTACGGTGACGCAAATCTCTTCCCGTAAGTCTTTGCAGGCAGTGAGTCTCTCCACGCCTTCAACGCAAGAAGCAAAAGAATGTCGAGTTCCAACGAGATCATACCCCTGACCAACTTTTCCTTCATAGACGCACCAGCTTTCTCCATTCTTTCTTGCTCCGCCCATAGCTTGATCAAAAGAGTTGCCAGGATATCTCGTAGTTGTTGGACAATCTAAAGACTTGCACACTGCTTGGTTATTGACCACAGCGCATTTCGTGCCTCCAGCATAATCACAATCTTGCGCAACCTCTTCCTTATTCCCGCAGCTGTCAAACCAATAGACATCTTCTTTACCGACAACACATCCTTTCTTCGCATGAGGTGTGCATCCGCAGTTCAAGAGTGAATTGCTGCAAAAAATATTGTTATAAAACTGCCCACGGCATTGACCTCCCATAGTATAAGTGCATCTTTGTTCGCCAGTCACACAGCATCCTTCATCCTGCGACTGGCATTGGAGAAGGCAGGAAGATTCTCTCGTGATGGAAGAGTCAAAAATAGTCCTCCTGTCAATGCTGGGATATCTATTTGCTCTTAGCTGGCATTGCGTGCTCGTTAACAAGGTGCATTGATTCCCTAGTTTGCAACAACCCATGGTACATTGTTCGATGGCGCAGTTAGGCTTATCTGCGTAAATAGTTCCTCCTTGTTGTGTGCATTGTGCCGCTGCAACGTTTTTGTAACAGGCGCCATTGGCTTGATCAACACAGCAAACAGGCTGGCAGAAGGGTGTCTGCTCACAAGATCGATAATCTGTATGGTAAAGTAAATCACAGTTTCGTTTCGCTGTAAAGACGCAAGACTCTCCAGAAAGAGTTTTTTCACAGCATGCGTCTTCCCTTGCTATAACAAACAGAGCTGAAGAAAAAAAGAAGAAGCTAAAAAAAAGGGCAAGTAGGAGATAGGAGCGCAACCTCATTTCAGGAATTTTGAGGGAAAGCTTCTTTAAAAAGATTATGTAAACGCGACGCGAAAACAAAAATATATAAAGTTCCCATAAAGAGAAGAATATATGACAGAACAAAAAATAAGGAGGATTATAGCGGTACTCATAATACTGACCATAGTATCCATTGCTGGCTTGGGTTATATCGGATATAGTCTCAAGAAAACCACAGAACAATTAACAAATACGGTAGAAAAACTGCAGGCTGAGACAGAAGCAAAAATAGAAATGACACGGAATATGGTTAACGCTGCTCAAGAAGAATACCTCAAAAAAACAGAAGCTGTCACCAAAGCCTTAGAAAGGTTAGACAAAGAAAGTAAAAGCAGGTTATCAGATCTAGAAGAAGATCTCAAAAACGTAAATATCAAGTCCGGAGATTTCTCAGCAATTTTAGACAAAGTATTTCCAGGTGTTGTCAATATTGCTACAGATAAAGGTCGTGGTACAGGAGCGATTATTACGAATGATGGATATATAGTTACTAATTATCATGTCGTCAAAGATGCTCGTGTCGTTCAAGTCGTCGATTACAACAAGAAGATTTACGCAGCCCAGCCCATAGGCGCGCATGTCGGATATGACATTGCAGTGTTAAAAATCAACGGAACGTTCAAAGATCTGAATTTTGCAGACTCGAGTAAATTAAAGGTGGGAGAACATGTTATTGCTGTCGGTAATCCAGCAGGCTTAAGCTTAACAGTGACAGAAGGAATCATTAGTCAGCTAGACAGAATCATAGGTCCAAAAGATCCTCCCATGATCCAAATAGACGTTCCTATTAACCCAGGAAATTCTGGTGGTCCTTTAATTAATATCAATGGTAATATTGTTGGTATTAATAGATTAAAAATTGCAGGATATGAAAGTTTAGGCTTCGCTATTCCATCGAATGTGGTAAAACCTGTAGTAGAAGAGATTATTCAAAGAGATATCTAGATGAATAACGAAAGGTATGAAATAACGAAAAAGTGGATAAGACACATCTATGGAAATGGTACAGTGCTACTTGTGCTTGGATAGCGATGGCAACGCAAGATGCATGGGGTGAGAAGAAGCTAATGAAAACGATGGTAGCTATATGTGCTCTGTTATGGTTTGGTCACACGTTGTGGAGCTGAGTATACGGAAAAAAGCTCGGAAAAAGGTTTGATAAAGGAAGTGAGAAGATAATAAAAATTACTTAGGATTTCTTGGATCAGCTCTACACGTGGTTATACAACGATAAGGTTTTTCTGCCCACACACTAGTGAGGGATGTCAGAATTGTATCTCCTTGGGCGGTATTCGTTTCTCTCACCGCAAGTGTACAGCTATTACCTTCCCACATAGGTCTACACTTATACCAACAAGTTTCTACACCGTCGTCACCGCCATAGGGACAAGTAACACTCTTGGTTGTTTTCTTATCCTCCCTATAATCCGCTATAGCGACACATTCGCAAGCAGGAGATTGTGTACTTGTGATTCCCATATTGGCATCTGGAGATCTCCTCCACGAGCTAGTAGCGTAGCCTGTTCCATCGCTGTTCAAATAAGAGACTAAAAGAGTAGCTCCTAAGAGTATAACAACAGTCAGTAAGAATCCCTTCTGCACCTCTCCTCGCTTCCCTAACATCAGGACAAAGGAAGGAGAGTTATATATAAGTATAGTGCGAACTCGAAAAAAGATGTTAGAGAGTATATATCACTTAATCATTCGCGACTCTAGGTGCTAAAATAAAACTCAATTGTAATTTGTCTTTCACTAAGTAATCAACTTTCAAAGGATAATCTTTGTTAAATTGAATAGTCATCTTGTTTGCTAACTTAGCTCCTTTCAAAATCTTCTTCAGGTATTCAATAGAATATTTTGCTTTCACAGGATCTTTGCCAGGAGACTTGATAGTAGTCTCTCCGTCTGCGCGTAATTCAGTCTTGGCGTCATTCAGGTTGCTTTCAGCTTCGACAAACAAGACATCTTTCATAGCGACTAAAGCAACAGATTCAGAAACAACATCCATGTCTTGTACAGCTTCATCAAAACGATAGCTTAATGTTTCTACTTTCACAGGAAACGTGAGTTCCGGAATCTTATGTTCTTTGTCTTCCATATCAATCAATGCTAGATTAAAAGTTCTTGTAGCTTCGCTCTTCAGTTGTAAGTTAAGTCTGTGTTTTTCTTCATCAAGGGCAATAGTAAGCACATCAGAAGGTTTGACTCTGCGTAAGATAGTTTTGAAAGCATCAAGATTGATCGCTACGCTCACAGGTTTGTCCACTTTATACTCAGTAAAGGCGCTGCTTAAGAGGGTAAAATTGACCATAGCTACATTCGCAGGATCCATAGCCACAAGTTTGATTTGATTTTTGTCCACTTTGAAGATGACATCATTGACAAGCTCAGAAATCACATTCACAGAATCGACTAAAATCCTAGGTTCTTCTAAAGTCAGTTTCATCAGTACCCCTAGAAAAAATGGCCTAAGACGATTTATAATGATTATGGTAGTTTAAGAGATAGGTAAAATAACTCCAGCTAAGTGGAGATTATTTCGAGGCACGCCAGGTATGGCTGCACTTCACGCATTTGAAGAACCTGGTCTCAGCCTCATCCCCTGCCCTAGTCTGGACAAGCCAGTAAAAAGCTTCTTTGTGCTGACATTTAGGGCAGGTTTCTTGGACTTTTGGTAACGTTTCAACACGTTTGCTGATGACTTCAATATCATCTTTTTTTGATTGTGTAACAGTTTCCTTCAAGACAATCTTTTCTTTCTTATTGGTAGAATAACTGCAAGAAGCACAGCTTAATCGCATCTTTCCAGTAGTCTTTGTTTTTTTAGGAACAATAATAGCGCCGCATTTAGGACAGAACATCATGAGAATACACCCCCCAATAATTGGACAAACCATATCTTAATCCATCCTAAGAAAGGAAGACGTAAGATTGCTTTTCCAGTACGTTTGATTTGTTGTTCAGTGACGATATCACGATCAGAAGTAGGATTATTATCGCCTTTTGTTTCAAAAGAATAAATGTCGTTGTTTTCCGTGATATTAACCACCCGATGAATAATGGGATTCACATGCCGTGAACTTTCGTAGACCAGCACGTCTCCTACTTTAATAGCTTTCGGTTCAATACCTCTCAAGACCATAATGTCTCCTTTGTTAAATCCATTGCTAAAAGAGAAATCGATAAACTGTTCTTGAGTAATACCTCGTTCAGTATACCAAGAAGATGTTTTCTGCCACCAGCTCTCAAAGGACTGTCCTTGATGTTCCATAGAGCCAGAAACTACAGCGACAATAGGGTAAGAAGTGCCAAAAAGCAGACCGATGCCAGGATAAACAATAAATTTGACTAAGACAAACGCTAGGATGAGATTGACAAACCAGGATAAGAGAGAATCCTCATACCAGATAAAATGCCATGTTTTTTTCAGCAATGAACGAAAACTCATGAGTAAAAAAAGAACAAAATTAAAGCTTCTTAAACTTTTCCTGTAACTCTGCAGTTTTTTTCTGCAGGCGTTCTACTGCACCGCTTAACAGGCTGGCAGGATCTTGTTTGTCAGACTCTACGACAAAGATGGGTTGAGAGACTAAGGAATGTTCAATGGCATAGCCTGCGATATCAGGTGCTTTGCCAAGCCACAATTCCTTGCGAAGCACATTACAAAACGTATGACCTTCGCCTTTGAGTTCAAATTTAAGGCGTTGTTTGCTATGCTCTAAAACAGCTAGTTCCATAAAAGGAAAGCTGGAAAAGTCATTTTTAAACCTTTCTATAACGTTCGAGACGCCAAATACCTATAGGAACCTCATAAACCTTCTTAGTATGAAACTTCTGTGTTTTCTTTAAAGGAAAGAGAGTCTTGGTAAAAGAGGTTATTCGAAATCCATGGTCCTCAGCTAAAGCAGCAAGAAAAGTTGCGCTTTCGATTTTGTGAATGGTATAAATAACCTTACTCCGTTGCATAGCACGTTCTAAAAAGATTTTATCTGCATGTTCCTGCTGTACGCCAAAAGGAGGATTCTGAAGGATAACATCGACCTGCGTTGTGAAAGATTCAACAGGTTTCAAGATAAATTCTGCCGAAAAAGAGTGCTTGGTATAGTGTTGAAGAGTTGCGAAATTTTCCTTGGCCAAAGCTAATGCTTCCGAATCAAGATCAATAAAATAGACTTTTTTTGCACCCAGTAACAGAGCACCTAATCCAAGAATACCAGTGCCACAACCAAAGTCAGCAATAACTTTGTTTTGGATATCTCCTTTCATATGAGCAGACCACAAAAACTGTGCTGCCAGCTCGCTGTCAGTCGCATACTGCTCAAGATGAGCAGAAGGTTGTACAAAGGTTTGCAGGTGAGAGAGCTGTATTGCTAAATCTTTTTGCTTGAGGATCATGATCGTTTCCGAATGTTGACAAGATCACCTATAGTAAGCGTACCGTCTTGAGTAGAGGTAAGTTTTGTTGGAGGGACATACACTTGAACAAGGGTGATATGCAGGAATTTTTCTAATTTTTGTGCGAGATCAAGGGAAGGATGCATACGTCCTGATTCAATATGTTGAATGACAGACTCCTTTTCTTTCACTGCTTGTGCTAAATCTTTTTGTTGCAATCCTTTGTGTTCACGCGCCTGTTTGATAAGGTGCGCAAAATCATCAACTAACGTTCTATCCATTTCTGCATCTGCATGCTGACGTGCTTTCTGTGTCGCTGTTTGCTGTGTTACATGAGTAGCTGGTTGAGGAAGAAGTTTTCCAAAACGACCGCAGGTTTGGCAAACGTGCAACGTAGTTCCTTCTATAAGTGCAGGGGTCAAGGAACGATCAAGTCCACACATATCACATTGAGTCATAGGACAAAGAAGAAAGAGGGATATAAATAAATTATGTTTAGGAAAGTCGCTGTTTGCGGAAGTAAAAAGAGCTGAAAAGATAACCAAGAAGTGCTCCTATAAGGTTATTGATCTGATCAATTATAGTGTCATAATAGTCTGCGCTGAGCCATTGCGCAAAGGCAAAATCGCCCTCTCCTCTGCCTAAGACTCCCTCACCTGCACCGACAGTAAGCACACCTATGAACTCAACATATTCAATCAAGACACCAACACCTAAAGATGCTAAAATGATGACGACAAAGAAAGCAAAAGGCTTGCGTGAGAAATAAGGATGAAGGAGAAGATAGAGCGCAACTGATGCTGCAAAGATGCCAAAAACATGGGTTACTATATCCCACCGAAAAGGAACTGGTGGTGAAGCATAAAAACGAAATGCTCCCATGTTATGAAAGGCAAAAGCCAAGGCAAGAAAAAAATAAGAGAGTGGAGTAAGATGAAGTGATGAGCGAAAGAAAAAAAAGAAGGTCAGAAGAATGATGGAAAAGATGGCGTCAAAAATGTAGTAAGAATAATCAGTGGAGTAGGAGTAAAAAATAACAAAAACAAAAAAGAGTAAGCTGCAGACATAAAGGAAAGAAAAAGAGCGTGACATGAATTAAGCCTCATAATCTTTGCAAATTTCTGGTTTATTTTGAAGCAAAGAGCAGAACGTATTTCCTAGAACATCTTGGGAAGTAAAGCGGGTAAATGATCGGTCTTCTAGAATAACGGTCGGTAATGAGGTGACATTAAAGCTTTCTTTGACTAAGGCAATGACTGGCTCTTGTGCAAAGGAAGCGTCCAAGGCGAAGACAAGAACTTTATCCTGAAATTGATTTTTCAGATTAGTTAGGATGGATCCTTGTGTTCTACAGTCATTACAGACATCTTCAGAAGCATAGAAATAGAGAACAGAGAGAACATCTTGCTTGCAAATAGCTTTAGTTTCTCTAGCTAAGAGCCAATAGCGAAGTTGTTCAAGGGTATACTCTCGTTTGAGAAGGTTATATTCTTCTATGCCTCTATTGTCTTTGATGAAAGATTCTATTCTGGCCCGAGTCTTTTCTAAAGTATCTACATTGCGTTCTAATGCTTTTCCTATGGCTGCACAATTCTCATCTTGAAGTAAGCTGCGAACATAGAGTGATTGCAATTGGAGACTATCAAACTCGAGTCGTTGTTCTTTACCAACAAGTTGGATATAATTAATGCGTTCGCCCTGTAAGGAATAACCCAGCAAAAATCCTATGATAAAAATACTGAGAGTTAAGAGAAGTGCTATGAGATGTCTTCTTTTATTGACAAGTACTCTTACCATGTTTGTTTCCTTTTGAAGAGGAGATCCTTAGCTACACCACACCAGATAATAAAAATAACCAGCGGATAAAGAGCAAAGTAGTAAACAGGGACACGAAATCCCTTAGAGAAGAGTTTGATTTTTCCGATTTTAAAAGCAGTAATAATAAAGATTAATCCTATAATAACAACAAAATAGACAAAGAAAAGTCTGGAGTAATTAATGTCTAAGTAATGAAGATTACGCACAAAAGTTTCAAAAGAAAGTTTGAGAGGAAATCCAGTATAATACCAGTCAAGGAGTTTGTGATAAAGAGGTTGGAAGATTTGTTGATAGTAGATAATGGTAAAAACTGCTAGGGAAAGGAATGCTGTACCAAGCATCATAGGCATTTGAAAGCAGCCAAATTCGCCATACTTGGTATTGAACATCATGTCTTTGTTCTTCATGGTATTGTAAAATCCGCCCTTATACCACCTGTTTCGTTGACGATAAAATTCCATCCAGGTCGTAGGTGTTTCTGTAGTAACAACGGCATTATAAATCTGCACAATTTTCATTTGATGTCGCTGAAGGCGAAGTGCCATGTCCATGTCTTCCACAAGGTTATACGGATCAAAGTTGCCAACGGTATCAAGACAAGATTTGCGATAGACTGTAAAGGGACCAGGAGTGACATGCAAGCAGTCAACATGAGCCATTAATCTTTTATAGAGGAAAGTGACAATGTATTCAACCCATTGAATTTTCTTTATCAACGTATTTGTTCCCAAAGCAAACATTCTGGGGATGACTGCTGCCACAGCAGGATCTGCAAAATGGGGGAGCATGGTATGTAAAGCATCAGTTTCAATATAAGAATCAGCATCGAGACAGGCTACAAATGATCCCTTAGCAAGAGCAAGTCCTGCATTGACTGCAACACCTTTGCGATCTTTTGCTGATCGTTTGATATGTAAAATAGTGACACCTTGAGCAGCATAAGCGTCCATAATAGATCCAGTAGTATCTGTGCTTCCGTGATTGACAGCTATAATTTGTAAAAGATGTCGAGGATAACGTAAGTGAAGAACACTATCAAGAGTTTTTGCTATACTATCTTCCTCATTGTATGCAGGAACAATAACAGAAACAACAGGATGCTTTCGTAAGGGTTTTTGTTGGGAATCTTTAGCTCCCTTGTCTAAAAAAACAAGAAGCCAGAAGAGAGTAAAGTAAAGGCCTATGAAGTAGGCTCCCCAGATAATAATAGTTGATAATACCATGGAAAAGAGAGGAATGGAGGGTTTAAAAAAGTTAAGATTGTGCTAAAAAGAGGTATTTAAGACGTTTTAGGTTGTTGTGCAGGAGAGGCTTCTATAGGGCTCTGTGAAGACAAAGGTTGCTGTTCTTGCAAAGATTCAGGAATCTTGACGTTTTTGAATTGTTCTTTGACTTCTTCAGCTGCAGTATCAAAATAATTGTAGAACTGTGGTGTTAATTTGATCAATCTGCTTCGTCCTTGTTTTTCTGTAGTAATAAGATTTTGTTCTTTCAGAATTTTAATATGATCATATGCTTTATTGCCGCGGATTTTGATAATCTCATGTTGCAACACAGGTTGTTTGTAAGCAATCACAGCCAAAGTTTTAGTTGTAGGAGAATCCAATTCAGTGTCCGACATTAATTTGTTTGCAAGATAACCATAGTCTTTTTTGATATTTAATTTGACAAGACCTTCTTGTTGCACAACCGTTAAAGCACTATCGCGTTGTTCATAATCCTTCTTCAATTCCTCAAGAATTTCTTTGACATAACCAACAGAGCCTATCTCGCAGATCCGAGCAATTTCTTCGAGACTCATGAATTTCCCAGTAGTAAACAGAATAGCTTCCACTTTGTGCTTATCACTCATAGTTACCGACAGCAAAACGTAAGATGGCAGCAATGCCTCCCAAATCACGTAACTGTTCTCCCTCTTTGGTTTCTGTAGAAATTAATTGCAATGCAGTTCCAGTAGCTTGTGCTAATTGCTCAAACTCTTGGAGTTTTTTATCGTCATAGTCTTCAGAAATCAACAATAATTCAACAGCACCCAATTCCAAGACACGTCGCACTTCTTTTTCACCATAAGCAGCCTTATTCGGTTCTTTAGCAAGGAGCGTAAAAAAACGTTCCATAGTCTTTTTTTCAGCTATAATTACTTCTTTTTCCAGAATGTCTGCACTCTTCTCAACTAAATGATGCAATCCACTTTCATCAGTGTAGGTAACATCCTGAACTGCTAGAATCTTCTTCTTCAATTCATTATTTAAATATTGCTGAAATTCTTCTTTCGTTGGTCCTGGTCCACCAAGCAAAATGCCTTTCAGATTTTTCATGGGAAGATATTCTTTATTGCATAATTCTGAGACGCGTTTGAAAAAATCAATAGCCATACCATGAATGAGTCGTTCAAAACGTTGAGCAGATTGCCCACCTGCTTTGAATTTACCAGGAACTCCAGAGGTTAAATCAGTCAGTAAGGTTATGGAAGATCCTTTCAATAATCCTAGGGTAGCTTCCCGTCTATCAACAAGAATAAGTCCATAGACTTCCTTGTGCTCCATCATATCTTGTAAGATGTCAATAACGAAACGTTGATCACATCTATAGAGGCGCATATTCAAAGGCTCAGGAGGTTCAATGCTCCAGATTTTAATGTCCACCTTCCCTTCTTGTGCTGCAACATTACCAGCAAATACTGCTAGTCCATTGACAGGAGTTTTCTTGAACAAACGTAAGTGTCTGACACAGCGTTCCAAAGAGTCAATCACATTGCCTCTCGTCTTGGCGTCTTTAATATTCTTCGCAGTACCTTGTTCTTCCTGTAAGTGACCTATAATTTTGTTTAAGTCGTAGCCTGCAGGAACATAAACAGAGACTAATTCTGTATGTCTTCCACGAATGTTTTTGAGTTCATTGAGGAAGCGCTTTAATTCCTGTTTCTTTGCGACGTCCATAAAAGGGAAAGTCACTACAGACTTTATAAAGATATTCTAAAGAGAATGTTTGTACAGTCAAAGTATCTATCGGTTTAGGTTATCTTCGAGAACCTTTCCTGCGGTTTTCTTCTCTTCTCTCTCTTTGCAGAGATTCAATATATTCTTGAGTCTCGACTAATTCCATATCTTTTGGCTCAGCAACCCCGCAACAAGTAACTGGTGTGGTACTTGTAGCAATATAGTCTCTAATAGTCTCGAAATTAGAGTCATACTGAACTCTAAAAGCATCTATAGATAACGCTTCGTCAAGCGTTCTGCACTTAACCAAACGTTCTAGAATACTAACGGCTGCCTCAGGATTCTTACAGGAACGAAAAATCCTATGAGCTCCTTCCATATCAGATTCCCCTGCTGCTGTTATAGTACAGTTGCCAAGAAAACCGAAACGAGAAGCATGAATAAGAGCTGCTAATTCTGCAACCATCTGTGTAATCATATAAACATAGACAGTATCAACGTTTTCGCCAGAGGAAAAAAGGAGAGGATTGCTCAGATTATGAAGGTAATGCCCAGTTTCATGAAGAGTATAAAAACGTGTGGCTCTAATCATGGTCTCAAGTTCTCGAGAGGTTGGCATACCTTGACGCAAACTCGAGATAGCATTAACAAAGGCCTCTTGAGAATCTCCTTGCAAAAAATTCATCCAGCCATCATCAGCGCTTAAAGAGTAATTTGCTAAAATAATTTCTGCAGGAAGTCCATTCTTCGCAGGACGATAAGTAGCAGCGGCATGAATTGGGACAACACGATCTAGTAAGGAATTATCAAATCTAATCGTTATTGGTGATGGTTTACTACCAAGAGAAAAATATCTATACATCTGCCCTACAAATAATCTATGCCAACGATAAGAGTCAGAAAGAAGCTTCTTCTTTAGATCAGTTTCTACACGAGCCTGCTCCTTATAATAAATATCCAAACCATCCATGAAAAGCTTATAAGGTAAAACTGCTTAAAAGGATTTCGAAAACCATACATATGAACAATAAAGCAAAACAGAAAGCTTTTTATGGGGAAGAAACATGAGATGCTCTAATGAAAAAAGAAGTCATTCTCGGATTGCTTGTCCTAAGTGTGATCACTATGGCCTGCACGGCACAGCAACCAGTAGCACAGTGTAATGCTCCTTACAAGATTCTTGGTGAAAAATGTTGCCTTGACGACAATAACAATAACATCTGCGATGATGAAGAGATTGCAAAAGTAGATCAAAAAGCCTGTGAAACAGATAGTAATTGTGAAATAGACGCTTGTCTTGGTTGCATCAATTCAGAATGGGCAAAAGCAAATCCTGTGCGCCCAGAGTGTGCTCGTTTTGGAATAGATGAATATGATTGTAAATGTGTAAATAAAGCATGCACAGAAATAAAGGAGACCACAATCACAAAGATTACTGTCGGAAATGCTGCTCGCTTTGGTGAAGAGAAGTTACCTATTTCCTTAGAGATGCAAAAAGATACAAGGATACTCTTTGTCACAGAAACTGGAGAAGAAGTATACACCTTGGATAAACTACAAGAATCTCAGATTACGTTATTCTATGGAAAAAATCGATTTATTATAAAGAAAGGAACTAGTCAAAAAATCGGACCTTTAGAGTTTATATTTTCAGGCGTCAATCCTCCAAAGAGCGGAAACTTTGCTATGATAAAGATTGACAAATCCTCTGCTTAAGCACAAAGAGCTAGAGAAAAGCTTCCTTGCTTGATCTCTCGTGCTTGACACGTCGCTCGCAAGTCTGCAAAGACAGGTTCTAAGAATACATAATCTTTTTTCTCTAAGGTTAAAAGAATTTCAGTTTTCAAAGAGACTTGCTGTTTACTCTTGAATTGACGAACATCTGATAAGATCTGAACAAATCTATCACCAAGTGTCAAAGTATCTTCTGAGATGAGTTTTTTGTCTACAGTTGGCCAGGAAGAAAGGTGAATAGATTTAGTTTGTTCTTCTTTGGAAAAGAGTTGCATATAAAGTTCTTCAGTAATGTAAGGCATAATGGGGGCAAACAATTTCAACAAAGTTAAAAGAGTCGTATGTAAAGTATATTGCGCTGATGCTCGAGCTTCTTTGCCTCTTTTGTCTGGATTATAGAGTCGGTCCTTGACAATTTCCAAATAATCATCACAGAAGATATGCCAGAAAAAATTATCAACTGTAGCTTTGACTGTCCAGAAAGCATGTTGATCAAAAGATTCGGTGCAGTTTTGAACTAATTGTTGTAACCGAGTTAATAACCACTGGTCTATAAACTCAAGTTTCGGTTTTTTCGAAGGTTTATCAACTAAGTGAGAAGCAACAAATTGCGCAGCATTCCATAACTTTGTTACTGTTTTTTGCCCATTGATGATTTCTTTTTCTTGAAAAGCAATATCTTCTCCAACTTTAGCTCCAGCTGCCCAATAACGAATAGAATCTGCAGAATATTTCTGTAACAAAACAACAGGATCTATAACATTGCCTTTGGATTTAGCCATTTTTTGTCCGTGTGGATCCATAATCAATCCAGAAAGAAGGATATGGCTCCACGGGATGGTATTATGATGAAATAAACTTTTGACAATAGTATAAAACGACCAAGTTCTGATAATTTCACTGGCTTGTAACCTAAGATGCATAGGATAGTAAGAACTAAACTTTTTATTATTTGGCCATCCTAAAACAAGCTGCGGTGTTAACGAGGAAGTTGTCCAAGTGTCCAAGACATCGTGTTCAGGAATAAACTCTTTGCTACCACAAGAACAAACTTTCTTTGGTGTATGTTGCAAAGGATCAAGAGGTAAATCTTTTTCATCAGGCAAGACAACATTATTACATTTTTTACAAGACCAGACAGGAATAGGAACTCCATAAAAGCGTTGTCTGGAAATGCACCAGTCCCAAGCTAAGTTCTCAACCCAATGGACATATCTATGTTTCATGAAGTCTGGAGTCCAAGTGATTTTATCCGCTGCTGCTATAAGCTCCTCTTTCTTGTCCAAAACTTTAATGTACCATTGTTTTTTCTTGAGGAATTCTATTTCCGTCCCACATCGCTCATGAACATTAACTGGGTGTTGAATAGGTTTCTGATTGGAAAGCAAGTGTTGTTCGCGAAGATCAGCGATAATCTGTTTACGTGCTTCTTTAAGTGGTAATCCTTGATATTTGCCAGCTAGGTCATTGAGTTTTCCATGATCATCGAATAAAACTCGTAAAGGAAGTTTATATTTTCTCCACCATTCGATGTCAGTTTTATCGCCAAAAGTGCAGCACATAACAACACCAGTACCTTTCGTAGGATCAACTTTCTCATCTGCTAAAACAGGAACTTCATAGTTAAAGAGAGGAACTTGAGCAAACTTACCTTTGAGGTCTTTATACTGCTTATGGCTTGGATGCATCATGAGAGCTACACAAGCAGGTAAGAGTTCTGGACGTGTAGTAGAAATAATCATATCCTTACCACCTATGGTAAAGACAATATCATTAAAGGTGCTAGATTGATCAACATTGTCAAATTCTGCTTGAGCTATAGCAGTCCTGCAAGTGGTACACCAAGCTACAGGACTTTCTTCTGCATAGATTCTTCCCTTACGATAGAGATCTAAAAAAGAATATTGGGAGACAAAGCGGCTATGCTTATCAATAGTGGAATAAGTCTGATGAAAATCGCAAGAGATGCCCATGTCTTTCCAAGGTTGGACAAAAGTAGGAGTTAGTTCTGCAACAGTTTTTGAACACAGTTGGACAAAAGCCTCACGATCCATCTTCACACCTTTAACATTCTTCAACTTCTCGACCATACGCTCTGTAGGTAATCCATTATCATCCGTCCCAAAAGGATAAAGAACAGATTCTCCCTTCATGCGATGGTACCGTGCAATAAAATCACCTTGACTATAAGAGAACGCATGACCTATGTGCATAGCGCCAGAAAGTGTAGGGGGTGGAGTATCAATAGAATAGACAGGTTTTTTCCCCTTCTTGAAAGCATAAATCTTCTCTTTCTCCCAATGTTGCTGCCACTTCTTCTCAGCTGCTTGAGAGTTGTAAGTCTTAGGCTTATCCATAAAGAAAACCTCGAGAACTTTGTTTAAATAGATTATGGTCAAAAAGAGCTTTAGAATAAGTTTCTAAAAAAAGAAGAAAAAACACTAATGAGTTTTTGAAGCCATGTTTCAGTGGTAGGGCTCGATGGTGAAATTTCTTCGGTCTGTTTTTTTGTCTCATCAGTAGCTAGACCAGAAGAGAGTTGGTCAATATATTCTGGCTCTGCAAATATAACTTTTGATTCTTTTTCCACTAACATTCTTGCATAGTCCTTTTCTTTCCCAACAGGAACTTGAACTCTAGCACCCTTAATCCCATCTATCCATGAGTCAGTAACTTGGCATTTGGTTTCTGCTCTCTGAGGTTCATTTGGTCCTTGTTCTTCTGCGCAAATTTCTCCCTTCTCTAAGGTTAGGTCATATTTTTTAAGAATACCTGCAGCTTGCTCTCTTGTAATATCTTCAGCAAAGGAAAAGAAAACATAGCCTTGTTTTATCTTTGCGTCAGAATCATCAAATGCTTTCAACATGCGATCCATATATTGTGACTTATCCTCAGCTTTTACAACGTACAGAGAAGCAAAGAATATAAGAGTAAATAAAGCAACTAAAATAATAAGATATTGTTTCCTAAAAAAGGCTCTCGCCATGCATATATCCCAAGAAAGGTTGTTTAAATAGATTATGGAATATGGGCGAGGGGTGATTTGAACACCCGACCCCTACGTCTTCAGCGTAGTGCTCTCCCAGGCTGAGCTACCCGCCCATGAAGAAAGTCGCGCATAGGAAGCTATTTAAAGATTTCCAACACGTAAGTTTTATTAACTCCAAAAAGAGGAAAAAGACTAATGAGAAAAGAGGAATTGTCATCGGGAAAAAAGATATTGTGGGGTATAATAGGTTTCGTTCTAGGATTAGGGATAACAGTGTTATTAAGTGGAATAGTCTTTATACTGGTGTTAATGAAATTAGGAATACTAAATAATTGGTTAACTATGACCTTTTACTTGCCAATAGCTATTGTAGGAGTTATAGGTATCATTTTGTGTATTAAAGCGAAAAATGAATTGAAGTACATTGGCTACGGCATGTGTGTGTATATCGTGACCTTTTTTCTAAGGACGTTGATATAAAATGAAAATAACTCTCGGAAAAAAAGGTGCTATTGAACTTTCTATGAATACTATTATTATTGTAGTTATAGGCATCACCATTCTCACGTTGGGTTTACGCTGGATTTATGGTGTGTTTGAGAACTTAAGTGGACAGAGTGAAGAAATAGGAAGAATGAGTGAACAGCAAATCCGCGATATGTTCAAAGATCCTGAGGCAGTCATTTATCTCTCAACAACTACTCCAGCAGTTAAAAAAGGTAAAGAGTACAAAGCGAATATAATCGTAAGAAATATTTATCCTGAAAAACATAAATTTAAGCATATTGTAGAAACGGATGAGCGCTTAGCAGCAGACACAGTTCGCTGGTATAGTAAGGAATTTGAACTTACCTCCGGTGAAGGTTTTAAGGATATTATTATATTTAACACAAAGAGCCTTGCTCTCGGAACACATAGTTTTAGAGTCAAAGCAACATGTTTAGATTGTACACCTATAGAAGAAAAATCTGAACCACTGATTCTTGACGTAATTCCATAAAAAAGGTTTAAATAGCTAAAAACTGCTTCTGGTTCTATGATAACTCTCTCTGCGCTCGATACAAAATTTATAGTACGTGAACTCAAAGAGCTAGAGAGCTCCATCGTAGAAAAAATCTATCAGTTAGCAGAAAAAGAGATGATTATTGCGTTGCATAGTTCTGGCACTGGGAAAAAGCTCTTGAGAATCGTTGCTGGACAAGGAGCAAATCTAACGAAAGAGAAAGGAGAAGCAAAAGAAAATCCCACTCCATTCTCCATGACTTTAAGGAAGTATCTAAAGCAGGCTCGAATAACAAGCATTGCCCAACAAGAATTCGAACGTATCATAGAGATAACATTTTCCAATGATTATAGATTAATTCTCGAGCTCTTCAGTAAGGGGAATATCATCTTGATTGATAAAGACGGAAAGATTGTAGCATTGCTAGAAAGGCAGGAATGGAAGCATCGAACACTCGAGAAAGGCAAAGTGTATGTCTATCCTCCACAAACTATCAACCCCTTTAAGTTGTCAGAAGAAGAATTTCGTGATCGGTATAATCATAGTGACAAGGAGTCAGCAGTAAAAATTCTTGCATCAGACTTCGCATTAGGTGGGAAATATGCTGAAGAAGTATGTGCATTAGCAAAAATCGACAAACGAACAAGAAGAGTGGACTCCATAAAATTATGGAAGATTATGCAAACACTGGAAAGCAAAAAACTTAATCCAAACATCATAGACAAGGGGTTAAAAAAAGAAATAAGCCCAATAGAGCTCGTTTCTGAAGAAAAAGCGAAAAAACAATATTTTAACACTATGAGTGAAGCACTCGAGTCCTATGAAAAGAACTATGGCCAAGAGGTAGTGGAGAAACAGGAAGAAAAAGAAAAACTAATCGAATTGGCAAACTTGCAGAAAGAACACATTGAAACACTCAAGAAAGAAGCAGAAGATTTCAAGAAAATTGGAGATTTAATTTATGCAAAATATGGAGAAATAGATGAAATCATTAAAGAAATCAAAGAGAAGAAATGGAATGTGGAGAACAAGATGATTCTCGAGATGAAGAAAGCAGAAGGAAAGGTAGTCTTAGACCTATGAAACTCTACAATACTCTAACAAGAAAGAAGGAAGAAATAAAGCCAATGAAGAAAGGAGTTATCGGTTTGTATACTTGTGGTCCGACAGTCTATCATTATGCTCATATTGGCAATCTTCGTACGTATATCTTTGAAGACGTGCTCAAAAGAGCTTTGATTCATAATGGTTTCAAAGTCAAGCACGTGATGAACATCACAGACGTAGGTCATTTGACATCAGATCAAGACACTGGTGAAGACAAGATGGAAGTAGGTGCAAAGAGAGAAAACAAAACTGCTTGGGAAATTGCAAAGTTTTACACCAAAGCATTCCAAGAAGATATAAAGAAACTCAACATTCTTCCTCCAAACATCTGGTGTAAAGCAACAGATCACATAAAGGAGCAGATTAATCTCATCAAAGAGTTAGAAAAGAAAAAATACACATATAAAACAGAAGATGGCATCTACTTTGATACAAGTAAGCTGAAAGACTATGGAAAATTGGCTAGATTGGATATCCAAGGATTAGAAGAGGGCGCTCGTATTGATGTAAAAGGAAAAAAGCATAAAACAGACTTTGCTTTGTGGAAATTCTCACCAAAGGGTCAAAAGCGGCAGATGGAATGGAAATCTCCTTGGAGTGAACATGGGTTTCCAGGCTGGCATATTGAATGTTCTGCCATGGCGCAGAAATATCTAGGCAATCCTTTTGACATCCATTGTGGTGGTATAGATCATATTCCTGTGCATCACACAAACGAAATTGCGCAAACTGAAGCTGCAACAGGAAAACCTTTGGCAAATGTCTGGATGCATGGAGAGTTCTTGATTGACAAAGAAGGAAAGATGTCGAAATCAAAAGGAGACATAATCACAATAGCGACAGTAGAAGAGAAAAACTATGATCCTTTAGCATATCGTTATCTCTGTTTAACAACACAGTATCGTATGCCTTTAACATTTTCTTGGGAAGCACTAGACGGGGCAAAGAATGCATTAAATCATCTCAGAGAAAAAATACAAAGCCTGACAAAAAAAGACAAGAAGACAAAAAATGGAGAACAGTATCGAAAAAGATTCCAAGAAGCAATCAACGATAATCTCAATGTTCCAGTAGCTTTAGCAACCTTATGGGATGCACTAAAAGATGATGATCTAAGTGACACAGATAAGAAAGGATTAGTCAAAGAAGCAGACAGTATTCTAGGTCTTAATCTCACCAAGAAGTCAAAGGAAGAAAAGATCCCTATGGAAGTCAAAAAGCTCGCAAAAGAAAGAGAGACAGCAAGAAAAAGCAAAGACTGGAAGAAGTCAGATGAGCTCAGAAGCAAGATACAACAGTCAGGATATACTATAGAAGACACAGAGACTGGTTTCAGGATAAGAAAGCAATGAAAGTTTCTATTGACATTCACAAATCTGTACAGGACAATGCAGCATTCTACTATGAGCGCGGAAAACGTTCCAAGAAGAAGATAGAAGGTGCTGAAAAAGCATTACAGGAAACACTGAGAAAGATAGAAAATGTTGAGCTCAAGAAGAAAAAACAGGTCCAACGAGAAGAGAAGAAAAAACAATGGTTCGAGAAGTTCAAATGGTATGTTTCTTCAGAAGGACATTTAGTCATTGGAGGAAGAGACGCAACAACGAATGACATCATTATCAAGAAATATCTAGAACCGAAAGATCTAGTCTTCCACACACAGCTAAAAGGATCTCCATTCGCAGTCATCAAGACTGAGGGAGCAAAACCAACAGTAGAAGAAAAAGAAGAAGCAGCCATCTTCTGTGCATCCAATTCAAAGCAGTGGCAGGCAAAGATTAGTCTAGCAGATGTCTATTATATCAAGCCAGATCAGGTGAAAAAAGAGTTTGGTCTTCCAAAAGGTTCCTTTATGATTTATGGTGAACGCACGTATCTGAAAGCGCCTGTAGAACTGGCAATAGGCCTTTTCAAGGGAGAAATGGTCATGTGTGGTCCAGTGAACGCTATCAAGAAGCACTGCAAACACGTACTCATGGTCAGACAGGGAGATATGAAGAAGAGCGATGCTGCAAAGAAAGTCCGTTATTTCTTACAGCAAAAAGAAAAAGTAGACGTCGACGTAAATGATATCATGCAGGCACTCCCCCCTGGTGATTGCGACTTGAAAGAAACATGAGAAAGAAGGTTCTAGCTATTGTCTATTGCAAAGAAAAAGGGAAGAAAAAGTATCTCCTATTGCATAGAAAACTCCATTGGGTCGGTTGGGAAGTAGTGAAAGAGACTATGGAAGCAGAAGAATCTTTTGAAGAAACAATCAGGCGCGGCATGAACGAAGAAATAAATGTCACAAAAATAACTATAGAAAAAGAAATGCCTGTAAAGATCATAATGAGTCAAGATGAAGAGATTATTTACGCATATCGAATACAAATAGATCATAAAGAAAAGGTAGATATCACGAAAGAAAAAGAGCATGATGATTTTAGATGGGTCACAAAAGAGGAAGCTCTAAAATTACTGACCTATGAAAACACGAAAGAGATACTTAGAAGATTGATGTAATCGCTCGCCAAATAATGCTTGCAAGAGTTCTAGGCTGTTGAGACTGTGGTTGAATTGGAGGTGCTAAAGGTAAGTCTCCACCGCCTCCTCCTCCACTGCTGCGATTAGATTGGTTGCCACCGCCACCAGTATTATTTTGGCAATCAAGATCAGTAAGGCAGTCTATAACTGTTCCATTAATTTCTGTGGCATTAACAAGAACACAGGCCTGACTGATACAGATGCGACGAGTCATATTAGTCAAATTACATTGTGCATTAGTTTGACATAAGTCTGCGCCAGTGCCATTGACTTGTACACAAGCCTGATTGGCACATTCTAAGTGTGTTAAGTTGATAGAAATAGTGCGATTAGCACGGACTGCCTGAATAACATCGCTTTGATTACAATCAAAAGTAGTGCGACATAAATCGACATTAGTGCCATTGATGGTATTATTAACAGGAATGCAGGCTCGATTGACGCATTCCAGATGAGTCATGTTCGTCTGATTCTCATCCGCAAGAACAGAAGGTACAAAAGCAGGAGAAGAAAAAACATAAATGAATAAGAAGATTAAGAAAGATAGAATTAACTCACCTTTGTGCATGGCATCTCAAGGGAAGAAGAGATATATAAAGATTTCCCAGAATGGGAAGAGAAAGGTGGTAAACAGGAAAAGAAGCCTTACAGAAATCTTTTTAAAGCACCTAAAACCCTTCCTCGCACAGGTAAGCACTATGACCACACTCTTCGACAAAAAACCTCAAGAAGTCATCCAAAAGGCTGCAGAAGGTCTCAAAAAAGAGATTACTATGCCAGGATGGGCAAACTTTGTCAAGACAGGTCATGCAAAGCAGCGTCCCCCTGAAGATCAAGACTGGTGGTACAAGCGTGCTGCTTCTATATTAAGAAAGATTTATCGTCATGGTCCTATTGGAACCAATAAACTCAAGAAAAAATATGGGAGCAAGAAAAATAGAGGCCACAAGCCAGAAGCTCACTATGAAGGTTCAGGAAAGGTCATTCGCGTCATTTTACAACAATTAGAGCAAAAACAGTTAATCAAGCAAGAAACCAAAGGAACACATAAAGGTCGTATCGTTACACCGAAAGGAAAAAGTTTCTTGGACAAAATAAAGTGACTATGAATCAGGAAGAAATACAAAAGCAGCTTGAATTGCAAAAGCAAATCCAAGTGCTCGAAACAACAGTCAAAAAATATTTGACACGAGAAGCAGTCACCAGATACGGCAACATCAAGGCCGCACATCCGCAAAAAGCAATCGAAATCATCACAATCCTCGCACAGCTCATCCAGTCTGGGCAAATCAAAGAACAGTTGGACGATGCACAGTTCAAGGAGATCTTGCTGAATATGCAAGAACCAAAACAAGAAACAAAAATAACAAGAAGATAACATGGCAAGATTCAAACAACCTGCAAAGAAAAAACGTTTAGCTAAGCGATTAGGACAAACTAAATGGGCTCCATTCTGGACCGTGCCAAAAATCTATGGAAAAGGAAGACGTGTCCACCCAGGAAGGCACACAGAAGTCAAACGTTCTTGGAGAAGAACAAACATTAAAGCTTAAACCATGGCAGACGAACAAATATTCAACATCCCCTTAAGAAAAGAATTTCAGAAAGTGCCTACATGGAATAAGGCAAAGAAAGCTGTCAAAGCTACTCGACAATTCTTGATCAAGCATATGAAAGTAGAAAACGTGCTATTAGGCAAACATTTGCATGAACAATTAATGCAACATGGTCGTCAAAACCCGCCACATCATGTCAAAGTACGTGTATGGAAAGATGGTGAGAAGGTTAAAGCAGATCTAATTGATGCTCCTCGTGAAGAAGTAAAAACAGAAACAAAAGAAAAAGGCAAGAAAGCTACAGAAAAAATAACAGAAGTTGTTAAGCCAAAAACTGAAGAGCATGATATCGCAGAAGCAAAGGAAAAGAAAGATATCTTACAGCATGAAAAAGTAAAGCATAAAGAACATCATCCTCGTGAAGAAGGAAAGCTTGAAGACAAGAAGATCATGGAAAAAGAAAGACATACAAACATAATGAGCCACGGTCAGAAAGCTACACACGAAAAGAAGCATTAAGAAGTCAGGGAAAAATTTGCACTATCTCTAGGGGTTCTATCCTAAATCTCTTTGAAAATGCTCAAATAGGTTATTGGTGAGGAGTCGCCTTTATCGCTTCGCTAACTTCCACATCAACTTAAACTGATTCTTGTAACTCTCTGCATTATCTTTATTCTTTATGACTATCGCAACTGGTGGTTTCGCTGTCCATATTAACAATAAAACTGTATCTTTATAGATAATTGTATCTGTAATACTTGGATATTCTTTTGGATGAAAGCGTGCTTGACCAAAATAATCTTTCAATAATGCGGGGTTGTTCTCTTTCAATTCTTCTGTAAAAATAACTTTTGATTTAAGTTTATATTTTCTCTTTTTCTTCTGCCATGAATCCCAATATGCTCCCATTATTTCTCTGAATAATCCAGATACGCCAAAATCATAATACTCCCCATTGGGATTTAATTCCTCTAACATCTTGTCCATTACGGAACGAATACCTTTAACACCATAATAGACCGTAACCTCCTGTTTTTCTTTACTTGCTTCCAGTTTTTGATTTAATATTGGAAGAACACTCCGTAATTTTTCTTCTCTTTCTTTGAGAACATCCATTAATCTATTTGGGCTTGCTGGCTCAAAATATTGCTTTTTACCTTTAATAATTGAAGAAACTAAACCTTTCTCCTTTAATCTTTGCAGAACCTGATAAGTTGTTCCTCTATGTAAACCCGTTTTCTTTATGATTGGACCAGCAAGAGTTGATCCTGTCTCCAAAAGAGCAAGATACACTTTCGTTTCTGCTTCTGATAATCCTAATTCTTGCAATATTTCTTTTTCTGTCATACACCATAAAATAATCACGTTCACTATTTAAATATTCCTATTTTGTCATCCTGATTAAGACTACAATATTTTATAACCCCCTTTCGGTTATGATTACTACAGTCAAAAGAGGGAAACAAAGGGCAATGGAGAAAAATGTTACGATTAGATCACTTAACGAGAGAAACCGTATTGGAAGCAGCGTGGTTTCATGAGAAGAAAGGAACAAAATCAGTCAAAGAAGCAATAGAAGGGTTAGTTGGTATAGTAACAAAAGGTCATGCTAAAGATCCTTATTCTGTTGGTACGATTATACAGAATCCTCTTGCAACTTTTGATGCGGAATATATTGGCAATTATGAAACGGAGTATTTGGCAGAAAAGAGATTAGGTTGGAAGGTAAACATATACGAATGTCCTTCGAGTCCAAAAGGAATATGGGAGTTTTGTGGTTCGTTATGCGACAGAATACAAACACATATTGATTGTCCATCAATGGGAGACGTTAGATACAAAATGAGTTATCATAATTTTAAACAAGAGTCTTTTGCTATAATAGAACTCGTTGAACTATCAAGGGCAGCAAACATTTTAAGTGAAATGGCACGCAGATATTATAAGATTATTGATTCTATTAGAGAGACCACCGATCTGTCAGAGTGAGAAAGTTCTAGAGTAAGAGCAAGCTCATCCATCTATTTCTCAACCATATATCATGAGAGAGAGAAGTTTCCTAAAATAAATTAAAATCATAAAAAATAACCTAGCATTACCCCACTTGCATGAGGCCATACTAGGAACTTCATAAAAATAAATCATCTAGCGACCCCGTAGGATCACTAGGACTCATGCTGTGATATCGATAGTAAAACTTCTTTATAAGCCTTATAGTTGTTTTATTCGAATATGTTTAACAGAAAGCGAAAAATTTCCAAGAAAGTTAAGGTATCTTGCTCTCTATGTACTGCTCTATGTCTTTCTTCATTTTAATATTCAATGACAGTTCTAATCCATAATTCGTTGGTTTTCCTAAAATCCATTCTTTTTGCATGAGTTCTTTGACGACCTTGCTTATAACATTAGAATCTCTGGCATGTCCAGGCAACCCTTTCTGCATATTATGAATGCTAGTATGCTTTCCCATCCAGCAACGCATATCTACAAGTTTGCTCAGAATATGGACTTTTATTTGCTCGTAAAATGCATCTGAAACCATCAACCTACAAAATGTAAACTCCTATTTATAGTTTACTATTTGATACCTTAAGCATATAATCGAAGAGTTTATATATAACTTGCTTATATGTAGGAGTATGAAAGATGAAAGTATTTTCGTAGAGTATTTTGGAGATTCTCCACTAGTAAGAATTATGAATTTCTTGATTTTAGGCAAAGATTTTGACTACTCCATGACAGAGATAGCGGAAGGAGCTGGAGTTGGCTGGACGTCCTTTACCAGAGCATGGAAAAAACTCCTAGATAAACAGGCGGTAGTTCACACTCGAGACATTGGTAAAGCTAAGCTCTTCAAATTGAATACGACCGATCCTACTATCCAAAAACTTGTGCGCTTGCACTGGGAGATTCTCAAAGAAGAAACCAATAAGATGTTGGCTAAGTCTATACCTATTGAAGCATAACAAATTACTATAAAGTAAAATATAAGTCAAAATATTTAATATTTCTGAAAAAAGAGTAGCTTTAAAAAACAAGGCTCTTGGTTATATCTATGGAAGAAAAGTTGCCTTTCGAGAAAGAAGAAAGAAAGATAGTAGTGAAGAAAGAAGCATCAACCAACCCAGACTGGGGTTGCAAACCAGAAGAGCGTTCCGTTGAACAGTTAATTCAATATGGTATAATAAATCT